>JAABVA010004698.1_pt1 | contig 12572 bp, 15 predicted proteins | sample 5560331 | NCBI WGS metagenome assembly JAABVA01 (sample SAMN12812661, study PRJNA571458) | rock metagenome | isolation source: Antarctica rocks | place: Antarctica: Victoria Land, Mt New Zealand sud | collected 2016-01-07
ATACCGGAACACGATGCCCTCCAGTACCTGCCGATGATCACGAAAAGGCCTACTGGCCTTGCCCTTCGAACTCGGTAGCAACGGCTCGATCAACGCCCACTGAGGATCGGTCAACACCTGATCACGTAACATGCCCCAACAATCCCGCAGGTCACAGCCACAAGTAGGGAGACACGCCCTAAGCGCCAGGACCTGGCGGTACCGATCACAGCCTTCGTCGCCGATGACGTGGAGATACAACGCGACCAGTTCCTGCGTGTCAACAACGTCCAGCCGTTGCCGCGGGGGCTCGTCACCGAGTTGCTCCCCGACGTCTATACGTCCCTGTCCCCAAAGCTGGCAGCGAAGCGGATCCCGAGCGCGTTGGTGGATCTTCTCAACCGGCAGCCCTCGTCGCCCTTCCACGGCTTGATCCGGCGTGCGTCGACACCAGTCGGCGAGCGAGCGGGCGTGGTCGTCACCGACACCGTCCTCATGAGCGCGATCGAAGAGAGCCTTAACTCACCAGCAGGCGTGCTCTACCCGTACCGCAACGTCGCAACTGGTGAGACCGACATCGACGGCGTCTACGCGGTCTTGCTCTCGTACTGGCGCGGCGTGAAGAGCACGTTCACCGAGGCGTGGGGCTTGCCGCCGACGCAGTCACGGCTCATGCACGGCGCGGGACTTCGGTCCATGGCGCGCCTCATGGACCGCGTGATGTTGAACGTCGATGCAGCCCGCGCCGACGCCGAGGTGGCGGTCGTGCACGAACTTGCCAAGGTGGCGCCGTTCTGTCGCTGGACCAAGGGAGAGTGGGAGGAGCTCGGCGTCCAATGGGACGCCCTCCAGAACCTCCAAAAGGACATCCGGATGCTCAGCAACTACCTGGTGCGCCTGTACGTCCAGCAGACGCAGCGGGTCCCGGCATGAAGTTCTTCTTTCCCGACAGCCAGGACCAGGTCAGTCCGTCGTACGACTTCGTGGCGGAGGAGTACTCGCCGTACCGCGTGAGGCAGCGCGACGACCTGTACGGGCACGAGGTACTCGTGACGCCTCCGTACGCGGGCATGCTGGTGAGCAAGGCCATCGTCGACGGCAGCGTCAGCGGGTCTGGCAAGTACTCGGAAGCTCAGCGTTCCCGGCTCTACCGCTACGGCGTCCACCGGTTCTTCCGCCTGCCGGCGGGCTTGGAGGCATTGGGCGACTGCGGAGCCTTCAACTACGTGAATGAGCCCGAGCCGCCGTATACGGTCGTCGAAGTCGCGGACTTCTACGAGGGTTGCGGGTTCGACAGCGGAATCTCCGTCGACCACGTCGTCCTCGCCTATGACCGCAACATAGGTCTGCTAGACGCCCCTTACCAATGGTCGGCCCGACGGCTCATCTCCCTCCGCTACGCCGAAGCCTTCCTCGCCGAGTGCGAGAGGCGCGGCCGCCCGTTCGAGCCCGTCGGGGCAGCGCAGGGTTGGGACCCGACCAGCTACGCCGACAGCGTGCGACAGCTGCAGGAGATGGGCTACCGCCGCATCGCGCTCGGCGGCATGGTGCCGTTGAAGACGCGCGACATCTTGGGCGCCCTCGTGGCCGTCGCGGCCGTCCGGGCCCCAGGCGTGTCACTGCACCTGTTGGGCGTGACCCGGGTGAACTCCATGAACGAGTTCCGCGCGCTCGGCGTGGACAGTTTCGACAGCACATCGCCGTTCCGCCAGGCGTTCATGGACGACCGCGACAATTTCCACACGATGGACGGGCACTACACCGCAATGCGCATTCCACAAGTCGACGCCAACTCCGCACTGAAGCGCCGGATCCTCTCCGGAGAGATCGATCAGCCAACGGCAGTTTTGGCGGAGCGCGCCTGCCTTGCTGCTGTCCGTGCCGTAACTAAGCGGCGGGCCACGGTCGACGCCGCTCTTGCTGCGCTGGCCGAGTACGAGTCGCTGCTCAAACTGAAGAAGACGTACATCCCGGAGTACGAGCGGACTCTGGAGGACCGACCGTGGGCATCCTGCCGGTGCCGGCTCTGTCGCGACCACCGCGTGGAGATCGCCATCTTCCGCGGCACCGAACGCAACAAGCGACGCGGCTTCCACAACCTCTCCGTGCTCGGAGGTCAGGTCCGAGCGCTGGCAGTGCAACAAGAGGAGGTCGCCTGATGGCGGACCGTTACGAACTGCGACTCCCGTGCCTCCGTGTACTCCAGGGAGAACGGGCGCTCTATTCCTTCGCTGTCGACGGCAAGCGACTGCACGACTTCGCCACCGTTGCACGGGTCAGCCGGGGCGAGGATGCCGAGATCGCCGGCTACCAGCGACCGGAGGTGCTCAAGCACGTGAAAGGCATCCAGCGCTACCTGGAGAAGCCGGGGCCGCTGTTGCCAAACGCCATTGTGATCGCGTTCGACGATCGCGTGCGCTTCGAGCCGACACCAGGCGCAACTGCGGATGTTGCCTACGCCAGCGCCGGAACGCTCGTCGTACCGGTGGACGAGACGGGCCACGCCCACGACAAGCCCGGGTGGATCGTGGACGGGCAGCAGCGCTCGGCTGCCATCCGCGACGCTCGTATCGACGAGTTTCCGGTGTGCGTGGTCAGCTTCATCGCGGACGAGCAGGAGCAGCGAGCGCAGTTCATCCTCGTCAACAACAGCCGTCCTTTGCCAAAGGGGCTGATCCACGAGCTCCTGCCGTCCACGCAGGCCGAATTGCCGCTGCAGTTGATGCGTCGTCGGTTGCCGGCCGAGATCGTCAACCGGCTCAACACAGATGCAGACTCCCCGTTCCGTGCCCTCATCGCCACGCCGATAAGGCCGGACGGCGTCGTCAAGGACACGCAATCCTCCGCATGGTCGAGAACAGCATCTACAACGGCGCGTTGTACCGATACCGGAACGCGGCGACCGGCGACGGTGACGTTGCATCCATGCTCCGGCACCTCAAGATCTACTGGCAGACGGTCGCCGTCACGTTCCCGGGCGCGTGGGGTCTGTCGCCACGCCGGTCGCGCCTCATGCACGGAGCCGGCATTGCGGCTATGGGGTATGTCATGGACTACCTAACGGAGGATGTTCCGCTCCGCGGTATCGGGCAAGCGTCTTCTCGCGTCGCCGATCTACGGCCCGCCGCCTGGACCTCAGGTGAGTGGGAGTTCGCCGAGGGCGCCCGGCGCTGGAACGCCCTTCAGAACACTCCGAACGACGTTCGGGTACTCAGCCACCATCTAGTGACAGCACTGCGTCAGTCATAAGTCACCGTGTAGGCGGCGTAGTCGTCCTGCGGTCCGGTCCCGGATCGGCCTCGCGATTCGGGTAGGCAGCGCCGGTTCCGGCGTGGCGTGCGCGCGTCGTTGAGTAGACAGGACACCGGCGGGGCCGCGCGTCGGTGGCGACGTACCTCCGGCTGGCCCCCCACTGACTAGAGACGGGGCTCTGATAACCGAGACCACCGGAAGTGACGCACCTGGCAGTGTCCGCACCGCGGTCGCATCTGCGGGCGGTGTGAGCGGCGCGGTAGACACCCGGGCATCGCGCGGGCGCGTCTATCAGGGGCCGCTGCCGACATTCGTCGGCAGCCGGTACCGCTCGTGCAGGGTGTCCAGGTCAAGGTCGAGCAGGTCTGCGGCTGGCCACAGCCGTTCCAGGCGGCGGAACTCCGCGCTATGTCCTTGGCCAGGCAGCAGGTGGTGCAGCATTTCGTGGAAGACCAAGAAATCAAGCACCGCATCGCTCACCTGCGTGCGCGCAGCCCGCAGCGCACGGTGCACCCGGATCACCCCGCGGCCCTTGAGCTGGCCGGTCGTCTTCATCGTCCAGTACGCCCAGGCAGCGGACCAATTCTTGGAGCGACGAGGCTGGCAAAGGCCCGTTCGCGGTGCAGTCGGTCGGGGTTGTCGCCAGCGGTGAGCAGCAACGTGCTGGCAGTGTCCGGGCCGACACCGTGCTTGGCGACAAGGTCAGGCGCGAGCTCGGTGGTGATCCGACGAAGCCTGGCGACGGTGCTCTTGAGCTGGGCGTCCAGAAACGCCACGCGGGCGGCGAGCTCGCGCAGGGTCAGGCGGGTAATCGCGGCGACACTGTCGTCGTCGGCGCGGATCCGGAAGGCTGCGCAGGTCGCGAGCAGCTCACCGCGGGGCAGGTCGCGAAGGCGGGCGCGCACCTCGTCGGGGGCAGTGACCAGGACGGCGCGCAGCTGGTTGAGGGCCTGGGTGCGGGCCTTGTTTGCGCCGCGCTGTAGGGACTTTAGCGCTCTGAGCGCCTCGACCGGGCCGTCATGGGTCTTGGGCGTAGCGGTGGCCTCGGCCGACAGCACAGCCCGGCCAGCGGCGATCGCGTCGACGACGTCAGACTTGCCGTAGCGGCGCCGGACCTGCCGGTTGGGACGGCTGACCTCTAGGACCTTGACGCCGTGATAGGTGAGGTGACGAGCGAGCGCAGCGCCGTAGCTACCGGTGCCCTCCACCCCGACGGCTACGAACTCACCCAGACCAAGCAGCCAGGCCAACAGCGCCGCGTAGCCGGCGGCAGTCGTTGGGAAGGCTGCTGTTCCAAGCAGCCCGCCATTCTGGTCGAGGCCGGCGGCGACGTGCTCGTCGCGGTGGGTATCGACACCGCCAGTGACGAGCGGGCGCGCAGGTGTCATCGTGGTCATGTCTGTCCTCGTTCGTCAGCACGGGTGAGGGCAGGCGCGGTGCGATGGCAGTCGGACAGGACAGGGACGAGGCCTGTTGGCGCAGGCTCCTACTAGGTCACTTCCACCACGCTGATCGCGCCAGGTTGTCTCCCGCCCGGCCGACAGATCACTTAAAGGGCAGCAGGTTCGCGCCGGCCGTTAGCAGAGTCAGACCGGGCGGGAGAACACCACCATCATCATCCCTGCCGTTAGGGGCCGAGCATGTCCCCCGGCCACGCGCCGGCCTGGTGAGCGCTTCGTCCGGCGCGCTGACACGGACTGCTCATGCGGGACGCCTCCGGAAGGCGACTCGCCTCGCAGCGAAGCCAACGGTGTCTACGTCCCATCCGGCCAGGGTCCAGGCCAGCGCCTGCCTCGTCGTCGCGCCGTGCCACCAGGCCTTCTTATGAGCGGCACCCGCGGGAACAGGGCCTACGAGATCCTCAATCTCGTCGAACGACATGACCACCAGATCCTCACCGAGGTCGAAGCGCTTGACGAGGTGTTCATGCAGGGCCTCGAAGGTGATCACGCGGACAGCCTCGCTTGTGTGGTGGGGTTAATGACGGTGCGCCGAATCATGGTTCACCCGAGGTGCTCGGGACATCGACAGCATTCTGGCGGCGTCTGTCGGGCGTCTGGTACCCAGCGCGCAACAACCGCTCGCGGCTTGCGACGGCCGGAAGACGGACGTCCTCAACCTTATAGGGGACGGCTAGGGGCAGACGGCTTTCGGCCTGGGCCTGCCTGTCCTGTTTGACATCTTGGGACGCGCGGACAGTTGATCTATGGGAGCAACGACTTGATGCGCACGCTCATCGGCGACGGCTTCGCCGGTGGTAAGCACTGGCAGAGTGGCCTTGGTGTGGCTAAGGACGAGGGCGGCCCGCCGGTCGAGTTCACGGGAGCGAACCGCTACGTACAGGCGATGCTGAGCCCGACGTTGAAGCAGGGAACTGGGATGGCTTATGTCGTCCGCGGGGAGCGCAACGCGAGACGTGACCCGCACTAACAGTTGTAGCGGCGTTGGCTTTGAACCTACGACCTCTGGTTATGAGCCCAGCGTCCGACTGCCGGGCAGCGAATAGCGTCCCGCGGCGACGGACCGCAAGGCGCTCGCGGGCCACGCGCGTCAGTCAGACGGCGCGTCGTAGGGCTCAACTCCCTGAAGCAGGTCGCGCACAGTGACCTCCAGCGCGGTAGCCACCGCTTGCAGCCGCCCCAACGTTGGCACCGTCCGGTCGTGCTCAATGTCAGCAAGGTACGAGGTTGACATACCAGCCGCGCCGGCGAGCGCCATCAAGGTCAGCCCTCGGTCCTGTCGAAGCTGGCGCAATCGCGAACCGAGAGTCTGCGTGGCCACCCGGGCAGGCTAGAGCGACCCCCTGACAGCCCGTCCATACGCTGATACCGTATACGCTGTGAACATAAGACTCTGCGGGGAACCCGAGGTCGCCATGGTCGTCGCTGCGTTCATCCCCCAGGGTCGACGAGCGCGAGGCGCGTGGTCCTACACGCACAGGGTCGTTGGCGAAGCCGCCGGAGTCAGCACCCGCTCGCCTCGCAACGCCGCGAAGTACCTCAGCCACCTCTCCGACTTCGCGGCGTGGGCACATGAGCAGGGCGTTCCGCTGACGCTCAAGACTCTGCTGGACGCGGACGTGATCGAGCGCTACATCGCCGTCGGGATGATCGGTGCCCGGGACAGCACGCGCGCCACGCGACGCGCGATTCTGCGACGGATCGCGCGGCACTGCGCTTCGCCGCAGCAAGACCTGCCGCTGCCGATCGCGTACCGACGGGTCCGGCCGCCGTACAGCCCGGACGAGGTACAAGGGCTTTTGGCGCTGGCGAGTGCGCAACCCACCCCCAGCCGCCGCCGCACTCTGCTTGCGATCGTGCACCTCGGGCTCGGCTGCGGCATCGCCTCACGCGATCTGGTCTGGGTGCGTGGGCAGGACATCGAGCAGATGCAGGACGGGGCGGTCAGCGTCAGGGTGAGCGGCGGGACCCGACCCCGCAGCGTCGTCGCTCTGCAGGCCCATGAGACGGCGCTTCTCGAACTCTCCCGGTTCACGACCGGCGGGCTGCTGATCGGCGGCAGCACCCGCGGCCGGCGGAACGTTACGCGGGGACCTCTGGACCGCGTGGTCGGCGGCGAGGACCTTCCGCGGCTGGAGACTGCACGGCTTCGGTCGACGTGGCTGCTGACGCACCTGCGCGCCCGCACCCCGCTGCCAGCGCTGATGAACGCCGCCGGGCTGATCACCGTGCGACCGCTGGAGGACCTGCTCCACCACTGCCCGGTAGACGCCGAGGCTGCCCGGCTTGCGCTGCGCGCAGCCGGATGATCCGGCGTCGGGACATCATCCGGACCCTCGAGTGGGTCGACGCCAGTGGCGTCCCGGCGGTGCTTGAGCAAGCACTGCGTCCCACCGGCCGGGGACGCCCGCGGCAACTGACGGTCCGGGCGTTGCTGGTGGGGTTGAAGCTCGCCGTCGACAGCGCGAAGACAGCCTGCCTGACGGACGTGTTCGTCGTCCTGACCGAGGTGCTCCCCGAAGCGGTCCAGCACGACCTGGGTGTGCGGGACCGCCGCACCGGACGCGTCATCACGGTCCACCAGGTACGCCGGCTACTCGACAGCATCAAGAACCGGCTCGACCCGGCAGGGATGATGAGGCCGGAGGACCGCGCGGCGCGGCTCGCTGCTCTGCAACAGGTCCTCGATGACCTTCTTGCCGCGACCATGCCCGCCCAGGTCCCGACCAGCGGCGCGTACGCCGTCGACGGCACCGGCACCTGGTCGTGGGCCCGCGGAAAGGGCAAACTGACCGCCGCGGCGGACCCGGACGCCGCATGGGGCGTCAAGACCAGCAAGTCCGGCAAGCAGGAGCGCTACTTCGGCTACGAACTGCACGCCGTCGTCCGCGTCGGCCGGCTCAACGACGACCACCCGGTGCCGTGCCTCGCCGAACGCATCGTTGTCACCCCCGCGTCAACGAACTGCGCGGAAGCGGTGCTACCTGCGATCGCCAGGATGCGCGAGGAGGGCCTGCGGCTCCGGGAGGTCATCGCGGACCGCGGCTACACCTACAAGACAGGCTGGAGCCGCGGCCTGCGAGCCCTCGATATCGACTCGGTGCTGGACCTGCATCAGACCCAGCTCGGCGCTAGGGGCAGCCACGGCGGGGCGCGGGTCATCGCCGGGGTCCCGCACTGCCCCGCCACCCCAGCCGCGTTCGACACCATCCCGCGACCTGAGCGCCTCGCCTCAGCGCCGGCGCTGGACGTGTTCCTCGGGCAGATCAACACCCGAGAGGCCTGGGCGCTGCGCCGGGTCGCCGGCCCCGACAGCAGCGGGTCCGAGCGCTACGAGTGCCCAGCGCGCGCGGGGAAGCTGCGATGCCCCCTCGTCCCCCAGTCCCTGGCGCAACCCGTCACGCTCCCCAAAGTCCTCGAGCCGCCGTCGCAAGCAGCTCACCGGTGCTGCTCTCAACGGACGATCACCGTCCCCGGCGATGTCGACTACAAGTCCAGGCAGCGGCACTACTGGGGCAGCCGTGACTGGATCAGCTCGTTCAGCCGCCGCTCCCGAGTTGAGGGCTGGTTCGGGAACCTGAAGGACCGCTCCCGCGAAGCCCTCGCCCGCGGCGCGTTCCGAGTCATGGGCCTGTGCAAAAGCTCGCTCATGCTCGGCATCTACGCAGCCGCCACCAACCTGCGTCTGCTCGACGCTTGGGCCAGCAAGGTCGGCCTCAGCGAGCAGCCCGCACTGGCTTCCCGTGCAGAGCGGGGAGCGGTGGCGCCCGGGACGAACGAGGCCGCCAGTCAGGGCGACCTGACCAACCACCCACCAGGCCCCTAAGCCCACGCTTCTCCGCCTCTCCCTACGCCTCCAGCACGCCCCATAGGCGCCCTCATGAGCTGAGGCGCCGGCTCGGTGCCCACAGCGCGGCACGGGCCGCGCCGGGGCGGCCCGCACAACAGGCGGCTAGCGCGCCTCGACGCAAAAGGAGCGCCCCAGCCCTCGGTCTGAGGGCTGGGGTGCTTCTTGTTGTGACTTTCGTGAGCATCCACGGCGTAGAACCGTGAACACCCCTCGGTGGGGTCTTTACGAAATTCGATCGCCGCAGGTCACGAGCATGATCAAGACCACGCCCTGGCATGCTGCACACCGCTCGCATGATCACTGCACACCGGCGAAAGCGGCGGTCGTGGGGCGCGCATGGCCGCGGTTGGCCGCGAATGGCCGTCGCTGGCCTGTCTCATCGTCGAAACCTGCTGCCCCAGGCGGGGTTACGTGGGACATCACTGGCGCGCCCTCGACCCGCACCCAGCTGGCTGAAGATGGCTTGATCCTCCGAGCTGATGCCGAAGCCACCTGGATGGGAGCCATGAAGGCGCTGGGCCGACAACTGCCCCAGGACACCGGCGCTGCTGTCCATAAGTTGTGCCACCACGTTGAACATCGAGTCGCTCACGTCGCTGGTGGTGACGGGCCCAGCCCGCGGATGGTCCACGGTGATGCCGGTTACCTCGAGGAAGAGAAGCTCGTTCTTGGCAAGGTCGTGCGGGTGAGCGCGGATATGACCCGCTCCCATCAGTGTTTTGAACCGCTCGGCATCGATCCAGTTACGCGTGGCGGTAGGGACCCGGACCCTGATGTCGAGTCGCCCGAAGCCTCGGGTCTCTCGAGACCAGGCTCGTAGCTGTTGGACGAGCTGCTCGGAATTGTACGAGTCAAAGCTCACCACGGCCGGGGAGAAGTCGATGATCAGTTGACACAGCTGGCCTTGAATGAAGGAGTAGTCGATCCGCCCTTCCGGGAAGTCACCCGGCTGATAGGCGTGTAGGTAGTCAAAAATGACATCCCCGTCGGGGGCAGGGCCACCCTCCAGGTGCCCGATGGCGATAGCGGTGTTGGCTCCGCTGGTGCTCGTGTCGCAGTGCATGACGTAGTTCTGATTCGGCAGCCCGGCGCTCTGTCGGGTCAGGGCCGTGCTGCCAGGTGAGGCGAAGACGGCCGCGACCAGATCGGGATCGAGGTAGGCGGTGAGGCTGCTGCGCCAGTGGGCGAGGTGCTCGACGCGGTAGGTGTCCCCGTTGGAGACGGCCAGGCGCCGCACGTAGGGCGTGTCCTCGCTGATGATTGCCCGGTCCAGAGGGGCGAAGTCTGGACCGCCCGGATACATAGCCAAGCCTGTTTTGGTCATCCCCCAATCTTCGTAAGGGCCCCAGGACGGGAGTTGCACGACGATCATGCTGGGGTCATGGGGATGCCCGCTGGTGGTGTGCAGACCCCGTCGTAGGCGGCGAAGAACTCGCCGGTCTGCGAGGCGGGGGAACTAGCAAGCATCATCAACGACCTCGTCGGAATTGAGCCAACGCGGGGGCGGCGCCGCGGTAGATTTCATCGGCTCCGCGCTGCAGCCCGGAAGCAGGGGCGTGCGCCATTTCATCAAAGAGGCAAGCGACGGCAGTGGGTCCGCGGCCGGCGTTAGCGGTAGCGGGCCGCGCCTGCACCAGAAGCGACCCCTCAGCATCCGGGTCGGCGGCGAGCTCTGCAGGCGTGCGCAGCCGAAGGCTGGTGTTGCTGTGCGGGCCGATGAACTGCGCGAAGCAGGGCGCGTTCAGTAGAAGTTCGACGATGTCTCGGTGCTGGTTGCTGACGGCTTGGGACAGTTCAGCGGCCATGGTCATGACCACGAGCTGCTTGGTCTGCTCGATCCCAAGAGCCTCTTGCGGGTCGCCGAGGGTCAGGAGCTGCCACAGGACGTACGCGGTGACGAGCGAGCTGAGGTAGCCCTTGCCGGCGCGGCGGCCCAGCACTAGAACGACTTCTCGGAACCATGACCGCCCCTCAGCGCGGCAGGCAAGCATGCGCTGGACTGTCCCGGGAGCCAGCCCGCGTTGACCCTCGTAGCCTTGGACGGCATCGCGGTCTACGAGCCGGAACCCCGACTCCCAGTCAGCAATCACCGCCCGGTCGTAGTCGGTGAGCAGGTCGACCTCGAGCATGATGATCTTTAGCAGGGTCGCCTGCCGCGGGTAGAGGCGAGGTCGGTTGAGGTACTCCGGACCGGTCACGAAGTCGATGATGTTGGGAATCGGCAGTGCCACCGCCGCCTTGGCAGCCGGTGCAGGGTGTGGGGTACCGGCACTCTCAAGGCGACCAAGTCGGTACTCGTTCCGGCTCATGAGGCTTCCTCGTCGACGTCCTCGGTCGGGGCCGGGAGGCGCCCGGCCTCCAGCGTTGACAGGCGAAGGTCGACGTCGCTGTCGCCGCGGAAACGCCGGCCCATGTTCAAGATCAGCTCTGCGGCCCGCAGACGCTCGCCCCCAACCTCACTGTCGAGGGCGTCTAGGAGGACTTGGACGGCGCGCTCCGATCCGACGGTGAGGCGGCCTGTTACATCAGAGACCCGGGCCGCGCGTCGGCGCGCCAAGTCGGAAGCAAAGTCGGGGTCGGTCAGTCGACGCCGCGCTGTGCGGGCACTGACCCCAGCCAGAGCGCCGGCCTCGACGTAGCTGAGCCCCGCGGCCAGCGCGTCGAGAAGGACGTCATCCCCGGCAGCGCGCCGCCGCTCCATCTCGGTCTCCGTCTCGTGGACCTCGTCGGAGTCGTCCTCGGGCGGACCGGGGGCAGCAGCGTCGTCATCTGGGCCCCACCCAGCCCGATGCCGAGCAGCACGAAGCACCGGCCCACATAACGCGCCCCTGAGGTCTCACGCACCAAGAGGACCATTCAAAGTGGCCACTGTAAAAGTGAGAAAGGCCACGGGTAATCGGACCCTGTCAAACTGGCTAAAAGTCCCAGTTCTCATGCCCACCATTCTGATGGGCCCACCGGGGTGCACGGCTGAAGATGCGGGATAACCAGACTGCCTCACGAGGCACGCGCCCCGCGCGGATGGGTTTCGTAGCACTTGAGGTGGCGGTCCCCCGCTCAGCTCCTGCCTTGCGGCAGGTGTTGGGCGTTCGCCAAGACACTCAATGAGAAGGGGACCGCCTTGAATGAGAAGTATCAGAAGTCGATGAGGGACGCACCGGACGCGCACGGGCTGGCCGTGCCGGAGCACGTCACCGTGGCGATAGCCGAGATCGCACCGGCCGCGGCGTGGAAGGCCCGAGCCAGGTACGGCGGCCACGTTGTTCGGTTCGTCAGCGTAACCATTCAGGTCCCTCGCGGCGTGGCTTGCTGATCTTGGGCTGAGTTGCGGGACGCTTTGCCTGTCCGTACTGCGACTTCCCCCGCAGGGCTGGTGTTCGTGGCTGATCCGTCGTTGGTGTCTCCGATTCCTGCTGTTCCTTCGGTGGAGCAGTTGCTGGTTCTGCTTGCCGAGCGCGATGGTGCACTGGCTGCCCGGGACGCCTTGATCGTGGAGCTCGCGGCACGGGTCGCGGACTTGGAAGCCCGGTTGGGGAAGAACTCCCAGAACAGCTCGAAGCCACCGAGTTCGGATGCGTTCGTGAAGCCACCGCCACGGTCGCTTCGCCGGGCGTCGGGTCGTAAGCCTGGGAAGCAGCCTGGTGATCCGGGGTTCCGACTGGTGCAGCGCCCGGATCCTGATGAGGTCCGGGTCCATGTCCCGGAGGTCTGCCGCGGCTGCGGCGATAGCCTCGAGCAGGCCCCCGTGGTGGGTCAGGAACGGCGGCAGGTCTTCGACCTCCCTCCGATCTATCTGACCGTGATCGAGCACCAGGCGCAGCGACGCGAGTGTCGATGCGGCACCGTGACGATCGCGGCGTTCCCGGCTGAGGCGACCGCCCCGACCTGTTACGGCCCGGGCGTCGCGGCCCTTGGGGCGTATCTGCTGGCCCGCCAGCACCTGCCGGTGGAACGCGCCGCCGAATGCCTAGCGGACTGCTTCGGCGCACCAGTCTCGACCGGCTACCTCGCCACGCTGCTGCCGAACGCAG
>JAABVA010004699.1_pt1 | contig 12571 bp, 8 predicted proteins | sample 5560331 | NCBI WGS metagenome assembly JAABVA01 (sample SAMN12812661, study PRJNA571458) | rock metagenome | isolation source: Antarctica rocks | place: Antarctica: Victoria Land, Mt New Zealand sud | collected 2016-01-07
GGCTGCCGCAGTCAACTGCCTCGTCATCGTGGCGCTGCAGATGGTCGTCGTCCGGTGGACCGCGCGGCGCAACCCCGCCTCCCTCCTCGTGGCCGTCGGCCTGGTCTGGGTGCTCTCGTGGGGCATCTTGGCCTACTCGATGAGCGTGCCCGGCATCGCCGCCGTCCTCTTCGTGACCACCCACGGGATCTTCGCGGTGGGCGAGACGTTGTTCGCACCCGTCCTGAACCCCCTCACCGCCAGCCTCGCTCCCGCGGGGACGGTGGGCACGACCCTCGGTCTGCTCGCCGCCCTCCAGACGGGTGTGTCGGCCGTCGGCCCACTTCTCGCCGGCCTGGCGCTCGGCGCCGGCCACGGGATGACGTTCGTCGTCGTCCACCTCGTCCTGAGCGTGCTGGCGGTCTTCGCCGCGCTGCGGCTCAGGTCCGTGCTGCGCCCGCCGCGCCGCGCCCGATCCTCTGCTTCGCGGCAAGCGCCGGTCAAGGGCGCGCCGGAAGCGGCCCGAGAGACCATGGGTCCGTCCTGCGCACCGTCAAGACATGGCCAAGGTCATTGACGCCGACGCGGGCCCCAAGGATGGTCACGACGTGCGCCGTTTCGGAAGGTGAGACGCCTCTGCCCCGGCACTGCCGGTAGCAGCGGCGTCTCGGGTCGGGCTCCGGCGCTCGCTCATCAGCCACCGCCGGTGGCCCCATCTCGCAAGGAGCAACACACGTGAGACATCTCTTCGCGGGCGCCACGCTCGCGGCACTGATCGCTGCGGCAACGGCTGTCCCCGTGGTCTCCGCGCACGGCGCCACCGAGCCGACGCAGGACCGCGGCAACCAGATCCATTCCGAGCAGGCCAAGGCCGACGAAACCGCTCGCGCCCTGGGTCTCGGCGGCGGCGAGAAGCTCGTCGTCAAGGACGTCATCACCGACGGCGACGGCTCGAGCCATGTGCGCTACAACCGCACCTTCAACGGCCTGCGCGTCCTCGGCGGCGACCTCGTCTCGCACCGCGACAAGGCCGGCGCCGTCAAGGACGTCACCTACAACGCCTCGGGCAAGGTCGCCGTCGCGTCGACCACCCCGCGGATCTCCGCCGGCGCTGCCGCCGCCAAGGGCAGGGCGCCGGACGTGCAGCAGTCCTCGGCTCCGCAGGGTGAGCTCGTCGTGTATGCCGGGGGGCCGGCTCCCGTGCTCGCCTACGACGTCGTGACGGAGGGCTTCACCGCCGACCAGACGCCGTCGAAGTTCCACTCGGTCGTCGACGCCGACTCCGGCGCGACGCTGACCGGCTGGGACGAGGTCGTCGAGGGCACCGGCAAGGGGATCTTCGTCGGGACGGTGACGGTCGGCACGACGCTGTCCAGCACCTATCAGCTCCGGGACACCACCGGTAACTACACCACCGACCTCAAGGGCGCGACGAGCGGCACCGGGACCCCGTTCACCGACGCCGACGACGTCTGGGGCAACTTCGCGGTCAGCGACCGCGCCTCGGCGGCCGTGGACGCGCACTACGGCGCCGAGAAGACCTACGACTACTACAACACCGTCCTCGGCCGCGCCGGGATCTGGAACAACGGTACGGGTGCCCGCTCGCGGGTGCACTACGGCAACAACTACTCCAACGCCTTCTGGGACGGCACCCAGATGACCTACGGCGACGGCGCCGGCAACACCCGCCCGCTCGTCGAGCTCGACGTCGCGGGTCACGAGATGTCACACGGGGTCACCGAGAACACCGCGGGCCTGGCCTACAGCGGCGATGCCGGAGGCCTCAACGAGGCGACGTCCGACATCTTCGGGACCGCCGTCGAGTGGTACGCCAACAACCCGAACGACGTGCCCGACTACCTCATCGGAGAGAAGCTCGACCTCAACGGCAACGGCACCCCGCTGCGCTACATGGACCAGCCGTCCAAGGACGGTTCGTCGAAGGACTGCTGGACGACCACGACCGGGAGCCTGGACCCGCACTACTCCTCCGGCCCGCTCAACCACTGGTTCTACCTCGCCTCCGAGGGCTCGGGCGCGAAGACGATCAACGGCGTGAGCTACAACAGCCCGACCTGCACTGGGGCCGCGGTCGCCGGGATCGGCCGCGACAAGGCCGAAAAGGTCTGGTACCGGACGCTGTCCACCTACCTGACGGCGAACAGCACGTACAAGAACGCCCGTGACGGCGCCATCCGGGCCGCCAAGGACCTGTACGGCTCAACTGGCACCGAGTGCGCCGGAGTCGCGGCGAGCTTCACCGCCATCGGCGTCCCGGCCGGGACGGAGTCCTGTGGGGGGACGGCTCCGCCGCCCACGGGTGCCAACCTCCTCGCCAACCCCGGCTTCGAGTCCGGCGCCGTGAGCTGGACCGGCACCGCCGGGCCGATCACCAACAACACCGGCCGCCCGGCGCACAGCGGCTCGTGGAAGCTGTGGCTCGGCGGCAACGGCTCCACCTCGACGGAGAACGAGGCGCAGACGGTGGCCGTGCCCGCGACGGGTACGCCGAGGCTGTCGTTCTGGATCCGGACCGACACGGCGGAACGTGGCAGCACGGCATACGACACCCTGAAGGTCCAGGTCGTCAGTGCGGGCGTCACGTCGACGCTCGCGACGTTCTCCAACGTGGGCACGAACGCGACCTACACGCAGAAGACGTATGACCTGTCGGCCTACAAGGGCAAGTCGGTCTCGGTGAAGTTCCTCATGAGCGAGGACTCCTCGCTGCAGACGAGCTTCGTCCTCGACGACACGTCGGTCGCCGCAGGTTGATCGGACTGGACCCGGCGGTCTCCCGGTGCTCCGGGGGGCCGCCGTTCGTCGTCGGCTACGTCGTCCTGCAGATCTGGTGGGCCGGGCCGGGGCCGGTGACGTCGGCGAGGAGCCTGCCGACAGCGGGCGGGGTGGTGTCCGGCGGCTCCACGGATGTGTAGGGGTTGCGCGACCCCGCGGTCATGGTGGTGGAGATCGCGTCCGCGACGACGTGGTCGGGCGTCGCACCCGGTGCCGTCGGGGTCGGGGCGGTGACGAGCGCCATCACCTGCGCGGACAGGGCGACCAGGTCGGTGGGCCCGATCACGCAGGCGATCGGGCCGCCGGTCCTGGACGTCACGGTCGTCGTGCCGTCGGCCTGGACGACCACCGTGTCCCTGAAGCCGGCGACACCGCCGCTGCGGGCGATGGTGAGGGGAAAGGCCGGGCCCGCGGGCGTCCCCGTGCTGCTCGACCCCGGGCTCGGTGCCTCGGGGCCGGACGGGGTCGAGGCGGTGCCACAGGCTGCCAGCAGGGCCACAGAGGACAGCAGGGCGGCGGGACGGGGCTTCACCGTGCCAGTGTCGGTGAATTCGGAGCCGTCCGCACGCCGTGCGCACTGCGGGTGACGGTTCTCGTCGTGCAGAGTCGGTATGCCGGGCGGCCGGGTCCAGTCTCTCCAGTGGCGGAGGATGGGGGATTCGAACCCCCGAGAGCTTTCACTCAACACGCTTTCCAAGCGTGCGCACTAGGCCACTATGCGAATCCTCCGTGGGGGAGGCTACCGGAGCGTGGCGGCTGCGCCGAAATTGCTCGGAGACCGGGCACCGAGCCGGGTAAACGGTTTGGGGCTGTCACCGGCGAGCGGCAGACTGGGGACGGTGTCCACAGCGCCGACCCGTCCTTCGCTCGCCTCGTTCTGGCACGACCTGCCGCGGGCCGGCAAGTTCCTCCTGTCGACCGTCATCGTCGACTTCATCGGCAACGGCCTGGTCATGCCGTTCCTCGTCGTCTACCTCCATGAAGTGCGGCAGTTCGAGCTGCAGCACGTCGGTTTCCTGCTCGCGATCCCGGCGATCGTCGGGATGTTCGTCGTAGGGCCGGCCGGCGTCGTCATCGACCGCATCGGTGCCCGGGCCGTCGTGGTCACCGCGATCAGCCTGCAGATCGTGGCGAACGTCCTCATGGCGTTCAGCACCACGGAGCTGCGGGCGGCGCTCGCCTGCGTGCTGCTCGGGTTCTCCGGCGGCGTCATCTGGCCGGCCGTCAACACCCTGGTCGCGACGATCATCCCGAGCCGCATCCGGCAGCGGTACTTCGGCCTGAACTTCACCCTGCTCAACCTGGGCATCGGCATCGGCGGCGCACTGGGCGGCCTGTTCGTGGACGTGCACCGACCGGAGACCTTCGTCGCGATCTTCCTGGTCGACGCGGCCACCTACCTGGCGCCGCTCGCGATCCTGCTCGGCCCGTTGCGCAAGGTCTCCGGCCGGGTCGCAGCGCCCCCCGTCGTGGACGAGGGGACAGCCGCTGCGGCTGTCACCTACCGGACCCTGCTCCGCGAGCCGGGGCTCCTCGCGATCCTGTTGCTGACCTTCGTCGCCTCGTTCGTCGGCTACGGACAGCTCAACACCGGCCTGCCGGCCTACGGGCGGGCCGAGGGGCAGATCTCCACCCAGGCGCTCGGGTGGGCGTTCACCGCCAACACCCTCGTCATCGTGATCCTGCAGCTCTTCGTGCTCCAGCGCATCGAGGGTCGGCGCCGCACCCGGATGGTTGCCGTCATGAGCGGCATCTGGGCGTTGGCCTTTGCGGCACTGGGCCTGTCCGGCCTCGTCCCCGGGTCGCTGCTCGCCGCCCTACTGTTCGGTGCCTGCGCGGCGATCTTCGGGTTGGGGGAGACGCTCTACCAGCCGACGGTGCCGGCGATGATCAACGACCTGGCGCCGGACCACCTGCGCGGGCGGTACAACGCGTTGATGAGCATCGCCTGGCAGTCGGCGTCGGTGCTCGGCCCCGTGGTGGCCGGGGTCCTCATCGGCCGCAGCTGGGGCACGGCATACATCGTCATGCTCGTCGGGGGCTGTGGCTTCGTCGCGTGGCTCGCGATCTCCACGGAGCGCCGGCTGTCCCCGCTGGTGAACGGCCAGCGCGGGCGGCAGCCGGTCGCCGGTGAGCCCAAGGAACAGTTTTCGGTCTGAGTGACCGGCCCCGTAGACTGTCTGTGGCACCCCGCGTGGTGGTACCTCACCGAACTCCCCCAGGGCAGGAATGCAGCAAGGGCAGGTGGGCTCTTCCAGGTACGTGGGGTGTCTTCATGTCCCGCGCCCCGCGCCCCGCGCGTCGGGTCAGCCGGGTCCCGCGCGCCATGTCCCGCGTTGCGCGCCGGGTCACCCGGGTCCCGCGCCGGGGTCAGCCCGGTCAGCCCCGGTGGGCCTCGTCGAGCAGCCGCACGGAGCGCAGCCCGAAGAGCGTCGTGCCCCAGGTCACCACGAGAAGCAGAAGGGCGCCGAGACCCGGTGAGCCGGAGGTCACCAGGGCGGTGGCCGCCGTGCCGAAGATGATGGCGACGAGGAGTGGGCGGCCGTACCAGAGGACCGTCGTCGGCATGCCGCGACCGGGCCCGAACAGGGACATCGGGGGCAGGCCGCGGAAGGCGGCCATGAGGTGGGCCGTCGACAGCAGCCCGGTCACCAGCAGCGCCCAGACCAGCCCCCAGGCGCCCGCTCCGAGAAGGACGCTGACGACGCCGACGAGCAGCGTCACACCCGCGTAGAGAGCGGTCGGCACGACGAGGTGGGCCAGCGCCTCGCGGCGGAAGTCGATGCCCAGCAGGGGCGGGGTGCCGGCGTTGTCGCCCTGCAGCCGCATGCCCTCTGCCCACGACCCGATCCCGAAGTAGCCGATCACGAGGCTGGCGAAGGCGACGAAGCTCGGCACGCTGGGGGCCGACCCGAGGACGAGACCGTATGCCGCGACACCGGACAGCGCGGCCCCGGCCAGGAGAGCCCCCGGTGAGCGTCGCAGGCCGAGGGCGTCACGGGCCACGAGAACTCCCACCGGACCGCGGGCTCGCAGCCGCAGCCGCCGCCCGCGAGTCGTCGGCGAGCCGATGTCGAGCCGGGCCGCGCGCAGGTCGCCGGCAAGGACCGCCCCACCAATCGTGATGCTGCGGGCCGACTGCACCTTCAGGCCGGTGAGGTGCAGGGCGCGAAGGGAGCGCTGCTGGCGCAGGAAGACGCCCGGCCCGCGGTCTCCGGTCGGCCACGACCTGACCTGACCCTGCAGCCACGTCCCCGCGAGGACGAGGCCGAGAACTGTTCCACCGGCCGCCCCCGGCACGAGGACCACCGCACCGGTCACGCCGGCGATGGCCAGGCCGGCGGCGACCACCAGCCCCGAGAGCAGGCCGACGACGAGGCTGCCGAGCAGCGACAGCCGCCACCAGCGGCGCAGGACGACGGCACGGTCCAGGGGGCTGCTCGCCACGTGGTCGAGGTAGGGCAGGTCGGGCACGACCGGCCCACGGATCCGGCCCAAGCGGAAGGCCAGGGCTAGCAGGGCCGCGCCGGCGACGACGAAGACGGCGACGCCGCGGACCCCGGTGAGGTGCTGGGCCAGCCACTGCGGGTCGAGGAACTTGAAGAACTGCTGGGCTGCCGGGACCCCGTAGGAGAGCGCCGCGATGACCGCGACGTAGACGGCATACAGGGCGTTGGACTCGCCGGTGTGCCGGCCGCCGGTGATGACCTCGCGCGCCCGCTCGAGCCGCTCGGTGTCGACGCTCATGCGCCGGTGACGTCGACGACCCGGTCGGCGATGGCGCTCGTCATCTCCGGGTCGTGGCAGGCGATGACGAGCGCCGTTCCGGCAGCCTTGCGGTCGAGGAGGATCTGGGTCAGCAGGCCGCGCTTGTGGGTGTCGAGGCGCTGCTCCGGCTCGTCGAGCAGGAGCACCCGCGCGGGTCGCAGCAGCACCATGGCGAGGTGGAAGAGCTGCTGCTGGCCCGACGAGAGCTCGTGCGGGAAGCGCTCGGCGAGGTGCTCGATCTCGAGCATGGCGAGCATCTCCGCGGCGCGTCCGCTCGCGTCGCCGTCCCGGCCCCACGTGGCGTCGATGAGGACGAGGTGGTCGACGAGGGTGAGGTCCCGGTATGCCGTGGGGGCACCCATCAGCGCGGCGACGTTCGCGCGGGTGGCCGGCGTGCGCTCGTCGACCGGCTCACCGTCGAGGGTCACCGTGCCGGCGGAGGAGTCCATCGTGCCGGCGAGGATCCGCAGGAGTGTCGTCTTGCCGCTGCCGTTCGCTCCGCGCAGGACAACGCACTTTCCGGACCTGACGTCCACGTTGGTGGCAGAGAGCAGGACGTTGTCCTCGATCAGCTTGGTCACCCCGACGGCCCTGAGCCGCACCGGAGCAGCCGTGGCGTCGTCGGCATCCGGCAGGCCCTCGTTGCGGCGCCCGAACATGTGGACCCTCCCCTCGTCGCGGGTCAGTGTCGCACTGTGGGTGGCCGGGAGGGCAGCCAGGTCGCCGGGCGCCTCCGTCATCCAGCGCGGGCAGGTCGCCGGCGACTCCGTCATCCAGCGCGGGCAGGTCATCCAGCGCGGGCAGGTCGCCGGGCGCCTTCGTCATGCAGCGCGGGCAGGTCGCCGGGCGCCTTCGTCATCCAGCGCGGGGAGAACGGTGAGTGGGGACGAACAACGGGAGCGAAGCCGCCTCTGGTGGGACGGCGAGCGTGCGTGCTCAGGTCGGTCCCGTCGCTCGTCCCCGCGGGTCCCGTCGCTCTTCCCGGGCCTCCCGGGAGCCGGCCACACGGCATACCGGGCTGTCGTTGTGGGCCGTTAGGGTGCGGGGGTGAGCACCGCCCTCTACCGCCGCTACCGGCCCGAGAGCTTCGCCGACGTCATCGGGCAGGAGCACGTCACCGAGCCACTCATGCAGGCGCTGCGCACCGGCCGGGTCAGCCACGCCTACCTTTTCAGCGGCCCGCGCGGCTGCGGCAAGACGACGAGCGCACGCATCCTCGCCCGCTGCCTGAACTGCGAGCAGGGCCCGACGCCGCAGCCGTGCGGAGTGTGCGACTCGTGCGTCGCGCTCGCCCGTGGGGGGTCCGGCAGCGTCGACGTGATCGAGATCGACGCGGCGAGCCACGGCGGTGTCGACGACGCCCGTGACCTGCGCGAGCGGGCGAGCTACGGACCGGCGCAGAGCCGCTACAAGGTCTACATCATCGACGAGGCCCACATGGTCACGCCGCAGGGCTTCAACGCCCTGCTCAAGATCGTCGAGGAGCCGCCCGAGCACGTGAAGTTCGTCTTCGCGACCACCGAGCCGGAGAAGGTCATCGGCACGATCCGCTCGCGGACCCACCACTACCCGTTCCGGCTCGTCCCACCGGCCAAGCTCACGGACTACCTGGAGAGGCTCTGCGCCCAGGAGGACGTCGCCGTGGCTCCCGGGGTGCTCGGCTTCGTGACCCGGGCGGGTGGTGGGTCGGTGCGTGACTCGCTCTCGGTGCTCGACCAGCTCATCGCCGGATCGAGCTCGGAGGGGCTCACCTACGACGGTGCGGCCGCACTGCTCGGCTTCACGAACGGCGAGCTGCTCGACGCGACGATCGACGCGTTCGCTGCCGCCGACGGCGCGGCGGTCTTCACCCAGGTCGACCGGGTCATCGAGTCGGGTCACGACCCGCGGCGGTTTGTCGAGGACCTCCTCGAACGACTGCGCGACCTCATCATCATCGCGGCCGTCCCGGACGGCGCCTCCTCGGTGCTGCGCGGGGTCCCCGAGGACCAGCTCGACCGGATGCGCGGGCAGCAGTCGCGGTTCGGGCCCGGTGCGTTGTCGCGGGCAGCAGACATCGTCAACACTGGTCTCACCGAGATGACCGGCGCCACGGCGCCCCGCCTGCAGCTCGAGCTGATCTGTGCTCGCATCCTCCTGCCCGCTGCTTCCGGCGAAGGCGGGTATGCCGCCCGGCTCGACCGCCTCGAACGTCGCCTCGACCTCGCAGGCGCCCCCACGGCGGCCGTCCGCGACGGATCCCGGGAGAGGGAGGGCACCCGCGCCGAGGGGCAGGCGCGGTCCGACTCGGCGTCCCGCTCCCCGGGCCAGCCGCGGGGAGCCGACTCCGGGCTGGGCGGGCAGGCGCGGTCCGACTCCAAACGTCCGACATCCTCGGTGGTGGTCGGGCCGACCGCCGCTGGCTCTCCTCGCGAGACGAGTGCGTCAGTGCCCGCCGGTTCGTCCGGCGCTGCTGGTTCGTCCGGCGCTGCTGGTTCGTCCGGCGCTGCCGGCCCTGCCGATTCGTCCGGCGCTGCCGGCCTGGCTGAGAACGGCCCGGGAGACAGTTCTTCACCCGGGTCCGCGGCGACCCCATCCGCCGGTGCGGCGGCCGAGTCTGCGGCTGCGGCGGTCGAGTCTGCGGCTGCGGCGGTCGAGTCCTCTGGTGCAGCCGGTATCGACACCGCGGCGATACGGCGGGTGTGGCCCGACGTCCTGGCACGGATCTTCCGAATGCGCCGGGCGACCTGGACCTTCGTGTCGCAGCATGCCCAGGTGCTGGACTACGACGGCAGCAAGCTCGTGCTCGGCATCGGGACGGTCGGGCTGGCCAACACCTTCCGGCAGGGGAACCACGCCGAGCTCGTCCGGCAGGCGCTCATCGACGAGATCGGTGTCGACGTGCCCGTCGAGGGCGTCGCGACGCCGGACTCGGCGCCCGGTGCCGCCGTCGCCCCACCCTCCAGCGGCGACCGGCCCCCGGACGACCGCGAGCCCGAGCCGCCCCCTTTTGAGGGTCCGTCGGCGCAAACCCCGGAGCGCACGACCGCGGTGACCCACCCGGGTTCGAGTCCGGCCGCCGGGGCATTCAGGCGGGTATCCGTCGGCGAGGGCGACTGGAGCACGACTGGCGCGCCGCCGCCGGACTGGGCCGCTGCGGCGGGGCCGGCGGCAAGCCGGACTCCGGCACCCGCGCTGGACCGTCCAGCAGCTGTGCCAGCCGTAGGATTCAGTGCGGCCGAGAGCGCCGCATCGGTGAGGCAGCAGCTCGCCCGCGCGAGGCGCGAGGCCGCCGAGTCGGGCTCATCCCGAAGCGGGCGGGGCGTTGGAGGGAGCGCTGCAGACCCCGGCGCGGAGAGCGCCGCCGCGGTGGTCGACGACGCCGGCGTCAGTGCCGACGACGAGGACATCGTCGAGTCCGGAAGTGCTGGCCGTGGGGTCGTGGAGAAGGTTCTCGGAGGCCGACTGCTCGGGGAGTTCGACGAGTAGGGTCGGGTGCCCTCACTGCACTCCGCGAGGTCCTCGTCGGGACCGCTGTAGGTGCCGGCGGCCCTTTTCTCTCAGCGGTGACGGGTCGCCCTGAGCACGGAGTCGCGAATGCTGACTGGCCGTCCTTCGGGATCGACGGCCTGGCGCTCGAAGGCGGCGGCCACCACCACCTGCCACTCGCCTGCTTCGAGGGTGGCCACGATCTCCTCCGCCGTGAACAACAGGTCGGGACGGTTCGGCCGACGCATCGTCGTCTCCAGGTCCGAGGGGTGGTGGCCCACCACCAACAGCGTCCCGCCGGGACGCACTGCTGCGGCCAGCCTCCGGTGCAGGGACTCGCGCTCAGCGGGAGGCAGGTGCATGAACTGCGCCGACACCAGGTCGAACTGGTGCTGAGCCGGGTCCCAGCTCAGGACGTCCGCCTGCTGCCAGAGGATCCGGCCCGCGACCGCTTCCCCGACCGCCGCAGCGCGCCTGGCCGCGCGGTCCAGCGCGACTGTCGACACGTCGACAGCGGTGACCTGCCAGCCGCGGGACGCCAGCCAGATGGCATCGGCCCCTTCGCCGCTGCCGACGTCCAGCGCGTCGCCCGGCGTCAGGCTGCCCACGTGCTCGACGAGGCGAGGGTTGGGCTCTTCGCTCCAGATCCGATCCGAAGAGCGGTAGCGCTCATCCCAGAACTCCATGCCGAAGGGGTTCGTCATCTCTGCGCAGGGGTCGCCGGAGTGCTCGGAGGCGTGGTCACGGGAGTGGTCATGGCTCATGGAGCCACCTTGCCTGAGGGGCGCTGCTCTGGGGAACCTTCACCACGTCCTGACGTGGTCCGGTTTCCCCACGGGCCGTCGGCGCTCAAGGCTGCGCGGACCGCCTCGCCGGCCCCACGGCATACCTTCGCGGTGGGTCGGAGCCGCCGCGGTCGAGCGGCGGACCGCGACGGCGGCGCCCAAACAGCCCGACTATGGTCGGCGGATGTTCTACCGGCTCGGGAAGACCGTCCTGAAGCCGCTGACCCATGCTCTTTACCGCCCGACGATCACCGGCACGGACAACGTCCCGCGCACCGGCGGGGTCATCCTCGCCAGCAACCACCTCTCGTTCATCGACTCCTTCGCCATCCCGCTCGCGGCGCCCCGCCAGGTGCGCTTCCTCGCCAAGGACGACTACTTCACGGGGGCCGGCGTCGGCGGCGCGATCCGCCGGGAGCTGTTCGAGTCGATCGGGGCCATTCCGGTCGACCGGCACTCCTCCCACGCCGCCCAGGAGTCGCTCGACTCGGCCCTGGCGGTGCTGCATGCCGGCGACGCGTTCGGGATCTACCCCGAGGGCACCCGCTCGCGCGACGGCCGCCTCTACCGCGGGCGGACCGGCGTCGCCTTCCTCGCCCTGAGCGCGCGGGTGCCCGTGGTACCCGTCGCGCTCCGGGGCACCCAGGACATCCAGTCCATCGGCTCGAAGTTTCCCCGGCTGGCGAAGGTCAGTGTCAGGTTCGGGCCGCCGATCCACCCCGCCGAGCGGTATGCCGGTGTGCCGCAGGGCCGCGCCCGACGCGAGCTGACCGACGAGATCATGTCCGCCATCGCCGCGCTGTCCGGTCAGGAGCGTGCCGACAGCTTCAACGAGCTGCCTCCCGACGCCTCCGGGCCGGCCATCGGCACCTGACCGTGCCCCGCTCCTCCGAGACCGACCTGCCGGCGCGCCAAGGTTTATCGCGGCGCGCCAAGGCTTATTGCGACATGCTTGCAATAAGAGCCCGTCGGTCCTAGGGTGACGCGAGTGACTCCACTCCACACCTCAACCCCCGCCACGTCGAGACGCCGGCTGTCGCTCAGCAGTGGGGAACGGCGCAGCATCGCCGGGATGGCGGGGTTCATCGTCCTGCTCCACGTGGTCGGCTGGGGTGTCCTCGTGGCGTTCGTCGTGCCGCAGGGCTACCAGGTGGGAGGTCAGCTCTTCGGAATCGGGCTCGGCGTCACGGCATACACGCTGGGGATGCGGCACGCGTTCGACGCGGACCACATCGCGGCCATCGACAACACGACCCGCAAGCTGATGACGGAGGGCAAGCGGCCGATGAGCGTCGGCTTCTGGTTCAGCCTCGGGCACAGCTCGGTGGTCTTCATCATGGTGACGCTGCTGGCCTTCGGGATCCGCGCGCTCGCCGGCGCGCTGGAGAACGACCAGTCCACGTTGCAGAAGACCACGAGCGTCTGGGGCACCTCCGTCTCGGGGGTCTTCCTGCTCCTCATCGGCCTGGTGAACCTGGGCGCCCTCATCGGGATCCTCAAGGTCTTCCGCAAGATGCGCGAGGGCACGTTCGACGAGCAGGAGCTCGAGGACCAGCTCGACAAGCGGGGCTTCCTCAACCGGATCCTCGGCCGGGTCACCCGCACGGTCACCAAGCCCTGGCACATGTATCCCGTCGGCCCGCTATTCGGCCTCGGGTTCGACACGGTGACCGAGGTCGGCCTGCTCGTGGTCGCCGGTGGTGCCGCTGCGGCCAGCCTGCCCTGGTGGGCCGTGCTGACCCTGCCGATCCTCTTCGCGGCGGGCATGTCCC
>JAABVA010004705.1_pt1 | contig 12560 bp, 15 predicted proteins | sample 5560331 | NCBI WGS metagenome assembly JAABVA01 (sample SAMN12812661, study PRJNA571458) | rock metagenome | isolation source: Antarctica rocks | place: Antarctica: Victoria Land, Mt New Zealand sud | collected 2016-01-07
TGAGGTCGAGCAACTCGTAGACTATCTTGTGGGCGCGGATCGTTATATTCATGCCTCCCATAGAGGCACATGTTCCGCGCCCTCTTCAAGGAGCTGAGCAGGTGCAAGATATGAGATTGCCCACTTTTTTGTGGTTGGGTCACTTTTCGATTTTTTCTGAAGGTTTTTCTTCTGCGGCTCCGTAAACTCCTGTGTCTTCTCTGCGATCCTCGGATAGGATATTGTATTTGCGTATCTGGTGGTTTGTGAGTTGAGTGAGGAAGTGGCGCCTGGCCCCAAAGGAAGAGGTTGAGGACGCCGGCGACATGTGGAGGCTCGGGTCCGGGAGGTCGTCAGCCTCCTGTTTGGTAGCCGATAGCGCGGCTATCCGTTATCAAGTCTGTCCACGTCCACCAACCCCTCGCGAATAGCGTAGAGGACAGCCCCCAGCCGGTCATAGACGTGTAGCTTCTTGTAGATGTTGGCTACGTGGTTTCGGACGGTCTTATCGGAGATTGCAAGGTCGTGGGCTATCTGCTTATTGCCGCGCCCGCGCGCTAGAGCAGTGATGATTTCGACCTCCCTCTCGGTGAGGCTGGGGGGCTTCGGGCTCACCTTCGGCTTCCTCGAAGGCGAGGAGCGTCTTGCGTACGATCTCGGGGGCCGCGATGGTGTCGCCTTCATAAACGCTCCTTATGGCGAAGGAGAGGTCGTCGGGGGTGCAGTCCTTGAGGAGGTAGCCCGTGGCGCCGGCCTTTATGCTCTGGAAGACGTGTACCTCGTCGGCGTAGACGGTTAGGATGAGGACCTTCGTGTCGGGGAGGACGTCGCGTATCCTGCGCGTCGCCGCGACCCCGTTCATTACGGGCATGTTGATGTCCATTAGGACGACATCCGGCTTTAGCTCGCGGCACACCTTCACGCCGCTCGCCCCATCATGAGCCGTCCCAACCACCTTCATCACCGGCTGGGCGTCCACGATTCTACCGAACCCGTCGGTCAGGAGGGGTTGATCGTCGACTATTACAACCCGGATCACCACACCCCCGCCGTCTCTTCGCGTAAGTTCCCGACCGAACTCTACCATCACCCGCATCCTCTAGAAAGCTTACACTGTCCCCAACTTTTCTTAACCTCCGCTTAACGCCAGCACCCTTCTGGCGGTAATATGAGAGGTGTAGACTTCGTCACAAGACGACGAAGTGGGGAGTAGCACTTATGCTCAGAGAGGTTACGACGACTTTCGTGTGGAGATGCCCGGCCTGTTCGGGTACTTACGGCGGCGAGAGCCTGCCCTTCCTGTACACGGACGGGGACCACGGTTACTGTCCGTGCGGAGGCCGGCTCATCGAGGACGTGGCGGCGCAGGGGAAGCGTCACTACCGGCTGGTCGTCCCGGAGCCTCTCAGGGGCACCGCGCTGCACCGGCAGCTAGAGGATCTCGTGGCGGACGAGGACGATGTAGAGGTAGCTTTCGGAGGCCGGGGAGACCACTACATCAACTTCTTTAGCTGCGAATAAGCCAGGGAGCAGACTGAGTTGACGCTCGCCTGGGTACGCCGGTTGCCGTTGTGCTGTGGGTCTGTTGGCTCTCCTGTTAGTGTTGTCCCGGTCGAATGCCGGCTCTGGATGGCGGCTGGCTGCTGAGAGCGGCTGCTATTGATCCTTCTTCGCGGCTTCCGTTGCGCCCTCGCCGAAGACCAGGCCCTCTTCCGGGGCGGGACCTTGCGGACGGGGGACTCCGGCGGCGTCGAGGAGCTTGTTCCTCTGGTACTTCCTGATGGCAGCCTTCAGGGTGCCGAGGCCCAGAGTCGCGCATTTGGGGCGACTAGCGACGATCTGGCGCCCAAGCTGGTCCATCATCTCGTTGTAGTCTAACTCCAGGACTTCGTCCATCGTCATGTTGCCCGCGACTACCTGCTCGAGGAGCATGCTCGACGCGGCCATGCTGATGGTGCAGCCCTCGCCCTCGTAGGAGACGCCTTCTATGTGCTCGTGGTCTACTGCCCCCTTGAGGTAGACCGTCACCACGTCGCCGCAGCCCGGGTTGCCCCCGGGCATCTCTACGTCCGCCTCCTCCAGAGCCCCACTATAACGCGGGTTCTGGTAGTGGTCCAGGAGTATCTGTATCTGTAGCTGCCTGTCCAAGGCGGCCCTACCTCTCTATGGGGGCGTGCACCGCGTTGCCCCACTCCGTCCAACTGCTATCGTAGTTCCTCACCTTGTCCGAGAGGTGCTCGGACACCCACTCGGTGCTGATCAAGGCCTCCGGGTGGGCGTAGCCCTTCTTCTCTATCTCTTGCTCTGCTCCCTGTATCATATGGGCTCCTTTTGAGGATGAAACTTGCCAATCAGTATGAATGCTGATTTTATCGTATGCGTGAGCGTTCGCAGAGGGAACATGGGCGGGCCGGGTACCTGCCCGAGCCTCGGAATGAAGGGGGCATGAGGGGCCGGGATCTCTTCTTGCTCGCGGCGCTCGCCGCGATCTGGAGCGCGTCGTTCCTGTTTATCAAGATCGCTCTAGTCGATGTGACCCCGACCTTTATCGTGCTCGCACGCCTCGTATTCGGCTCCCTGACGCTCCTGGTCTCGATCCCCCTACTCCGCAACCGCGTCCCGGAACTCCTGCCAAACACGGAAGATGGGGGAGGCATGACGAAAAACCTGACCTCGCTCCGCTGGCCCCTGCTCTTCCTCGGGGCGGTGAACGCGGTCTTGCCCTATGCGGCGATAGCCTGGGGCGAGAAGTTCATCGCGAGCGGTACGGCCTCCATCTTCAACTCGACCGTGCCACTCTTTACCGCCCTACTGGTCCTCGCCCTGCCTTTCTTTCTCGAAGAACGCCCCAACCTCCTCGGCCTCGCGGGCCTCGCCCTGGGTTTCGTGGGCGTTGGCATACTCGTGACCAGCGACCTCGGCGATGGTGGAGGGGCCGAGCGTTTCGCCGTTCTCCTCGGCGGCGGGGCGGTGCTCCTCGGTTCCCTGAGCTACGCCGTCGGCAACGTCTATGCCCGGCGGCGGCTAGAAGGCGTACCCGTCCTCGTCTCCGCCGTCGGCCAGAACCTCGGCGGCGTCCTCGTCGTCCTCCCGTTCGCCCTCGCCTTCGGGCTCCCCGAAGAGCTACCGAGCCTTGCAACCGTGGCCGCTCTCGTGGGGCTCGGAGCCGGGGGGACCGGGATCGCTTATCTGCTGTACTTCGGGCTCATCGCCCGGGTCGGTGCCACGAAGACCTCCACCGTAGCCTACCTGATGCCCGCTATAGCGCTCTTCTACGGCGCCGTGTTCCTCGGTGAGATATTTACGCTGCGCGCGCTGGTTGGGCTAGCCCTGATCCTGGCCGGCGTAGCCGGCGTTACCGGCGCTCTCCGCCTCCCCAAGCGCCTCCGCCGCGAACCGCCCACCCACTGACTTGCTACAATTTGATACAATAACATTATGAAGGTAGGAATTGTCGGGCTGCCGAACGTCGGCAAGTCAATGGTCTTTAACAGCCTCACGCGGGCGGGCGCTGAGGCTCAGAACTACCCGTTCACCACGATTGACCCGAACCTCGGGGTCGCGGCGGTGCCGGACGGGAGGCTGGACGCGCTCGCCCGGGTGATGGAGAGCAAGCGCGTCGTGCCGCCGACGGTTGACTTCGTGGATATTGCCGGGCTGGTGCGCGGGGCGAGCAGGGGTGAGGGGTTGGGGAACAAGTTCCTCGGCAACATCCGGGAGTGCGAGGCGATCTCGCACGTCGTCCGGTGCTTCGAGGATGAGAACGTGGTCCACGTTGACGGCAAGGTGGACCCTATCGGCGACATCGAGACGATAAACACCGAGCTCCTGCTCGCGGACCTCTCGACAATCGAGCGGCGCCTGGAACGCGTGGGCCGCGCCGCCAAGAGCGGCGACGCGAAGCTCAAGGCCGAGGCGGCGGAGCTCGAGGGGCTCGTGGGTCACCTCTCGGAGGGCAACCCGGCCCGGACGTACCCGTGGTCCGAGGTGCTGGCGGAGGCCCTGGGGACGCTCATCACCGCGAAGCCCACCCTCTACGTGGCGAACGTGGACGAGGAGTCGGTCGCCGACGGGAACCGCTACAGCGCGGAGGTCGCGAAGCTCGCCGCCCGTGAGGGAGCGGAGGCGGTGCGGATCTCGGCGAGGCTAGAGGCCGAGGTCGTGGAGCTGCTGGAGGACGAGGCGCGGGAGTACCTGGCGATGGTCGGGATCGAGTCCACGGGCTTCGAGGAGTTCGTGCGGGCGGCGTACCGGCTGCTCGGTCTCCTGACGTTCTTCACCGCCGGCGAGAAAGAGAGCCGTGCCTGGACCGTAAGGAAAGGCTCGACGGCCCGCCAGGCGGCCGGCAGGATCCACTCGGACATGGAGCGCGGCTTTATCGCCGCCGAAGTCGGCAACTGGGAGGACCTGGTTGCCGCCGGCTCCTGGACAAAGGCCCGGGAGACGGCCAAGGTACGCCTCGAAGGCCGCGACTACCTCGTCGATGACGGGGACACCATGATCGTCCGCTTCAACGTCTAGCTTCAGGGTGTATAAAGTTCCCTTCAAGTATCCTGATAGATCGCTCCGCGAGAGCCGGTTGGCGCTCATTACCACGGGCGGGGTGCATATGCCCGGTCAGTCCCGCTTCGACATAGACGACCCGTTGGGTGACTGCTCGTACCGCGAGATCCCCGGAGACGCCCACGACCTTACCTGGACCCATTCGTACTACGCGCCGGCCCGCGGCGTAGACCTCGACTCTGTATTTCCACTTTGGACCCTGCGGAAACTCGTGGCCGAAGGAGCCGTGGGGGAGCTAAACGGCAGGCACTTTTCCTTCATGGGGTTCATTCACGACCCCGGCTCGCTGGTAGAGGAGACCGCCCCCGAGGTAGCTCGAAAGCTCGTGGAGGACCGGGTGGATGCCGTGCTGCTTACGCCTTCCTGACCGCTGTGTCATCGGTCCGTCGGGCTGGTAAGCGAAGTGATAGAGGGAGAGGGAGTATCCACGGTGACGCTCGCGATGGAGAGGGGCGTGGCGGCGCCGAGGGTCGCCTTCGTGCCGTTCCCGTACAACTTCCCGATGGGGGAGCCGGGAGAGAGTGGGCGGCACGGGGAGGTCGCGCTCGCGGCGCTCGGGCTGTTGCACGAGCTGCGCGAGCCTGGCGAGGTGGGGTTGCCATTTAGGTGGCGGCAGTGAAATATTCGGCCTTTTCGGGGGAAGGCGGCAGTATAATAGACGTACATAAAATACGTTCTGTAAAGGTGTTTAGAAGTGGTGTTTCTGTTCGTTCTCTTCGTGGCGTTTGTGTTCGTAGCTTTCTTGCTGCTGCTTCCGATCCTGTACTCCTTGCGGGCGGTCGGGAGCCTGTTCGTGTATCCGCGGCAGCTCAAGAACATGTTCGGGAACAGGATACTCAGGCGGAACCACGCTCTCGAGCACGCGACCATAGTAGTGATGATGGAGAGAGAGTCGGCCCGCAGGTTTAATGGCTTCTCTGACGAGAGCGGCTTCCTGGTACAGGGCATCCGCTCGCCGGAGGAGGTGGACAGCGCCGCCCGCGAGGCCGCGCGTCGTCTCAAATCCGGGGAGAAGAAGCTCGCTGTTCACCGTAACTGCGGGACTACGATCGTCGCGGCGAACCTGCTCGCGGCAGTGTTCTTTTTCGGTGCGATAGGCATAGGGCTGTATATGCAGTGGCCTTTGTATCTCCTGATCCTGGGTGGAATAGCGCTCTCGCTCCTCCTGCGGGTACCGTTGAGCCTCCTGTTGCAGCGCTTCGTGACTACGGACACGGACCTCTCGAACGTAGAGGTCGGCTGGGTCGAGCCCGCGAAGCCACAGGACATGCACGGCGGCATCCTGGGCGTGCTGCTCGCCGCCTCCTCGGTCCGGGTGCGCGTCTTCCACACCGACCCGAAAGCCGTCGATGTGTTGCGCGACGACGGGGCGGCCGTCAGGTAGTGAGACGTGATATACGCGGCCGCGTCCGGGCGCCGGAGCTCGTCGGGCGGGGCGGTTGGATCAATTCCAGGCAAGATCTCTCCCTCCGGTCCCTTCGAGGCAAGGTAGTCCTCCTCGACTTCTGGACGTTCTGCTGCATCAACTGCCTCCATGTCCTCGAAGAGCTGCGGCCCCTCGAAGAGCGCTTCGGGGACGCCCTCGTCGTCATCGGCGTCCACTCTCCCAAGTTCGCCCACGAACGCGACCACGAGGCCCTTGAGCGGGCCGTCGTCCGCTACGGCGTGCGCCACCCCGTCCTCGACGATCCCGAACGAGCAACGTGGGACCAGTACGGCGTGCGCGCCTGGCCGACGCTGTACCTCGTAGACCCCGAGGGCTACGCTACCGCTGCCTTTGAGGGCAAGGGCAACGCCTCGAAGCTTGAGGGTGAGATCTCTCGCATGATCTCCGAACACCGCAGGCAGGGCACCCTCGACGAGACCCCGATAGAGATGTTCTCTCCCGCCATTAACAGTGGCTCCCTGGGCTTCCCCGGCAAGGTCGCCACCGGTCCCGGTAACCTCCTCGCCATCGCCGACTCCGGCCACAATCGGGTCGTGGTGGCCCGCGCTGGTGAAGCTGGCGACGCGGCGGAAGTCCTGGCCCTCGCTGGGTCGGGCGCGCGTGGCGCCGCGGACGGCGGCTCCGATGAGGCCCGGTTCATTGACCCTCAGGGGCTGCTCTTCCTCGACGAGAAGACGCTGCTCGTCGCGGACACGGGGAACCACCTGATCCGCAGGCTGGACTTGCCTAACCAGACCATCTCCACGGTCGCCGGTACGGGTGTTCAAGCACGGTGGGGAGCATCTGGGGGAGCCGCGAGGGAGACGGCGCTCAACTCGCCGTGGGACCTGGAGATGTGGGACGGAATGGTGGTGATTGCCATGGCCGGTCCACACCAGCTCTGGATTCTCGACCTCGAAAAGGAAGAGGTCGGTGGGCTGGCCGGGAGCGGCGTAGAGGGCCTCGCCGACGGCCCAGTTCAGACGGCGGCGATGGCCCAGCCGAACGGCCTCTCCTCCGACGGGGAGAGGCTCTGGTTCGTAGACTCCGAGACCTCTTCTCTACGCTACCTGGACCGCTCCGGACGCCTCGCCACCGCTGTCGGTACTGGCCTCTTCGACTTCGGCTACAACGATGGTCCTGCTACCGAAGCCCTCCTCCAGCACCCTCTCGGCGTCGTCGTTGCATCCGGCGCGCCCGTCGTCTGCGACACCTACAACTCTGCCCTTCGACGCTATGATCTCACGAGGGGCGAGCTCACTACCCTCGCCCGCGACGGTTTAAATGAGCCCTCCGGCGCGGCGCCTCTTGGAGTAGACCTTGTCGTTGCGGATACCAATAATCATCGCCTCGTGAGCGTCGGGACGGACGAGGAGGCCCGGCCTTTCGAGGTCTTCGGCCTCCTGCCTCCAGCGCCCGTGCCAGCGGAGGGACCCGCCGCCGTGAGGATCGGGCCGGTCGAGCTGGCGTACGAGGTGGAGCTCTCGGTCACGCTATCCATCCCAGAGGGCCAGAAGCTCGACAGCTCTCTAGGCCCGCCGGTCCAGCTCTCCATACGCTCGGATGACCTGCTCCCCGATGGTAGCTTGCTCCTCACCAGCGACGAGCTACCCGCCCGGACGCGACTGATACTGAGTGGCGACTCGGGCGAGCTGGACGTGCTCCTGCGCGTCGGGACTTGCAAGGAAGGGCCGGGCGCGGTCTGCAACCTCACCGAGCGCCGCTGGCGCATAAAAAGGTGCGGCGTGACGAAGAAGGTTCCCCGCGGCTCAACCTGGGGCTCGGGTAGCTAGACTTCCCGCGGTTTGCCGCCCGCTTTCGCGGACTTCAGGAGGGCTTCGATGGCGCGGGCGTTGCCCAGGATCTCCGCCGGACCGATTTTGGGATCGCGGTCTTCCCGGATCGCGCCTGCGAACTCTTCGAGTTCCGCCGCGTACGGGTCGTCCTCGCCGAAACGCTCCACGGTCTTCTCGCCTGCGTGCTGGATCTCTATCGACCCACCTTGTCCGCTTTAAACGGAGCATTCAGCGTAATGCGCCCTTCCGCGCCGACGATCTTCAACCGCTCCCGGCGGGCCGAGGTGGTGCTGCAGGAGACGAATCCCAGGCCCCCGTCGAACTCAAGCACCCCCGCGATGTCCTCGTCGGCCCAGTCCCCCGCGAACCGTCCGAAGGCCGAGGCTCGCGCCGGCTCCGAACCGAAGACGAGCCGCATCACGTTCACACAGTAACGCATCGTTGGCATTCTGGGAGAATGGCTTCTCGCAGAGGACGTGCTTGCCGGCCTCGATAGCCTTGAGCGTCCACCCAGCGTGCATGGAGTTCGGGAGCGGGATGTAGACGACGTTCACCTCTGGGCTCCGGAGTAGCGATTCGTAATCCTCGAAGATCCCGGCTCCAGGCGCGGCTTCGCTCGCCTCGTGGCACCTCTTGCCGCCCCGGGTGGCGACGGCGAAGACCTCTGTAGCTTCCGTCCGGGAGGCGGCGGGGATTATGCCGCCGAGGGCGATCCGGGCCGCCCCAGTATCCCTAAACGTACCGCTCCTGCTCGCATCCCGCTTCTCCTAACCTGCTTCGGCCTGCCGCGCCAGGGTTTCTATCTCCCGCACCACCCGGTCCAACTCCTTGACGACGGCGTTCGTACCGGCTCTTTTGTACGTCTCGGTGAGGGCGCGGTAGTACCACAACGTTCCCTCCTTGCCGCCGGTGAAACGGTCCCAGAGCCCCTCGCCCAGAGAGCGTAGGTCCGCGAGGATGGAGCGGGCGTTGTGCAGCTTGTCAGCTGCGGAGACGAGCCGAACGGAGGGCGGAGCCGTAGCAACGCGCGCGATGTAGGTCTCCTTGCGCGGCCTCCAGGCCGGTTTCGGGTCCTCGTAGGTGTCGGTGCAGCCGGCCACTGTCTCCGCCACCTCGTCCCCGAAGCGCCTCCTGATGTCCTCTAGCCGCTTCCTGCCGCCCATGTCCTCCGGAGCATCGTGCAACAGGGCGGCGACGACCTCTTCCTCAGTGCCGCCGTTCTCGCCGACTATCGCCGCGACGGCGAGGAGGTGCGTTACGTAAGGAACGCCGGAGCCCTTTCTCGTCTGGTCGCGCTGAAGCCGGGCCGCGTAGACGAGCGCGTCTTCGAACTTTTCTCCGTAGGGCAAGGGTCTCTTATCCTCTCTCTTCAAGCAGTTTGGGGTCCAGGATCCAACCCTCGTCCCGGTCGCACTCTGCTGGCGCGCCCCACTCCTCGTTCCTCTTCGTATAGGCCCACGCCGCCTGGACCGCGCACAACAACGAGTCGAGCGTATCCGCCATCGGGTCCCGCGCGAGATTCTCCCGCCACGCCCCGTCCATCTCAACGGAGAAGCCATAGACCTCCTTCAAACCGGCGGACCCGAGCCCGGCGACGAGCTCTTCGCGCGCCGCCCTCTGAACCGGCGTCTGCTTCTTCCGCTCGTCACTCTTGTAGCTCCTCCTGCCCAGAAAGCGGCGGGCCACAACCGCTGGATACGCCTCGACCGCCACGCGCCCGCTCCCCGTAGGGCGGCAGGGTTCGACGCTCACGCCCGAGGAGAGAAGTAGCGGCGCTCCCCGGTAGAACATCTTTCCGACCGGCACCCGGAAAAGCCGCATAGCGCTGCTCGACCCCGAGCGCCGGTCCGCCAGACGGTAGTGGTACTTGCCATCCTTCTGCCTCCCGGCCATGTGGTCCTTTATTGCGCCCTCGAACTTCTCCTTGGAGAGGCCGGAGACCTTGTCGACGTATCCTTCCCAGGTCCCGGGCCAGCCCAGCGCTTCGATGAGGGAGCGCGGTTGTCCGAAGGGGAAGTCCATCCCGCATGCCCAGGTACCGCCCTCCTCCAGGAACCGCTCGAACTCTTCAAAGCCGCCTAGCACCTCGGCGGCCTCTATGCGCAAGCTGTCGCCGTCGAGCGTGCAGCCTACCAACACGAGGGGCTTTCTCTTGCTCGGAGCACTCGTAAAGTCGAGACCGTAGATCCTCACCCGCGCTATTCTACAGTCGGACTAAATGGAGCACCTGGAGGAACACAGAGAGTACGAGACAGTGAAGCGCCCCAACCAGCTGGCCGTATCCATACTTCCACCACGCCGGGTTTATCTGCGAGTAAGCAGCAGTCCCCGGTCTTGCGGTTCTCGCGCTACCTCTCGTAGGACCGGAGATTCTAGATCGCTCTTTCTAGAGTCTCCCGAGCTTCTCTTTGACCTTTCCAATGTTGAGGCCGTCGTAGTCCACAGTAGGCAACGCCGCCTCCTTACGGGCCGCCTTCGCGGCTGCGGAGCACGGTCGGAACCGCAGGCGCTTCGTAAATTCCCGGCGAGAACACTCCGACACAGAACCCAGAGCTTGGGCAGGAGTTGCGCTTCGACTCGTGGGCAACCAACAGTGCAACGTGAGATACTGCTTTGAACAAGTCCTTCGTGGACCTTGCGCCTCCACCTCATGTATTCACCAGTTTTCTGTATTGTGCGTTCGGGTACACGAATGCCAGGGAGTCAGGGAAAGGGGAGAGAGTTGAGCCTCAAGGAATACGAGACGTTTTATCGACGGTCTCTGGAGGACCCGGAGGGGTTTTGGATGGAGCAGGCTCGAGAGATAGAGTGGCATAAGGAGCCGGAGAGGGCACTTGATTTCGACGATCCGCCGTTCGCCCGGTGGTTCGTCGGGGGCGAGACCAACCTGTGCCATAACGCGGTCGACCGGCACTTGGGGACGCGCGGCGAGCAGAACGCTTTGATATACATCTCGACCGAGACTGGCGAACGGCGGAACTACACTTACCGGGAGCTTTACGAGGAAGTTAATGCTCTGGCGAGCGCCTTAAGGAGCTTCGGGGTAGGCCGGGGAGACCGGGTGATCGTCTACATGCCGATGGTTTCAGAGGCGATCTTTGCCATGCTCGCCTGCGCGAGGCTCGGGGCGATACACTCCGTCGTCTTCGGCGGCTTCTCCGCTCCGAACCTCGCCAAGCGAATAGACGATGCCCAGCCGAAGGTTATGATCACCGCGGACGCCGGCATGCGCGGCGGCCAGGTGATCTCCTACAAGCCCATCATCGACGACGCCCTTGCCAGGGCTGAGTCCCCGCCGGAGCAGGTCATCCTCTTGAACCGGGGCATCGTGGACGATCTGTCCCTGACCGAGGGGCGGGACCTTGACTGCGCTGAACTGCGCGAGCGTCACTCGGGAGAGGAGATACCCGTTCAATGGGTTGAATCCTCGGAGCCAAGCTACGTTCTCTATACATCGGGGACTACAGGGACGCCAAAAGGCGTGCAGCGCGACACCGGGGGCCACGCGGTCGCTCTGGAGGCCTCGATGCGGCACGTCTTCCATGGCGAGCCCGGAGAGACGATGTTCACCGGTTCGGATATCGGGTGGGTCGTCGGCCACTCCTACATCGTCTACGGTCCGCTCCTGCGCGGCATGACCTCGATCGTCTACGAGGGGTTGCCCATACGGCCGGACCCCGGGATCTGGTGGGACATCGTCGAGGAGCATGACGTCACGACTATGTTCACCGCGCCGACCGCTATACGAGCCCTCAAGGGGAGCGACCCTAAGTACGTAGAGGGCCGAAACCTGGGCGGAACGCTCAGAAACCTGTTCCTCGCCGGAGAGCCCCTGGACGCGCCGACCTACGAGTGGGCCTCGGAGTCGCTGGGGGTTACGGTGCGGGACAACTACTGGCAGACGGAGACAGGGTGGCCGATCTTGAGTACGCTCTTGCCAGGACTTGAGGATGTGCCCGTAAAGCCGGGTTCGGCGGGCTTCCCATGCCCCGGTTACGACATAAGGCTTGCGCACGAAGAGACCGGTGAGGAGGTCGAGCAGGGCGAGCGCGGGATCTTGATCATAAAGCCTCCGCTCCCGCCAGGGTGCATGAGCACGATCTGGGGTGACGACCAGCGCTTCGTGGAGACGTACTTTACGAGCTTCTCCGACAAGCAGCTCTACTCGACCTTCGATTGGGGCACGCGCGACGAGGACGGTTACTACTTTATGATGGGCCGCTCGGACGATGTGATCAACGTCGCCGGGCACCGCCTCGGCACCCGCGAGATCGAGGAGTCCATAAGCTCCAACGAGGTGGTCGCCGAGGTCGCCGTCGTCGGGATCAAGGACGAGAACAAGGGCCAGGTCGTCTACGCCTACGTCGTCCCGAAGAAGCACCCGGAGACCGACGAGGAGCGCGCCGATCTGGAGCAATCTATAAAACAGACCGTGGCGGAGGACATCGGGACCATAGCCCGCCCAGCAGAGGTTCACTTTGTCGGAGCGCTCCCCAAGACGAGGAGCGGCAAGATGCTGCGGGGCGCCATCCAGGATCTTGCCGAGCATCGCGACCCCGGAGATCTCCCGACGATAGAGGACCCCTCCGCCCTCGACGACATCCGCGCCCTCAGCGCAAGGGAGGCCTAGCACGCAAACCTCACTAACGCAGAACAGTTGAAGGGATAGGAAAGGTCTGGGCGAGCGCCACTAGAAGACTACCGGCAGCCGCCTTAACACCACCCGCTTTACGTCATGGTGCCCCCGGTGATGGGCGAGCGGATCTCATTCGAGCATTCGCCGTATTCGTGTGGCC
>JAABVA010004706.1_pt1 | contig 12555 bp, 19 predicted proteins | sample 5560331 | NCBI WGS metagenome assembly JAABVA01 (sample SAMN12812661, study PRJNA571458) | rock metagenome | isolation source: Antarctica rocks | place: Antarctica: Victoria Land, Mt New Zealand sud | collected 2016-01-07
CACTAGCTTGACTGGCAGCAGCAGCAGCAATAATAGCAGAGCTCTTGGAAGCCATTGCTCATCATGAGTGCTATATGTAGCAATAGCAACTGTTGGCCAGTCAGAGTTTCACCAAAACGACAAGCTTTCGCAATCTGCATCAGCCAATTTCCTCAATCTCATTTCAATGCATGGCATCTGATGCGGGCGTTACTGGATACATTGGCTGATACCACTCAAAAACATGAGGCAAAAGTGAACAATCATCATTATGAATGAGCATGACATGTGGTATAAGCATCTGTGTCACAGGATCCTGTAACAACATGTGTGTTTCGCAATCAAACTCTCACAGAAAACAGTGTGACTCATGCAATGGTCATCAATGTTCTTTTTATGTGGTGCACAGCATCACACCATGGCTGGCATGGTGACGCAGGTGTTGGACACTTTGGCAGAGATCAACGAGAGGCATGAGGCAGTCAAGGAGCTGGAGAAGAGTCTGATGGAGCTGCATCAGATCTTTCTGGACATGGCTGTGTTGGTGGAAGCTCAAGGGGAGATGCTTGACAACATTGAGCAGCAGGTCAGTGGATTGCTTCGTTGGTGTTTTCTATCCTGGCAAACAATGGTTGTCATCTGTGGTCAAGTAGTGAGAGTCAGCTGACATCGTGGAACATATGGCGTTTCTTTGACAGCAATGACGGCAATGCATACCTGCTGCAGAACTCATGTGTATCACAGACAGACATCATTTCTTGAGCTACTGTGATTGTCACAAAGATGAAGCTCTTCAGAGAGAACCTGATGTCAGCTTATCACAGCTGTTTGTACTGTCCCCAGGCCTCACCTCAACATGTCATGTTGAGTGAAATAGGTACAGGTCAATGTAGATCTGGACACTCCATGTAGTGAGGCTTGCCCCCTCTCACATGCACCTTGCGGTGAACACTAAGCCTCCAAATGGCACCCAGAATCAAGGGTGAGGCATACCTTGATACCTACCTGAGTCTTCAGGACAAAGAAAGGGTGTTTATTATTATTACCTGAACACCCTCAAACCCTGCACTATGTACATGTGGGCCAACATGCATGCAAGCAAGAGATCCCATTGCAGGCACTGCACATGTATTCAATCACACCATTTGATCTGCTGTACAATCAACTTTGCATGGCTGCATTGTACAATGTAAGCCAGGATAGGGACTCACAGTCAGGAGTCTGCCGTCAATGTGGTCATGACAAGGCGCGTGGGATTTGTAAGCCAGAGATGTTGTCAACAACATAAAAGCCCTGCAGAACCATACCGCTGCTACAGGTGATCCAAGACTGGCGTCGATGTGTTGAGGATAATCAAGTGGATGTGTAACAGCCTGTGTTGTCACTCAGGCTCACACAAACCCTTCATGATCACATCAATGCTGCAGGTGGGTAAAGCCAGAGACCATGTGGAGTCTGGTGTGAATGAGCTGGTCCAGGCCAAGAAGTACCAGAAGAGCACTCGCAAATGGATGTGCTGCGGCCTGGTGGTTGTCCTCATCATCATTGCCGTCATCGTGGTTGTGGCCATTAGACCATGGCGATATGCTCACAATTAGCCAATTACCCTTCAGGTGAAACCCTACGTTCCAGCAGCGTCGTCCTCAACTGGCAAAGCACCAGCCAAGAAGAGTCTAGGCCTTTTGAGCATGAGTTCATGCCTGTGTTGCTGGTCCGGCTTCCAGCAGATGTTGCATGTAGCACTGTGGAGGCATTCATGGCACTGTTGATGTCAATGGCTTATGCGAGTATCAATTAAATCGTGTGATCTGTGCTTGGCTGTCTGTGACTGTAATTGTGCCAATAAGGCAGCTTGCAAGAGGCAGGCTCATGTTTGATGGATGCCGCTTTTGCTGCAGGAGCGGCATCTAGCTGTGCTGTCAGGAATTTGTGGGGGCAAGTGTCGTGTGCAAGATAATTATCATGCATCATAATTGTGGGCCCTACCTCCTCATTCCTGAAAGATGCTATCTTTTCATTCTCCAAAATGCTTGATAATTGTTCAAGGCAAGCAAGCTTGCTTGCAAGCGTTCTTTAGAAAAACTATGACCATGTTGTGACCATTGACTACAAAGTATGAAATGACCGTATAGATGTCTGACTGTTGATTTTTATCAGCAAGTGTGATGTGCTTCTGCAGTACCTATCAGGCAAATTGTAGCGTGGGCGTTTGCATGGTTCAGGCTCGTGTCTGGCTATGATTACATGATGTGTTGGCAAGGCGTTAAGTCCTGTTGACAGTCAATTATTGTCTTGAAGCAGATCACTCGTGTTATTTGCTTGAAATCCTTGGTTGTTTTGGGTGCCTTAGCGCACGCAGACTCATAAAATGCTGCCAGTTTGACCAGTACAGTATTTGCAGTCGTGGTTCGCATCCAGGTGACGTGACTATGCATGCAAAGTCGCAGTTGCTGATTTCACGGTCGAACTTGACACCTGCCCGGCTTCAGATGAGAGGTCTTACCAATTGCGGGTGCATGCAGGACATAAAGATTTTACCCACAAGCGATGTTTGCCTCCAGACCGATTCTAAGGTAGTACTGCATTATGTTGTTAACATGGGCTCAAATGTCTACGGTACTGCTCGTGAACTTGACAAGACAGCGCAGTTGGTGATGGCACATGTTGATCAAACTCATTCAATCAACTGGCAGTGCATCTCTGGACTGCATTGTCCAATCATTCCATACACACTGTCAAGCATGAGAGACATCGGCAGTGTCCCGGAGCAATACTGTGTATCTGTTGGGCCCAAAAACATCATCTCATAGCTTTGATTTGGATGTGCCTGCTGTGACCTGTTCTGCCATTTCTTGCTCTCTGGCGTCTTCTCTTTGCTTAGGACTCAATTCATCATTGCTCACTGTGTTTTTGCCAATTGGTCCAATCACTTGAGCCTGCTCTGGATTGCTGACAGCGTCTGCAGCCTTGCCAACAGGCGACAGATTTTGTGTCTGCACTCCCTTGTTGCGCAGCAAACTCCTTGAGGTGAAAGCAGCGATGTCTGCAGCATCTGTCTCTCTGATGGAAACATTCCATTTGAGCTTCTGCACAATGCCCTCATACCAGTCCCTGTCAAGGTAGCCCATGTTGATCATGGGCAACGCACATAAGGAGGTGGTGCAGCGTATGCTGCTGTCCCTCAGCATGCGCAGCGTGTGGCGACCATCAAAGCTAGCTCTGCAAACACACAGCCACGTGTCAGCCTCGCTTCATCTGTAAACAAACAAGTGAACAAATGAACACCCTTCCTTTGTCCTGAGGACTCAGGCAGGTATCAAGGCGTGCCTCAGCCTCGATTCTTCGCGCCAGTTGGAGGCTTAGTGTTCACCGCAAGGTGCACGTGAGAGGGGGCAAGCCTCACTACATGGAGTATGCAGATCTACACTGACCTGTACCTGTTTTACCCAACATGAAAGTCTCACCATCCTTCTTCTGTGATGATGACCCTAGGGTATGATTTGATCACAGGGACCTACTCAGGACTGCAAGTACCGGACATTGGTGAAGAACACTTGAGATTAAGAAGTAAATGCAAGGGACCTGGTCAAATGCCAACAGACCAGAGAGGCAGACCAGAAAGGCCTGTTCAAAGACGGCACCATGCTGGATGATGAAAGGCCCTCATACAGAAGGCTCCACTTGAAACATGAAAGGCCTGTGTATGGACAAGGCAGTATACAACATGCATGCTGACCTGGCATGAGACCGGGCGCTGGGCGGGAGGTGTATCTCAATCTCTGAGCTTTCTGGGACCACCAGGGGGCGGAAGGACAGGGAGTGGGGTGCGATAGGGGTGAGCAGGGTCCCAGGGACTGAGGGGGCCACCATGGGACCCCCAGCTGACAGACTGTAGGCTGTTGAGCCTGAAGGGGTGGCTATGATCAATCCATCTGCCTGTAATACAAAACAGGGTGTGGCGAGGAGCACAGCTGCAACACAGGAGCAGCAGACACCTTTGAGTACCAGTCTCACACGCTTCCTGCCTCTAACATGGTGCTTGCAAGCCTCTAGCATGCTTCTTGACACAGTCCACATTGCAGTTGCACTGTTGCCTGGAATACAGGGCTTGCGTTGCAGGGCAGTTGGCATGTAGTGTGTTTGCATGACATTGCGCATGAAGTGTGTTTGCATGGCAACCTGTACAGTGGTGATGTGGTGGCCATCCACATAAGCTTCCAGCTGGACCATGTTGGGCGAGGCCCCTCGGTCTATAAGGCACTCATTCAGCACATGGTGCACCCTTTGCAGCTGCCCCTCCCTGCACCCACCCAGACCCATGTCAATGAATGAATGAATGATTTGAAAGACCATAAGAGCCAGGCCAGCTGTGTGCAGCTGCCACTGACTAGGGCTACGAGTCCAGTAATGCAGTCGTTCTGTTCTGGTCTGTCCTTGTGACACATCATTGATACAACAGGCACACAGGCACAGCAAGGCAGCTTGCTGAACCATGTAGCGGAGGCATTTATGATTCCCAGCCACTCATCTGTCCATCTTGGAACCTTTGCAGATGCAACTTCTAGCATCCAACCATACACATGTTGTGGATCTTGACATGTGACACAGATTCTGCTGGCACAACACGCACAGAGGCACAGCAAGACATCCGGCTGCACCATGTTGAGCAAGAGCAGTTCAGGCCCCTGGGCGCTCACTTAGCACATGTTGAACCCTTTGCTGCTGGCCCTTTCTGCAAATCAGAGAACACAATGACAGATAACCTGTATGGCATTTCTGCATATATGGGCCAGCCATGCTTTTCTAGCTGGGTTTGACAGTGGCGAAGCATGTGAAATGTGGGAACAAGATATTGTTTGCTGCATGTACAGCAGCACTGACAACACAACAAAAGCTTGTTGCTGTGTTCACAGCAGCACTGCCAACAAAGCAAAAGGATGTGCTGCTAACACAGCAGCACTGCCAACAAAGCAAAAGGATGTGCTGCTAACACAGCAGCGCTGTTCACAACTAGCCATACCAGTAGACTTCACATTGCTTGCGCGTCCTCAAGGTGCAAAAGACAGGGTCCTTGTTGGCGGCCAGAACCCTGCCCAGGCAGGGTTTGAAGTCACCGGCATCAAAGGGTGTCAGAAACCCCAGGGTGCCCATGCTGAAGCTAATGACCGGTGGCAAGGGCGTGTCTTCCACAAATTGGGAAGTCAAGTGCAGCACTGTGCCGTCACCCCCTAGAGATATGCAAAAGTCCACATCTGCAAAAAGAGAATGGCACTTTGAGCAACACTGTTGTCCAAATTGCACCACTGCTGCATCACAACTTGCAAAGTCTATGGTCAAGATGAAGAAGGACGTGAAAGACAAGGTGATGAAGACCAGGCACCAATGAACCCTAGACACAGCCATACAACCATTCTATTTGGCACACAACACATCAATCATTGTCGAGGAGGGTTTTCATGGTGATACAAGTCCAAATTATCACCTTGCATGCTTGACATACTCAAAGCAAGTCTGCTAAGGTATAAGTAGGATAGGTTGCATTCAGCAAGACACCAGCAGCAGTCCCTACCATCTTGTTCAGGATCAAAGGCATCATACTCTGGAAACTCTGTGCGGTGAACAGGGCGTTCCACCACCACTCTCAGCCCTTGCTTATGCAACCTGTGTACAACAGCAACTTGGCGCAATGCTGAGCAAGGTATATGCATGTGATGCAGTGACAGGTATAGAGGGCTGCAAAATGAATTGGTAATGGTACACTGACCATGAGGCAATCTCTTTTAGCTTTGCTGTGGTTTTGGCACTGCCAGTCTTCTTGACAATGAAGACTGTTTGCGGTCCATCATTCTCCCACATTATGTGTGCCCTTCTTTGCAGCTTCAGAGCCTGGTTGTCAGCCCACATCTGCATGTGATAGCTAATTGAAGAAGCATGCTTATGGTACGCTTGAAGCTGAGATTAAGCAAGGAAAGGGGCGTGCAGACACCACACACCACTGCTGCTCCTCTGACCAGTCCTGCTTCCATTTTGTTGGGGTCAAACGCTCGTAGGCATTTCGCCAATTTGTGGCTTTCCCATGCAGTTCCCAGGAAGCTTGACGAGGTGGTGGTGGCGTTGCCGGAGGCACGTCTGAGACAGGTTGTTGTGATCGCTCGGCATTGACGAGTCGCCGGGAGGAGCTTAGCACATTGACGGATCATGTCTCCTCCCAGTGCACGCACGTGAATATCACACAGACGTTCGTGAGCGAGCATCAGGTTGGTACTTCGCTCACGCAGGCTGGCCTGGATTCAGCTACCCAGTGCATGCTCTAAAATGCGTGCAGTCGTATATCGCTTGAACACAATCGCGGGACGCAGGCGTAAAATTTTATTGATATTTCATGCAATGCATCAGGATCATGGCCCCGCAGCGACACACTGAGTTGACCAAACAACCACCTTTGCTTGTGCCAGGGAGGAATCGAAAGGCACTTGAAGCTTTTGACCTAACGACGAGGCACTTGCACTTTCCGATCGAAGTAGAACAAGGATTGCTGTGGATTCGGATTGCTGCACCACAGATCATTTGAAAGAGTACGACAGCTGATCCGCATGCGCGTATGCGTAGCGGGACAGAGCGCTTTTTGAAGTAAGAAAAAGCTGACAAGGTGTCCCAAACATCTCAATCTTGACCGGGACGACCTGACTGACTTGCGTGCTGGTGTTATTGTCACATCAAAGTCATGGGCGACTACGACCGCAAAGCCAGGGATTTGGTGGCCAAGGCCGATAAGAAGCTGAAGGGCTACAGCTTCCTTGGGGGTATGGGTGCCAAGTATGACGATGCTGCAGAGCTCCTGGAGCAGGCAGGAAACAACTTCAAGTTGGCCAAGTCATGTGAGTGCTTGGAACGCGCCAAGCCCTTCCAGCATCCATTCACAGAGCACGTGCGCTGCATCTTCTCAGAAGTGTTGCCACTGGCAAACACAGCTTGAGGCCTGAAGTGCGTGACCAGTAATAATGTGCTGCTCCCTGCAGGGCGAGATGCTGGCGAAACATACTCCAAGCTAGCTGAGATTCATGTAAAGCAGGATAACAAAGCGGACGCTGCCCAAGCGTATGTGGAGGCCTCAAAGGCATACCAGCGAGTGGACAAGTCAAGTGTGCTTTCATATATGCAATAATCTGACAGCATGCATGTGACACCAGCTTGCTCTGCCAGGATCCTTGCACTGACAGAGCATGTATTGAACATCTTCTGCCCGCCTGCATGAATGCAACAATAGCAGATCATTGCTTCTGCTGACCTATGCTGCTGCTTTGCTGCATTTCCATGCCAGGCATCCACAAAGCAAGGACCACCGCATGCAGCATGCATAATTGGCCTGCTGTTGCTCTGCGCTTGCTATGCGACTGTCCTCAGCACTGCACTCCTCAGTACTTGGTGTGAGAACATGTAGTTAGGACCAACAGCCTTTCCAGCATGTCATAGTTAGTGCATGCATGCTGCAAGCAGCTTGCGATTCTGCTGGTGCCAGACGCACCCTGTCTGTCAGAGCAGACCCAGCCTCCTCATGTCCCAGTGTGTGTGTGTGTGTGTGTGTGTGTGCGCAGATGCACTGCGCTGTCTTCACAAGGCCGTGGGATACTACACAGACATAGGACGTCTGGGGATGGCAGCCAGAAACCTGAGGGTATGCCCCTCATCCTTTCTTTTTGACATCTGCCTGTCTCTAGAAATAACGATGTTTCTGATCTGAGACGAGCGTTCCTGATCTGGTCTGCTCAGTTCTGTGACAATGGATCCACAGAGGACTTGCAGCAGATTGTAGACAGCAGATTGTAGACAGCAGTTGGTAGACAGCTGCTCACCTTTACATCAGCTGCTTCACCATCTGTTGTAGCGTTTCCATGCACACAAGGTGTTGTTGGCATACACACTGTTTGCACACAACACCAGGTAGACACTGCATGTCATTTTAGTGTAGCATGTCATCTTGCACACAGTGTCGACAACTAGAACAAGGCACTGCAGAGCAGCATGTCATGACCACCTGAACAACACGGCTGTGTTCTTCAATGGGTGAACCTTTGGGCTGAAGCAGCAGTTGATTGTCAGCCACAAAGCTGTACATTTCTTGCAACCAGGACCTGTGTGTCTGCGCCGTGCAGGATGTGGCTGAGACCCAGGAGAAGGCCGGCCTCAAGGAAGAGTGCATTGAGTTCTACGACAAGGTATTTGCTTGCTTTACCTACTCAGCTGTGTGTTCAGTCAAGTGATGCAGTCAGATGGCTTGCACGTTAGGGTCTGATCAATGCACCAAGGGGTTTGGTGTCCGCTGCCTTGCAGCCCTGCACAGAGACTGTTCATGCACTTATGTCATTCAAGTTGAGAGACCACAAAGCATCATTCCCGAGTTGACTACAGATGCGAGATGCATTGGTGTTGTGGCTCGTCAAGCATCTTGCTCTGGTGCTGGTGCTAATTTAGATCTTTTTCTTTTTGTGGGTAATTAGGGCTGCTTGCAATCTCTTGTTGACTGCACAGCAAGATATGTTTCCATCATCTGTTGTCTATTTGGGAATATTAGTATTACTCGGTAATATTACCAGGCTCACCTGAAGGCAATTTTGGCATGGCATTACTGTGTACACAGTTGAAAAACCTCCCGGCAAGTTGGTGTTTCCATAACTTCAAGGCAGAAATGGACTCTACTGCTCAAAAGGCGTCCACATAGATAGTCAGAATGCTCGTAGGACCTGCAATATCAAAGACAGTAACTGGAGCATAAGCTGCATATCCCTTGGCAAGTTGCATCAGGCAAGTACCATCATGACTGCATCCAGTTGTAATGCTTGCTTCAGCGCTAACATGTTGTGCACAGGCAGCAGAACTGTTTGATGTTGAGAACTCTTCGTCAGAAGCAAACAAGTGCCGCCTGAAGATTGCCCAGTACAGCGCAGAGCTTGAGCGATTCCCAGTGGCAATTGAGATCTACGAGAACATTGCTAAGAATCAAGTGGACAACAACCTGCTCAAGTACAGTGCCAAGGGCAACCTGCTCAATGCTGGGCTCTGCAGACTGAATGGTAAGTGCTCTTTCACACATCGGACACTTCGTGTGTTCCTTGTTGCATCTTGAATGGTCAGGTTGGGTTCCCTGTTCAGTTGCTGATTTTGACTGGTCAGCCTGGCTTCTCTGTTGCCCAATATGCAGCCAGAGCTGCACTGATGGTGCAGCCACAGTTGCACTGATGGTGCAGCCAGAGTTGTACTTGATGGTGCCCACATAGTATGTTCCTGATGCCTGTGTTCAGTGGGGTTTCCTAACCTGCACACCGTACTATCCACTCCCTGTTAGGAGTGTGCTAAATGTGCCTCATCATGTGGTATGCATGCACGCCGTTCCCAGTGAGTGCTGCTTGTGCTGATGCATCAAAGTAGCAGAGATGCAATGCATCGGAGGTGTTCTTGGTAGTGGCTTGTCTGACAACATATGTAGACCCTCATTTGTTTGATTCTTTCTGCAGTTGATGATGAGTTTACGTTGCGCAGCGCCATTGAGCGGTATGAGGACATCGACATATCCTTTGGCGGCAGCAGAGAGCACAACCTGCTCATAGTACGTCCAGCTCCTCATGTGCACTGTTAGCTTCCAGTACATGCACTGTTCGCTTCCAGTGCATATCACATGTGCAAAGCGTACTCTCAATGCACGCCATGCATTGTATGAAATGTGTTCCCGAAAGGTTGATCCAGAAACAAGATTCCCAGGATACACTACTCTGCAGAGCCTGGCGTTGTATGAAATGTAAGTTGCAACACAGCGTCTGGCAAGATCTGATTTCTGTCTTGAAGCTGGTCTTGTGTAGACTGCAATGCATCTTGCTTGGGCTTGAGTCTCATCAGACTTGTGTAATGTTTTGTCAGGGATACACTCAGAGCTGGAATGTATGTTGTGACAGCTGTTAGTTGTCTGGTTAAATGGGCACTGGTTATGCAAGTTGCTTCAAACGCTCAGCCGACAGAGTCAGTGCTGATCACTTTGTTCATCACCTTCAAGATTGTATACAGGGTCTAGCAGAAGCCAAGGAGACAGGGGACAGTCAGAAGTTCACCGATGCAGTTGCAGAATATGACAGCCTCACGCGATTGGACGCCTGGAAGACTCAGCTCCTACTGCGTGTTAAGAAGAGGCTGGCATCAGTTGCTGAGGGAGAGGAAGAGGACCTGACCTGATCAACGCAGCGATTCTTCACGCATGATGTTTTCTGGTCAAATTGAAGAAAGTACGCTTTGACTTAGCAAGCCTAACAGGATATGTACATTTGTACAAGAGTCTCATACAGCTTTTGTTATGATTTGATGCCCCTAATGCACCTGCATTCAGCTTCAGAATAAACTGCTAGCAACGCTGCGCTTCACCTGCAACGAGCTGTGCTGACACATTGTCACCTACGATTTTGACATTGTACACAAGGCAGGGGAAGTCTTCAGGTGCAATGCTTGAAGCAGGTGGCAAGAGAAAGCGGCCATACCTGTAACTGGACGAGCCTTGACTAGACTTGCCAGCCTGCATTACGCCGTGCCTAGCTCATGCTGTATCTAGCTGCCCAGCCCTGGTTTCGGAGCTGGTCAGACCATGCTTTGCGTGAGAGCAGTTCCGGAACTGATGTGGGTCCGTAACTCACCCAATCGCAAAGCTCTTCGTGTGTCCTAACCACACGTCAGCTTTGCGCTGCAGAGCTACCCTCATAGGGACAGTATGCAGCAACAATCTCCATTCAAAAGTGACACGCTGCAAGGGAAGGTAAGTGCTAGCGCACCGTGTTGTTCACGCCAGTCCGGCTGACGGCTGCTCTAGGCAGCAATTTGATGCATCCTTCTACAGGTAGCATTCATCACAGGAGGTGGGTCTGGCATTGGGTACGAGATCGCCAGACAACTGGGTGAGTCTGAGGTGCTGATCCCAAGATGGCTCATAGCGCTGCAGCGTCATGACTGTATGCATTTGTATGATCTACGTCATTGCGTCAAACTGTTGCCTTGCACGTAGGCCTACATGGTGCCAAACTTGCGATCATGGGCAGACGACAACAGGTCATCCAAGATTCAGCTAACAAGCTGCAGTCAGAAGGTCTTGAAGCTATTGGTGTACAGGTAGCATTCGCCTCTTTGTCCATGAGGAGACAGTGCACGTTTGCAAATGACGGATGACATGATCTTTGTTATTGTCACCATGTGTGATAACAATTTGCAGGGTGATGTCCGAGAGCTGAAGGACTGTGAAAGTGCAGTCAAAGCCACCACAGACAAGTGGGGAAGCTTGGACATTCTGATCAACGCAGCAGCAGGCAACTTTCTGTCTCCTGCAGAGATCCTGACACCCAAAGGCTTCAAGACAGGTACCGACCTGTCTCTGATCATCAATCAAACTCAGAACATGTCCACTGTCAATCTGCAGTAGCAGCAATACAAAACCAGTTGCACACACTTGTGGCAGTTTGCATGCCTGCCACCAGGCTGTGCACCAGCCCGGTTACAGCGCACCTTCAAGCAGCAGGTTGCACAACGGACTCAACATACAAAAGTGAGCATCACTCCTGCCTGTTGGGCGTCTGCACAATCTGACTGTCTTGCTCTGCTTAAACACGACACTCGCCTGTGGTTGGGAACAGGCATAGCGTGTTCACAGAGCATGCAGAGCATCACTCCCTACCCCAACCCAGCAACACTAAGCACATATGTTGACCTTGCTGTATTGGACGCTGGCTCATTGACTATGACAGTACAAAGTTAGACATTGACATACTTCGCGTGTTATTACAGTGTTTGACATCGACACTCTGGGAACCTTCACCATGAGTAAAGCAGCATTCCCGGCCTTGAAGTCTTGCGGCAGCGGCTGCATCATCAACATCAGCATGACCTTGCACTACGGTGCTAGCTGGTACCAGACACATGCCTCCGCTGCGAAGGTACACTTCGTCATGCTCTTGAACAGTACAGTGACAATGTTTAGGGCTTATCTAGGGTTTGTTTAGGGTCCCTAAATATGTGTCATGTTAGCGCATGCATCCTCCACATCAGCATGATCACATGGTGCTAGCTGATGTCAGACACTCGCCTCAGCTGCAGAGGTATGCATCATCCAGTGACTCTATAATTCATTGACCTACGGCAATCTATGAATGTCTGATATTGACATACAAACATGAGCGTGCCCCTTGAGCCATAGGTTTACTTGCCCCATAGCTTCACCTCTGCGGCAAAGATGGTTACCTCTCAGGGATAGGCTAGTACATGCGTTGTTATGAGCTGTGCAAGGAAGGATGTTCTGCAGGCATGCTGTTTTGTTCATTTGTGCATGAAGACGTCAATATGACAGTGAATCACCATGTCATCAGCAGCCAGACACATGCACCACCTGCCTCACTGGCTCGTGCTGTCCAAGGTGGATAATCGAATCCTGACTTTGCACATGAGCATATGTACCAACTGGACATGGACATTGACACGCCCTGATATCAGCAGGGTAGGGTCAGGCCACAATAGGCTCACATCGCTTGGAGCGCACAGAAGATGCAGCTTCAT
>JAABVA010004707.1_pt1 | contig 12554 bp, 10 predicted proteins | sample 5560331 | NCBI WGS metagenome assembly JAABVA01 (sample SAMN12812661, study PRJNA571458) | rock metagenome | isolation source: Antarctica rocks | place: Antarctica: Victoria Land, Mt New Zealand sud | collected 2016-01-07
CGCACAGGTCGCGTGTCAGCGCGCCGAGTCCACCGTGTCCGCCGGGTGGAGATACACAAGGCAACCATGCAATAATCGGAAACAGAAAGCGCAGAAACCGGGCCGATTGGCCCGGTTTCTGCGCTTTCTGTTGGAGCGGGTGATCGGGTTCGAACCGACGACATCTTGCTTGGGAAACACGGGCTTATCAAACACAGGGTATCATATTGTGCCGCCAAGTACGTCATTTACGCGTAAAAATGGCGTTGGGATACCGCTTGGTGTCGCGCCAAACCGGGTGCAACCGGGCGATTTGAAACGAAATGGCAGCGAAATGGCAGCGGCGAGAACATGCCTCTCATCTCACATCACAGGTTGCACGCGCAGTATTAGAAGCTTCTGATCCAAAGGAAGCTTCGCCCGTCCTTTAGGATATCGAACGGTACCGCTCAATGTCCATTTTACGCGTGAATCACTCTTGCGGAGCCCCTCTTGCTACCGCCCCATATCGCATGATGACGGCCCGTTTCGGGACGTTTTTGGAGTGTTTGTGGTCGTCTTGTGGTCGCGTGGTCGCACGAATCAGCGTGCAGCGAGAGCGCACGTCGGATGCGCAAACCGTTTGTGCGATCACTATCGTCCTCCCCCACCGCCTGCCATTCCTTCACCGTAGAATGTCCGTGGCCATGATAAAGGGTTCTTGGGCACTCTCGATGAGGCCTTTTTCGCTGTCGCCACCTGAGATGGACGAGGCCGCCATCGGCGTCGTCCGGATGGGCAGGTTGACGGCGGTCGCTCTCACCCTCATCGTCCTGGCGCTATAGCCGCGCCAGTCGTGCGATCGGCCTCATCGAGAGTGCCTATGACCCAAAATAGGGGCAAAATAGGCACATGTTCGCGTCTGAAGATCCTAGAAGGAGAGTCATCATGCACGCACGCAGGAAGATTGCGGTGGCGGGGGCGACCGGGAGGGTCGGCCATCATGTCGTCGACGTGCTCAAGGCCGGGGGACACGATGTCGTCGCGATATCGCGCTCTGGCGGCGTGGACGTGGTCACCGGAGACGGTCTGGCGGAGGCCCTGGCTGGCGTGGAGTGCGTCATCGACGTGGCCACCGGGCCCTCGCCCGACCAGCAGGCGGCCACGGCGTTCTTCACCGCCGCGGCCCGGAACCTGCAGGGGGTCGGCGAGCGGGCCGGCGTGCAGCAGATGGTCGTGGTGTCCATCATCGGGGCTGACCGGTTCACCGCAGGCTATCAGGCGGCGAAGGTCGCCCACGAGCGGGCCATGTTGGCGGGCCCGATCCCGGTCCGTATCCTGCGCGCGGCGCAGTTCCACGAGTTCGTCGCGCAGCTCGTGGAGTGGGGCAGGCAGGGCGCGGTGAGCTACGTGCCGACGATGCGCACACAACTGGTCGCCGCCAGGACCGTCGCTCAGGCGCTCGCCGACCTGGCCACCGACCCCGCACCGGGATCGACCAGGGCGCCGATCGTAGAGATCGCCGGTCCGCGGGAGGAAAGCCTTGTCGACATGGCGAGACTGCTCGCGGACCGGCGCGGTGACCCGGTGCGGATCGAGGGTGTGCGTGACCCGGCCGACCCGGACCGCGCCCTCTATGAGACGGATGCCCTGCTGCCCGGCCCCGACGCCACCCTCGCCGGCCCGACGTTCGAGGAGTGGCTCAACGCCACGTCCTGACGTGCCGCAGCAACTGACCGTGAAGGGTCAGTCCCGGATCGCCGACCACGACATCCGATCATTCCTGAGAGGGAAGAACCTTAATGCACCTTCTTGAGGGGTGATGCAGAACCCCCCAGTATCTACACGAAGTTGAACGTCGACTCGCGCGCGGTGGCCGCGACCGTTGCCATGGAACGCGGTCTGCTGTCGTGAGGTCAGGGGCACGCGATGGCGTGGACGGCTAGGATAGCGCGAGCTGGAATAGGCACGAGGGAGCGTGCGACCACGCGGGATGGGCAGGTGCCAGACACAGGCCATCGTAGGGGGCCACGGATCACGGATCAGGCGCACAGCAGGGGCGCGATGGCGCCCAATGACCGCTAAACATCATTAGCGGTCATCTTGACCGCGTCGCCATACGACGGCATGTCTGCTAAGGGGTCAAAGAACTGGTCTGCGGGATGTCCGCTAAGGGTTGAGGAGGGATGACACCATGACGCGAGAAGCGATGCCGCCGCTGTCCGATGCCGGACGGCAGGCCCTGGAGCGCTATGCCGTGCATCTCCACGCGCATGCCGACCTGCGCCCGGCCACGCCGCGCAACTACCTCAGCGACCTGCGCCAGTTCGCCGCGTGGTGCGAGGAAACGTGGGCGGAGGGGCGCGAGGGCACCATCGCCTTCGCGCCGACGGCGATCGCGACGCCAACCCTCACACGCTACCGCACTCACCTGCAGCATACGCTCCATCTCAAGCCGGCCAGCGTCAATCGCGCGCTGATCAGCCTGAAACGCTACTTCGCGTGGGCGATGGGGCAGGGGATCATCGCGCGCAACCCGGCGGCTGTCGTCAAGCCGGTGGGCGAGGAGATCGACGCCCCGCGCCAGCTCGACGACACCGAGGAGGACGCGCTGGTCGCGGCCGTGACAGCCAGCGGGACCCTGCGCGACCGGACACTGATCGTGCTGCTGCTGCACACGGGCCTACGCGCGAGCGAGGCGTGCGGCCTGCGGCGCGACGACATGACGCTGGGCAAGCGCAGCGGGGTGGTGCGCGTCACCGGCAAGCGCAACAAGTACCGGGAGGTGCCGCTGAACGCCACGGCGCGCGCAGTCCTCGCCGAGTACCTCCCCACGTTGACGGACCGGGGCACGATCCTCTTCCCCTCGGGCAAGACGGGGGGCGCGCTGACGCCGCGCGCGCTCGGCCACCTGGTAACGCGGTATGCGAGGCAGGCGCGCCTCATCGACGTCAGCCCGCACGACCTGCGCCACCGCTTCGGCTATCGCATGGCCGAATCCGTCCCGCTGCACCGCCTGGCGCAACTCATGGGGCATGATTCGCTTGACACGACGCTGACCTACACCAAGGCCACCCGGAGTGACTTACAGAAAGAGGTCGAGAAAATCGCGTGGGTCTAGTCGCTAGGACGCGGCGTGGGCCTACATCCTACTTTCTTTATGCGCGTATCGTGGCCGGCCCCTTAATTCCTATTTTGGGGCGTATCTCGGCTCAACCCCTGGTTACAGGATACCGTGCGCGTCATGCTACGGGTAGGCACGTCCCATGGGGGACGCCGCGTGGAGACAGAGAAAGGGAGCCGGTGATGACCATCGACGAGGCGACGATCCTGGTGACGGGGGCCACCGACGGGCGTGGCAGGCGGGTTGTGCATGGCCGCGCCGCCCAGGGCGCAGCCGTGCTGCTGCGTGGCCGTGCCCATAAGCGCATCGCCACTCGGGCGCACGACCACGCCGCGCGCGCACGATTGCAGGCGCTGACCGAGCGGCTATGCTGCCTAGTGGGAGGACGTCCCCTGGCCGCGCACGACGCACAGGCAGGGGGCGCTACCAGGACCTCCCCTGCCGCGCGGGCACCGGCGCCTCCGGCCGCGTCCGCGACCGAGGGGGCGGTCCCGCCCGTCGATCCACGGCGCTGGGCTGCCCTGGCGGTCGCGTTCGTCGGGACCTTCATGGCGCTGCTTGATGTCTTCATCGTGCTGGTCGCCGCCCCCGCGATCCAACGCGGACTGCATGCCACCACCGGGGAGATCCAGTTCGTCCTCGCCGGGTACCAACTCACGTATGCCGTCACGCTCGTCACGGGCGGTCGCCTCGGCGACCTCCACGGCCGCAAGCGCCTCTTCATGTGGGGTCTTGCTTTCTGGTTATTTTTGCCCAACGCCCCGAAAAGGTAAAAGTTCGCATAGGGGGCTCTGCTGACCCACCTTGTCCCCTACCGCGAGTCCGGCGCCACGGGGGGGGTGGTGTGCGGAAAGTCTACTTCTTGCACACCGCCGCACTCCAGTCTCATCTCAAGCGGGGTTGGTGTTCTCCCATTCGTCATGCACATACCGTTGCCAAAATCATCGTGCGGATAGCTCGCAGAGGCGCTGGCTTCTCGCGCGGTTGCGATCACGCGGGATGCAGGCCAAGATGCACATCCGTTAGGTGCTTTTTACCTTTTCGGGGCGTTGGGCAAAAATAGCCGAGTAAGGAGGCCGACGAATTGGCCGCCTCAGGCTCGCTTTCAGCAGTTGGCCTATTCGTGAGACGGCTCGCCCACATATGGCGGCGCACGGCGGCGAGGGCGTCAGCGAAGGTCGGCTCGGACTTGGTATACCAGGCGCTCTGGCGTGTCGGCACGGCAGCCTGGTGGAGCGCGTGCGCCATCAGGGTGACGAGGCTGACTAGACCGAGCAGGCAGGGCATCGTCCGCTCGACGGACCGTCGGCTCCACTGGCGCTGCGTTTCGACCCCAAGGTGGCGGCGGCTCTCCTCGAACGTCACCTCGATATTCCACCGCCCAACATACCACGTCACAATCTGGAGCGGCATCGCGCTTTGGTCAGTGCAGCCCAGGACGACGGGCTTGAGCTCGCCAGTGGGGTCGCGCAGCAAGACCCAACGGATGGGGACGGGTGGTTCGCCGTCGCGATGCCACAGGGCTGTGTCGCTGACCATCTCGAACGTCTTTGTCTCGCCCCCATACCAGGGGGTCTCCAGCGTCTGCCACGCTATGTCGGGGTCCTGGAGGATGGCACCTGGGGTGGGCAGGCGCGGCCCTTTCGTGGGCTTGACCCCGGGCTTGCCCTTGGGCTGCGGCGGGACCGGCTCATAGAGCGCCGCCGTTAGGCGCAGGCGCGCGACCAAGGTGACGTCTTGCGCGCGGCAGGTCTCGGCCAGGGCGACCACACCATACCCGCTGTCACCGACGAGCACAATCGCCCGCTCCGGCTGCCAGCGCCGGATGAGCCGTACCAACCCCTCTGCCCGTTCAGGCAGCGTCCGGTGCCGCCGCTTGCCGAGCTTGCGACTCGCGGCCGGCGTGGGGCACGGGATGGTCAGGAAGGGTAAGGCCCAGGGCCGGCTGCTCCACGGAACGTGGACCAGGGCGCAGACGCAGAGCCAGCGGATGCCACTGGTGGTCACCGTGTGGCCGGACGTGGAGCGCACGGCATCGTGGGAGCGGGCCTTATAGGGCACGCGCCGCCCGTAGCGCCGCTCCAGCGTGTCGTCGATCACCAACACGAGGGGCTCACCGGACGGGACGAAGGCGGCCACGATCAGGCGCAGGAGGATCTGACCGAGCGGCAAGGGGGACCACACCGCGCGGTTGAGGACGCGGTGGTAGGTCGTGAAGTGCGGTTCGTCGCCCAGGCCCATGGCACGCAGGGCGGAGGCGACGGTCCGGTGGCCAGGGGCCAAGATCGCCCCATAGAGAAGCGTGAGAGCGTGGGCGAAGGTTGGGCTGGTGAACGCACCGGCGAACGCGCGTAGCGGGTATATACTAGCGGGCGAGGACGTGGACATGGCGGCTCCTCCACGGTGTTGGTTTGGTCACTTTCCAGTGTAGGAGTTGTCGGCCTACGCCCTCATTTAGGCCCGCACCGCAGCATCGACGAGCGCGCCGCATTGATCCTCCCGTACAACGTCCGTCCGCTGGAAGATCGCGTCCCCGTCCATATCGCGGATCTCCGTAGCGGCGGCTTCGCCCTCCGTCGCGCGCACGTCACCGATGACCAAGTGTGCCCCCTCGCGCGCCAACATCCAGGCACAGCCACGACCGATACCTTGCGCTGCTCCCGTAGCGACCACCACCTTGCCCGGTAGACGCGCGACCATAGTCATACTACCTCCTAATCACCGGGCGGCGCGTGGGAGTCGCCACGCGGCGGTTCCTGTCCATAAGGCAACTGATCGTTATCGGCTGTCGATGGTCGACGACGACGGTATGAGCACAGCCTTAGCAATCTCCCCGCGCTCCATGCGGGCGAAGGCCTCCTGCCACTGCTCCAGCGGAAAGGAAGAGATCAAAGGCCGCACATCGAGCGTCCCGTCGGCCAGAAGGCGCAGCACGCGCTCCCACGTCGCCCATGTGTGGCTGAATGAGCCGCGCAGCGTGGCCGCTTTCTGCACGAGCGGGTCGAGGCTGACGTCGAGCGGCGCCCGGCCCCAACCCACCTTGGTAATCTGGCCGGCCGGCCGCACCAGGTCGAGCGCCGTGCGCAGCGTGCCCGACACGCCGGCCGCGTCAATCACCAGATCCGCGCCGAGCCCGTCTCCAATGCCGTGCACCACGCTCACCACGTCATCGTGGTCAGCGACGACGACCCGCGTGGCCCCGTAGCGGAGAGCAAGGTCGAGGCGCACGGTGTCATGCGACAGACCAACAACGACGAGATGTGAGGGGTGCGTGGTCGCCAGCAAGCGCGTGCAGAGCAAGCCGACCGGGCCGGGACCGATCACGATAGCGGTGTCACCGGGCCTGGGTGCCGATTGTTCCAGGACCGCGTTGGCCGCGACGCAACAGGGCTCGGTGAGTGCCGCCTCTTCGAACGACACGTTGGCCGAGATACGATGCAGCAGCGCGGGCCGCACGACGATGTACTCGGCGGCGGCGCCGTCCACCCCATAGCCGAAGCCCAGACGTGCGGGGCACAAGTTATAGCGACCTGTGCGACACAGCGGACAGACGCCGCAGATGTAGGCAGCTGTCTCGCAAGCCACACGGTCGCCCACGACCCAACCGTTAACGCCATCACCCAACGCTGCGACCTCGCCACAGAATTCGTGACCAAGCGTGACTGGGCAGTTGACGCGCCACGATTGTGTACCGTGGTATTGGTGTAGGTCGCTCCCGCACGTACCGACCGCGCGTACTTTAAGGAGTACCTGGCCGGACTCGACTGTGGGAACGGGGACTGCGCGCAGCTCGACCGATCCGGGCGCAAGCGCGTAATGCACCAGGGCGGTCATTGCGCGCGTGGAGTCAGAAACCGCCTGGGAAGTGGGAGCCGTCTCGGCGATCATGCAGCCATCCCCTTCACGGCACGGACAACCTGACGGAGCACGCGGCTGAGTCGCTCGTCGTCGCTCTCGCTGGGACGGAATGCATCGGCCTTGATGACTAATGGGGCGCCCACGACCACGAGAGGCGCTCCCGCCGCCGGCAACTTCGGGAGGTCCGCCAGCCGTAGCCCTCCCACAGCCTGGACCGGCAGGTCTACGGCCGAGACGATGCGCCCCAGGTCATCCCATGGGCTTGCTCCTTGCACCTCCCGCCGTTCGTCGTATCCCGTATGCACGATGATCACATCCACACCAAGCTCCTGCAGCAAGCGGGCCGTGGCCACTTTGTCCGGTGCCGCGAGGATGTCGCCCATGATGCCGATACCATAACGGCGCGCTGCGGCGACGCACGCTTTGATGGTGGCCGGGTGCGCCACTCCCATCACGACACACCAGACCGCTCCTGCCTGGGCCATCATCTCCACCTCCAGATAGCCACCGTCCATCGTCTTGAGATCGGCCACGATCGGGACGGTGGGGAAGCGCTCGTGAAGGGCGCGGACGCCGTGAAGGCCCTCCGCAAGGATGAGCGGCGTCCCGGCCTCCAGCCAATCGCATCCAACAGCGATGGCGATCTCGGCGACGTGGAGGGCCTCGTCGATGGACGTCAGATCTAGCGAAACTTGCACATGCGGTCGCTGGAGTTCGGCCTTGTTATAGCTTGTCGCGCCGAGTGTGTTGGACGACATTACATTCTCCTTGTTCGATGATGAGACCTATACTGGACTCTTTTGTCAGGTTCTCTGTGTCACTTTTGGTGCATAGGGCTGTAGTGCACTCGGAGTGCCGTTGTGCGCCCACTCCCGCTTTGGAAGAAGTGACCGAAACAGGGCTTCAGCGTGTTGAGAGGCCCTGTAGACCCTGCCACGGCCCAGGTCTGTTGCCTACCCAGTTGGGCCGGACACTCATTAGCACCAAAAGTGACGGAGAACCTTTTGTCAAGACAGTGGAAGCAGCGATTTGAAGTGGATAGTCCTCCTTCTAGGGGTTGGTTCCGTTGGGGTTTGCTGAGATAGATGAAAGATCTTCGGAACGGGCGTTGCCGAATCAGCCAAAAAGAGCCGTCCGAGAGGTTTTGGGGCCTGTAGCCGGTCGCAGCGGCCGACTGCGACCGGCTCATCCGATGGTCTTTCGGCCAAAACACGTCATCTCAGCACGCCCCAACGGAGCCCGATCGGGTGTAGCGCTCGGCGATTGAGCGGACCATGGCTACCGTATTTCCGCGGCCAGTCGAGGGATAACGCGCCCTGCGTCGTGTCCACTCATCCTCCCATGTCATGATCTCGTCTTCGAACGCTGCCGCGTCGAAGGAAGAGCTGCTGGCAAAAGATTGCTCGACGCGCGCCACGTACTGCTCCCACCGTGGCAGATAAAACTCGCCTACCAGCCCCGACAGGTACCGGCACGAGTAATCATGCAACTCCGCCTCGCGCGAACCCCACAGGGTCAGGAGCCTGCGAGCGTTCCACTCGTAGAGCACCTCCTCCTCGGGCGTGTGCGCCCAGGAGCGCGCACCGTCGATCCAGGGACCGAGCAAGAAGCGCTCGTGCGTGGCGAGGATCGCCTCGAGATCGCGCAGCACCTTGAGAAACGCCGCAGACGCATCGTGGAAGGCTTGCCTATCGCCGCGATCCCGCGCCGCCATCATGCCGGCATGGAACCGCTCGGCATACCGTGTCAGGATCTCACTGCTGACATCGACGAGATCGTAGCGGTACGTCGTACGGTCGCCCACACGGCCGGCACACGCGAACAGGAGCCGGAGCGCCTCTTGAAGCTCCGGCAGGTCCTCGCGTTCGACAGGCAGTGCATATTTGGCCCGGCCAAGCGGTGGCCGGGCACATATGATGGGGATCGGCGGAGACATGCCGGTTGAGGACTCTCCGCCGTAGATGGTTCGGGAGAGAATCTCCCACGCCTGCTCAGCCTCCGGTAGCCGGACGCCGTAGCGTCGGGCAGTCGAGTCACGCAGCCACGCCTCGCTGTCGATCGGCGTTTTGCCCCGCCATGCCATCTCGGCCATGAGATCGTAGACGACCGGGTTCTGCTCGATGGCCTCCATCGACAAACCAACGCCCACGAGGTTTCCTCGTGCGGGGTCGGCAAGCGCCTCCGGCGGTGCCGACGCGATGACGGGAAGCGGGCCGTACACGCCGGGCCTCCCGCCGAAATTGTGGAGCATGCACCAGATCCACGGCTTCCCATAAAACGCCCGAGTTTCTCTCCACATGGGCTCGTGCTCCGCCCACAGGTCCAGAACGATCATTCGATCGTCGGGGACGGCGCCGAGGAACGCCTCGATCTGCGTCGGTTGCCAGAAGTCGGGCGCGAAGCTGAACGTCCATCCCTGCAGCACCCAGACAGCCTCAGGATCCGTATCGGTCATCCCCTGGAAGAGCGCTTGGCCCATCTCGCGCAGGAATGCGGGATCGTTGCTCGGCGGAGTCATCTCGATGAACGTGTCTGCGGCGTACAGGTGATCTGTCCCAAACCATCTGGTCTGCTCGGTAACAAACGCCGCACCGATCTGCCGGAACAGCGGATCGAAAGGATCGAGAAAGTACGTGCTCGGGAAGTCGGACCATCTGAGCGTGTGGACACGGCTCTGCGGGAAGCGGCGCCCCACGGCGACAGGCACATGGCCGGTAAATCCCTGCAGCACCGGTCTCATGCAGAGTTCGCGCTCGCGCGCCACGATCTGCTTCTGGAGATCCGCATGATCGTCAATCCAGCGCTGGGGGAGTGGACCGCCCCAGCCATCGATGCACCCCATCCAGCCGAAGGGCAGATACGCAGGTCCCACCAGGAATTCCTGGATCTCCGCGCTGGAGAGGCCCATTTGCCGGTACACCGTCTGCCAGATCGCCTCCTGCCCGGTCATGGAAAGCGGCATGTTGATCCCGTTCAGCGCCATCCAGTCGATCTCGCGTTCCCATCGAGACCAATCCCAGAACGCCATCGAGTAGCTGAAGGTAACGTAGTTCAGATAGTAGCGATCGCGATACGGCGTTGCGATGCGGATCCTGTCCACGCGCGGCAATTGAGTAGGCGGGGCGAGCTGGTGGCCGTCCCATCCGATGTGGCAGTCACAGTGGTACTTCAGAAACCAGTTGAGCGCGGATGCCTGGGACACCGGATTGGGACCGCGCAGCACGATCTGGTCGCCGACAGTCTCGATCTCGAACACATCGTGCCCGCCATCCACCGGCAGTATCCACTCGACGGCGAACTCGCCGTACCGCTCCGGAAGCACGCGGCGAATCAGAGCGAGTGCGGCGCTCGTACGCTGCATTTCAGCGATCATCATGGTCCTCCTCTCGACGTGATCTTGTCTTCTGGCGAGTCGTTCGAGCGCTGCTTGGGAGTGCCCTGCAGCGCCTTCCTCAGGTATGGCTAGGATGCTGGCTGCCAACACAGGAGGCGCTAAGCTGGCACTGGAACGCTCACCAGTTGGCGATCAACATCCGAGCCCACACAGGCACCCTGATGCGCGACCCGCTCCAGCCTGATGCGCGACCGCTCCTATCCCTTGAGCGCGCCGAGGGTCAGCCCTCCGCTGATGTAGCGCTGCGCGACGATCAAGAGGGCCGTGGTCGGCAGTGCCGTGAGCACGGCCCCAGCCATGAGGTCGTTCCACGCCGTCGTATGTAGGCCGATGAAGTTGTACAGGCCGAGCGCGACCGGCTGGACGCTGGTGTTCGTGGTGAGCGTCAAGCCGAACGTAAAATCACCCCACGCGCCCATGAAAACGAAGAGGGCGGCGGTGATGATCCCAGGGACGGCCACGGGCAGGATGACGCGCCAGAAGGCGCCGAACAGGCCCGCGCCGTCGACCAGCGCGGCTTCTGTCAACTCGTGCGGCACCCCGATCAAGTAGGCGCGCAGCACCAGGGTCACGAATGGCACGGCGCCGGTCGCGTCGGCCAGGATCAGCCCGGGATAGGTGTTGACCAATCCGAGGCGATTGAACAGGACGAAGAGAGGGGTGGCCAGCATAATATCGGGGAACATTTGCGTCATCAGCAGCAGCAAGACCATGAGCACCGTCGCGACGCGCAGACGGAGGTGGGCCATCGCGTAGGCGGCCGGCGCGCCCAGCAGCAAGGCGAGGACAACCGTGCCCACCGCGATGATCGCGCTATTGGCGATGTAGGGTCCCATTATGGCGAGCGCCCGCCCGTAGGGCGCCAGTGTGGGGGCCGGCGGCACCAGGAAGGGCGGGGCGTGGAAATTGTCCTGTTGCGGCTCGAGGGAGGAGACAAGCACCCAGTAGACGGGGAAGAGCATGAGCGCGAGCAGAAGGAGACCGATCACGGTCGAGCCCAGGTGTTTGCGTGCGACGAGCATGTCTATCTATCTCCCTCTACGTCCAGCTCTGTTCCCGACGCAGCAAAGCCAGGTACACGAGCGCTCCGATTAAGGCGATGATTGCCACGACGGTCCCTGCGGCAGCGCCCTGGCCGAACTGGAAATTGGTGAACGAGAGTTGATACGACAAGGTCAGGAAGGTCTGCGTCGCATTGGCAGGGCCACCCCCGGTCATCAGGTAGATGAGGCCAAAAACCTTGATCGTGCCGATCAACCCCAACACGAGGACGATCGCGATCACTGGACGCATTAAGGGCAAGGTGATACGCCAGAACGACGTCCACCAGCCGGCGCCGTCGATCGCGGCCGCCTCATACACGTCGGGCGGCATGCTTTGCAACCCGCCGTAGAGCAGGACCATGTTGAACGGTATCCCAATCCAGATATTAGCGATGATGACGACGGGCAGGGCCAGTTGCGTTTCGGCGAGCCAGGCCGTGTGGGGCGAGATGACATGCAGCACGTCACCGAGGAGGTAGTTGACAAAGCCGCCCGGATCGTTGAACAACCAGCGGTAAGCGGTCCCCGTCACGACGAAGGGCAACAGCCAGGGGAGCAAGATCAGCGCGCGGATCAGACGCGAGAGCGGGAACGCGCGGTTGAAGAAGAGGGCCAAGCCCAGGCCGATGGTGAACTGGCAGACGAGCGAGACGACAGTGAAGATCGCGGTGTTCCGCGCCGCCTCGTGGAAAACGGCCATTTGCAGCACGGCGCGATAGTTAGCCAAGCCGATGAAGGGGGCGTTACCACTGACCAGTGTGCCGATGCCGACATCCTGGACGCTGAGGATCAGATTGTAGATGACCGGATAGATGAAGAATGACAGCATGAATACCGCGGCGGGGAGTATGAACAGGTACCGGCCCATGACCGCGCGCCAGGCGCGGGGCCTGCGGCCTACCCGGCGCGCGACCGTGGGAACATCCAGAGGTGACGCCGCCTTTTCCCGCGCGCCGCCGCGCGCGCCTGTGTGGGAGCGTGTGCCCTCGACGACGTGGGCGACACAGGGCCGGCCCTGGGGGCCGGGAGAAACGCTCACGCCGCGCCCTTTGCCACGCAGCGTGAGCGACGGCGGGCAACGGCGTACACTTGAGATAGAAGGGGGACGCGAGACGATGGCGCAGTGGGGCGGGACCGAGGAGGCCGACCGGGGTGCGACGCGCCAGCCGTGGGTCTG
>JAABVA010004708.1_pt1 | contig 12553 bp, 9 predicted proteins | sample 5560331 | NCBI WGS metagenome assembly JAABVA01 (sample SAMN12812661, study PRJNA571458) | rock metagenome | isolation source: Antarctica rocks | place: Antarctica: Victoria Land, Mt New Zealand sud | collected 2016-01-07
GATCTGTCTCCAACATCAGCCTTTCAATTCTATGATACTGTCAAGTCTCTCGCGGCAGCAGCCTGCCCCGCGTATATTTCGTGCTGTCGTCCGAGTGGGTTCTACAATACCAAAAAAATGTACTTTATATAATCCCAAGTCGCAACGGCGGCGACTCCACCACCTCCCCCAATTGACCCATGATCAACACTTCACCGAACATGGCGTCGGCGAGATGCTCTCAGCTGGCTCCTACAATTACGCCTGGACATCCTACCAGAGCTACATCCTGCAATGCCTTAACAAGATGACGGACGGTACATTTTCCCCCTCCACATCGATCCCTTCCAGTCCTAACCCATCCACCACAGGCACGCCGCAAGAATTCCGCTTAACAAAAGACATCCTCATCACCTACGCCCGAGACCCCGCGGCTGCATCCCTCTTCAACCACGCCTCCATGGCCTGGAACAACCACCAATTCTTCTCCACCCTCTCCCCCAACCCGACCCCCCCCTCCCAACACCTCACCACCCTCCTCTCCAAATCCTTCGGTAACGACAACTCCCTCGAAAACCTCCGCGCGACCATGATCGCCACCGCAAACGCCATGTTCGGCCCCGGCTTCGTCTGGCTCGTAAAGCGGCGCACCGAAGCCATCTCCAGCAAGAATCCCGAGTTCGCCATCCTGACCACCTACCTCGCCGGCTCGCCGCTGCCGGGCGCGCATTACAGGAAGCAGGAGCAGGATACCAACACGGCCTTGAGAGCGGGCAGCTGGGGCCCAATGAGTGGTCAGGGACCGAAAATCGCGCCGGGAGGAGCGAACATCGAGGTGCTGCTCGGGGTGAACACGTGGCAGCATGTATGGTTGCGGGACTATGGGTTCGGAGGGAAGAAGAGATATCTGGAAAATTGGTGGGAGTCGGTGGACTGGAGAGTTGTGGAGGATAATGCGCAGATGGAGGTCCAGAGGAAGGGTGGAAGACTGGGTTTGTGATGAAGACGGTCTCTGTATGATATGTATCTGCATTGATTGGTGCCTGTACAAATCATTGTACATACAGCATGATGAGCGGCGTATAGCATATCCAAGGATAAAGGACTTCTCCTCTGCCACGGCAAGCTTTGTATACGAATCTCCATGCAATCCATTCCTAACGATCTCACTTTCTCCCCGCTTACAGTCTCGCAGAAAGCGCACTCGTTCGAACAGTGCTGTATATGATCCATTGAAGCTTGTTAAACTATTACTGTCATCACTACTATCCCATCAAACAGGTCTACAGCACCATCGCAAGTAGAAATCCATTCACCATCTCATCGCCACAGCAATGGCCATCTATAACCGCATTATCGAAAAACACATACAACAATACTTCAGTCTAGACCGAAAGCTTCCTCATCTCACAGCACAAGCAAAGGATCATATGGCATAAAAAGTGGTATCTATCTGCATTCTCACACATCGTGTGCATACTTTAATCAAGAGGCAGCCAGCCCATACCAGCACCGGCCCTCCATCTAACATCCATCTATATCCATATCTGAGAAATTTTGAGGGAGTAGACATTAACGCGTAAACCCCTCGCTATACAACATGAGGTAGCCCCTAACAAAAACATGGTATCATCGAAGATAAAGAAAAAAAACGAACAATTCCTACCACCGCTAAAAAAGCGTACAATTTTCCATAAATCTATCCCTCCCCTTTTTAATATCCCAATTCCCCAACTCACCATTCATCAGGGACTTTAAAGTCCGTGAAACCGTGCACGAGTGCCCTCCGCCTCCTCGCGGCCTCCGTCTGGCTCTCGGTGCTGTACTCGTTGCTGCCCCCGCTCTCGCTCTTGATCGTCTGCATCCCCACATCGGTATCGACGGTCATCCCCGCATCGCTCGCAAGATCTCCCATGCCACCAGCTGGTGGAACACCCGCTCCGCCGTTCGTATGCACCCATTCTTCCGCCCTCTTACGGCCAATAGAGCCCGTGTCTTGTTTCTTGATCGCCGTTCGGTTGAGCGTCGGTACGGAATCCATGCTCTCGCATCGGGAGCGGCCGTCGCCGAATTGTCCCCAGATGATGGGTTTATGCGCGTTGGGGCGGGCCTTGGGGACGACGGGACCCCAGGTGCGGGGGACTACCCAGCAGTGGCTGCGTTTGTGCTCCGCTTCTTCTTCTGGTGGAGACCCTCGTTCGGCCCATGGTACGACGCCTTTCATCTGCGGACACATGTGATACTGCGCGCCATCTTTGAAGCGAAGGTTGGGGCTGTCGACTGAAACGGTCGCAAGTACTTGCATGACACCGTAGATGAGGAGCCAGCGACCTCGGCGAGCTTCGAACGGATCGAGGGATTCGACCTGGTCACTTTGCTCGAAGCGGATGAAGTTTGTGACGAGGTCGGTGTGCATGTATTGATCCCGAAGAGTATAAACATTGCTGGCTTCTGCGTAAGAAAGAGCCTTCCGGCGGTTTTGTGCTAGTGTATCGGAGGGGGAGGTAGGCTTCTTCATGATGAAGGGAGACTTCTGCTTCGATTGCACGGCTACTGAAGTAGGACACATGGGATATGGATGAGGAATATGGGGGAAGCCGTTGCGATTGTCGAAGCCGAGAAGGATGTCTGTAAAAGGAAGCTCGAATGTATCGGCACGGAAATTTTGGCCAGAACGACTCGTGATGGACCATTTCTGTCCTGGACGATATTCGGTACCATCGAACATTATATCTCGATCCACGAGATAGTCGTACAGTCCATGGAAATCATTTGATAGCCGCACAACTATATCGCGGGTCAACCAAGTATGATCGTTAGACGGCGGCCAATGCAAGAAAGCATTCTCGTAATATTTCTGAAGCCACTTCCTCGCCCTGTCGAAGCAACCCCGAGCAGCGGATGGTGCTACCGCAGTGGTAGGCCACATCTCTGTGAAATCGAAAGACAAAAGCCATGCTTGAGCACGGTGAATGCGCTCTTCAATCTCCATACTTGCGTTTTGGAGGAACATCTTCGTGTGAGGTGTGATGTGGCGCCATTCTGGAATGGTCTGGAGACCCAGATCGAGCATACCAACACAATGCACAAAAGCCTCGATGTAGCCCTCTCTCCATTGCACGCCAGGAGCTTCGCTGAATGCCAGTAACGATGCCGCATAAGATGGGTTATTTCGCACATCATCGAATTCATGACGAACGATGTAATTTGTCAGCCAGGCGACCGCACTGGTACCCTTGTCCAGATAGTCTGGATACAGCGTGACACGCTCAAACAATTGGGTCATGGCCTCATGTAGTGTCGTGCCAACCAGTGCACTCGCATCATACATGACTGCAAAGTAATTTCGGGTGGTAATGTGCCATATCGTGGAGTGGATTCCTGTCTCTGCCCCTGGCCACGATATATAGATTTCGTGCTGGATGCCCCATGGAGCCTTCTGTACCGGAGTTTTAGGCATACCGAGCGGGCGGATGGCATCGATGTCTTCGTCGTCAGTGCGAACTCCAGCAGGGGATCGATAGCCATCGTAATCTAGATCCATAGCATCGGGTGAAGCGCTCCTTTCATTCGCGTCGTGTGGATAGAACTTCGGCCATCCATCGGGCTCCGAGACATGGTAGAGCTGATCGACGAATGCCTTCGCTGCGGATTTTCTTATGACCCGGGAGTTGATTCGGAAGGAAGGAGGTGGCTTTGTTCTGGAACCGCGCATGTACATATAGACGAAGGTATCACCGTTTTCATCCCATAGTTCAGGATTCTAAAGGAGGTCAGCATGCTGACTGTTCAGGAATGGGATCTAGCCAGCGGTCTATTCTTACATTGGATAGCGATTTCCAACCCAATTGCGGCAGTTTCCCTCCGCCTTCAAACCTCCTAATCTTATGAATGACAGACTCTTGCTGTTGTCGCTGACGAGGCGCAGAAGAGGCGTGGGAGTGATGGCGTGATGAGTACGTATCTTGGCCTTCGGAAGGAGTTGTGCTTGTAGAGAGCGAAGGTACAGCACCTATTGATGGAGTGAAGTCCGTACTACGAGAACCAAAGTCTGAAGTTGCAGTCGAAGTCCCTGGCCTCAACCTCGGTAGCTCTTTTGGAGGCTCTTTCTTGCCCTTGATCAGTCCTCCCAGCTTCCCTCGAAGACTTGAACTCATCCCATCAAGGTGAGTTCGGAAGTCGCTCTTCTCAATGGCAGACGCCACGATGATGGGTCGAGGCTTGCGCATGTACGCAGGAACGTGTGGTGAAGGATATCCATAGTTGCTGCTAGCCGAGGAGGCTGAGCGTCGTCGTGATTGTAAGGTGTAGGATGGGTTGGTAGAGATGGTAGGTTTCGAAACGGAAGTTGGTGCGCCAGAGAGACCATAAAGATATGGGTCGTCGAAGCCATAGTCGGTGTGATCTTTATATGCACGTTTGTCTGCCTGTTGAAGATTCTGTTTGCGCACATAGGCGCTCCTGCCTGACATTTTGCACAATCACGTCGCTGGCGAAGCCACAAAGCGGAACAAGCACATGGGCGAAGTTTAGCTAAGTTGTGGTGGAGTACGACCTAAGGTGATTGAGTCGACCGTGATTGAAAGCTGTCGCCAATTGATGGCCGTAAGGTGACGGTGTTGTTCGTGTAAGGTAAGTTGGCAGCAGGGGCAGAGTGTAGAATAAGTGGAGTGCCTGGATCGGACTCTAGTCAATGATACCATGCAGTGTTGAACGGAAGAACCTCGGCTTGGGTGGAGACTGAACCGCAACGTGTTGCTGATTAGGACGGCGCGGGTGGCCAGGCTGAGATAACGTTGGAATCGAGCTCGAAGATAGACTGCTGGAAAGACTGTCTAAGGATGTTGGATGTTGGATGTTGGGTGAGAATAGCGGAGCAGACGTTGGAAGGAAGCGTGTATGCAGAGCGGAGAATACTTCCAAGTCTGCTATTCTACACGAAGGGAGTGGAAGGGTGTGGGCGTGGAAGGTTGATAATATGTTCCTTGGGAGAGATTGGAGGGCGCAGTGGGAAGATGGAGTGTCAGAGTATGGTTATTCGTTTACATAATATGAGCAAGCCACGTTAGATCCTCATGATCCTGTCCCAAACAAGGGACATCCAACATGGGATTACTGCTTACTTCTACGGCGCACGCTCCGTCTGATTCGCTCGGTGGTCGTAGTCGACGGAGACTCGCAGAGCTTCATCCTATGCCTGACACCTCACATGTCACTTCCCTTCCTTCGGCCCTTGCAGATCCTGACCCCAGGGGGTCTACCTCACCGAATTACGCACTTAGGAGGGCCCGGGACGGCTAGAGAGGACTGATCGTCCATTGGACAAGCCTACGATGTGGAAAACCGTTCACGCCTTCTAGAAGATTTCGAAGAACCCTGACTGCATCTCCCACCCTGTCCGCCTTCAAGCGCGCCAACAAGCACAGCGCGTTTCGGCACATTGACCCAAGCTATTTCTCATCAACGTTTGTCCATACTCCCTCCAATCCTCGGTCACGGCGACATCTAAAACCGAGACTATAATACTTCCGAGTCAGGCGACATTGGAGATTCTGGGGAAGGCCAACCATCTGTCGCCCAATTGTGCTAGAGGCACCTCGAGCCGTACCTTAGCGGTTCCCCACGATTGAAGTATAACATCATGTTATGACTGGGATCGATAGAACCCCGGGTCCTCATACCATGGATTGTTTCTGCAACACCCGTGCTCTAGATCAAACTCAGAAGCTCCACGAGAGACGAGAATTACCTGCTGCAGCATCCCGCTCTCGCCTTGACAGCTTGCTGGGCCGCAAATATGTGTCTGTAGTAGAAGGCCAAGATTGATGGTCCCAAGACGCAACAACCAGGATGATGACAGGGAGGATGGCTCCGCCGCAGAGCCAATGGAGCCTCAAGCTTTTAGTCGTCCTCAATCATCCTGTCGACCGATGCCCCTTCCAATGCATTACTGATTGTCCGGTGCTCGGTGCAATGTAGCAGAAGGTTAAGCCCGAATTGCCTGACCTGTCCAGTGCGACAGTATGTCCAAATCAGTAGATCATGTCTTTGCAGAAAGTTGGTAGAAAATGCTGTTCATTGACACAAAAGATAGGTGTGAGGAGGGACCTCGTATGCATCGTGAGCGTAGCCGGGTGCATGCAGCGCGTGAGCACGCGCGTGGGTCATAGCAGTCTGGCTTTGTCTTTGAAACACGGGACAATCCACGATTGCATCCTCTCCTACATGAAGCTTCCTCTGCGGAATGGGGTTTAATATACAACTCCCGCGCAGAGTGTTCTCGTATTGACTGTAGAGTTGCGAGAGTTGGTTCGTGAAGCTGAAGACTTGCAGATTCCACTCGGGAGATGGGCACGACGAGGTCGCGTCATGGAGTTGGTCCCTTAGCCTTCCGCATGGTCCATAGATACTTAAGCTCCTTTAGTGCACTCATCACTAGCGGAACACCAACGGGCCCCAATAGAGGTAGGTACACAGCGACCTTATGCTCATCTGGAAAGTATACTTGGCCGACCATACTCTTCTCGAAGAAACCTCTTTCAGCTTCAGCTTCAGCAGTCCGAGCACTCTCTAAAGCTTCTTTGAACCTCCCTTCTTTCAAAGCAGTGCATGTGTATCGCAGATGGCTCAGCGTTGTATCGACGGCACTCGAGACGGTTTCCGGAATGGCTATAGAAGGAAGGGCCACGGTGAGCTGAGCCAAAGAACCCATGGTAGACGATGCAGACAGTAAAAGCGATAAAGCGCGGATTCGAACAAGAGTCTGTAGCTGTAAGGGAAGTGATGGTGGGGTCTGTGGTGCTCCCATGAACGCGAGTAATTGGTGAGAGAACGTCAGAAGAACTGGCTGGATTGCCTCCTGAGAGAGGGTCGACACGCTAGCGGTTGCGTTGACATCTGGTGGGTTCAGTACAACCACGCCACCCCACTGAGGGATCAGCCAGCTCGAGGCTTGGCTTCCCTTAACGACGAGTGGTGTGTTCGCTTGATCAGGCACGTAAAGCACGAAATTCAATGTTGGTCCAGCTCCAATGCTTGGACTTAGAGGCCATTCGGCGGCATTGATGAACCCACCGAGGTCTTCTTCTCGAATTGTCCAGACCTCTTTCTCTGTGTCGTATTCTGGTGGATGAACCGACGGAGAAAGGGTGGCGAAAAGCTGTACTTGAGTATCCACGGTGAAATTACTGATAACAGATATCGAGTCCAACAATGGCTTGAGATGGTCAGCGATAGCCGTCTCTATCTCCCAAGAAGAAGGCAATGCGGACGGCGTGAACATGGAAATAGTGATATGGTAAGTTGGAGCGTATTTGAGGGACCTTGCCATGCGACTCGCCAGTCTTGCAGCAAGTTCGGGCTTGGTTGGTCTGTTCGCGCGCGGCTTAAGCTCTCTTGATGCAGATGTCGTAGACTGAGATGCTTGGGAAGATAGGCCAATGGACTGATGGGCATTGGTGCTAGATTGACTCAGGATATAGGCTATAACGGCTTGCTCTTCTGTGAACAGACTTTGCAATTCTGTTGCTATGAAGGTAGCTAGCATTGACGAACTTGAAGATACAGAAGGAGCCTGCCCGGGTGCATGGAAGACGTCGAATACGGTTGAGTGAGACTGTAATTCTGCTCGAGGTGAGAGGGCACCAGCGTGGGTTTGAAGTCTCACAGTCAAGGCCGGTTCGTTTTGACCATCTACCAGCCCATGTAGCCTTAAAGCCGTATTCCCCGTGGACTCCTTATCCTTTGGTATAGACGCATTCTCCTCCCTCACAGCCGATGAGGATTCTACCAATCGTAGACGCAAGTGGTGGGCGGAAAATTCATTCAAATCGTCTAACGCATGTTGAGTCATCCGCACGAGATGTGTAGCCTCGGGCTCCTGCAAAGACGGCGCTTCGATTGCTATTTGTAAAGGGAAAGTGGGTTTGCAGGCCTGATGAAGATCCGGTTATTTCATTGTGAAGTTCGTGGATGCATGGGATTTACCTTGCCATCAGCCCAGTCTAACATGTCATGTAATGGAAGACGCGCCCGGTGGATGGACGTGGTCCATATCCATACTGGAAGCCCAAGGAGAATAACCACGGCCCAGAAGGAGGTGATGACCAGAACGCGCATGCGGATGCTCTCCGAACCTTCCAAGGGGGGGGATTTCCGAGACTTGGTGGTGGAGACCAATCCTGAGTGCTGGCCCTCACTATCATGGTTCGGTTCGTCCTCCATGGTCAAGCAACCTCACCGAGGGTAAGTAAGGTAACTAACGAGCAGCGGGACCTGACAGTACAATGCTAAGGCGCTAAAGTATCTGAGCCCTGCGTACCTGCCAAGCTCCACACCAAAGCTACTTTACTTTACTTACTTAATTTGATTAGCTTCTACGGAGGGACATCCCGAGACGCCGAAAGCGTAGATAAGCTTGATAAGGAGTACTGTACAGCAACATCAACTCAGAAACCTATCGTCGCACTCACGAGCATTACCTAAACCATTCCCGTATCCTGCTTATCAGGCTATGGGTTCAGCGGAACATCAGACAAGCCTAGTCTTCAAGTGGAGTATGGGCATGTCCTATCCTATTCTGACCGCTTGCATCTTCGTTTGGTGAGCCTCTCACGTGTATGACTGTTCATGCTCTCCACCCACTATGCCAGGACCTTTCTAGACCACTAGCAATGTCAGATTGACGGGGAACCTCGTGGCAGAGCTTATCCGTCATCAATGTCGTACAATGAGCTTCCTCATTGGGAAGACAGTTCAAGGCCCTAGCCTTATCATCAAATCACATGCCTAGGTGCCCTACCTAGGCCAGAGATCTAATGAAAAGCTAAGCTCTATGTTTAATTCGGTCGACGGGGCCAGACTGATGACGCTTGCTGGTCCCTGACAGCTGGCTTTCTCAGCTTCCCAAGATGGACGAAGTGGAGAGAAAGAGATATGGTAGCTCCTTCCATCTGAATGACGAAGGAACTAGTGCCGCTACATATAAACGACGCTCTCAGCTGGAAATCAAGCTTCTGTCATAGAGAAATTCGTAACAATGGCTTCGAGATTATTGATCGCGTACCTGCTTTGTTTCCTGCTCCACTCTGTTCTAGTACATGGACAGACGGCAAACCCATTCACAACTTGTAGGGTGATCTGCTCCGTGACAAACTTTTCAGTTGGGGCTGACATTTGTATAGTAGAAACAATATCGGGCTTTCCTGCTTTGATCGAGGTCACCCTAGAGGAGCTTGAGACAGGCCTTGAGAATGGCCAATTTACGAGCGTTGATCTCGTCAATGTTTGTTGGCAGAGCACCCTTATCAATATAAGTCAGCTGACGACCTCCAGGCCTACATCGCGAGAATTCAAGAAGTCAATGGCACTCTCAATTGTGTCACCGAGATCAATCCGGATGCAGTCAGCATCGCTGCTGAGCTAGACGCAGAGCGAGCCAATGGCACCACGAGAGGCCCTCTGCACGGAGTACCGATCATCATCAAGAATAATATCGCCACAAATGACAAAATGAATAACACTGCAGGGTCCTTTGCTTTATTTGGCGCCAAAGTGCCGCGAGATTCTACGCTAGCTACTAAGTTGAGAGCTGCTGGTGTAGTCATCTTAGGCAAGGCGAACCTAAGTCAATGGGCGAATTTCCGGTCTAACAACAGCACCAACGGCTGGAGTGCATACGGAGGCCAAACCTTTGGCGTCTACTACCCCGAGCAGGACCCGAGCGGTAGCTCGAGTGGAAGTGGTGTCTCTTCAGCAATTGGATTGGCATTTGCTACTCTCGGATCCGAGACAAGCGGAAGTATCCTCAGCCCCAGCGAAGTGAGCAACCTAGTCGGCATCAAACCCACAGTAGGACTGACTTCCCGCTCCCTTGTCATTCCCATAAGTCAACGCCAAGATACTGTTGGACCCATGGCCCGCACAGTCAAGGACGCAGCCTACATCTTGCAAGCCATCGCCGGCAAAGACCCCCTTGACAATTACACCCTCGCCCAACCCTTCGATACCCCCCCGGACTACGTTGCAGCCTGCAATTTCTCCAGCTTGCGAGGCAAACGTATCGGCATCCCACGCAACTTGATCGACCCGACCCAAGAGCCCGACAGTACCGTCATAGATGCGTTCAACGCTGCCGTAAAAATCATTGCACGAGCTGGTGCCACCGTTGTAGATAACACCAATATCACACCCTATGCCCTGGAAACATACAACAACGGCAGCACCGAGCTCATCGTGCTTGAGCAGGATTTCGTCTCCGACCTGCCAGGTGAATATCTCTCCATGCTAACTTACAACCCACAAAATGTGCACAACCTGCAAGACGTCAGCAATTTCACGCACAACTTTCCCCCAGAAGATTATCCGGACCGTGACACCGGCGTCTGGGATGAAGCGCTTGCCAGGGGCTACGGCAACACTGATCCAAGATTCTGGGCTGCCTACCAGATCAACCTACAGATCGCTGGGCCCGAAGGCATCCTCGGATTGCTGGCAAATTACAGCCTCGACGCACTGATACTGCCAACGAACTTCTCCCCCGGCCTTCCAGCTCTAGCAGGCCTTCCAGTCATCACCGTCCCGCTAGGTTTCTACCCAGCCAACGAGACCGTCATCCTGAACAAGCGCGGCACCTTGGTAGAGACGGGGCCAAACATTCCATTTGGCCTCTCGTTCCTTGGCGCGGCATGGTCCGAAGCTGATCTCATTGGGTTTGCATATGCTTATGAGCAGCGCACAATGACACGCAATAAAGTGCAACCGTACATCGTGCCCAAGACTGAGCTGGTTGACGTAGTGGGGATGGGAAATGGCAGTAGCGGTAGCGGTAATATGTCCATGACGATGATGAAACGGAGTCCTCCGCTGCAGAATAAGGGGAAGTATGGGCGTATGAGCAGTCCGAGATCTCCTGAGATGTGAAGAGCATGTCATTGTGTGGACAACGGCCTGGAAGTACTCCGTCGTAACAAAACAGATAAATAATTGCCTGCAATTTCAACAGGCATTGCTTTAATTGCCTGCATTTCAGGATCTCTGAATAAGTTCAGCTAACGCCAACGCTTGCTACGATTTCTGAAATGCACACCCGTGATGAGTCCATGCAAAGACTCCATCCACAACCGATCTGCAATTGATCGAAGAGTGCACCAGACTGCATCACAACTTCACCTGTCCAGCACTCAACCGCTTCCAATCCTCGCTCCCAAATTCCACATACTTACCCTCTCTCAGCCAATAGATCTTCTCCCCACCCACCCTCTCCGGATCCACACCTTCACTCCTCAACACAGCCTTCTGCTGCTTATTATTCCCCGTAGTCTTATGCTCCGTCACCACCCTCAGAAAACACGGCACCGAATACTTCGGCAGACCCCTCATCGCATGCTTGCCCAAACTCTCCAGCACCTCGTCGCTCACGACGTCGCCTTCGAACAGCACGGCTGCGCACCCGGCCCGGCCGTCATGATGCGGCACCTCGACGCCGTAGATGTTGGCCTCGTAGACCTTCGGATGCGTGCCCAGGACCTCGGCCACTTCGGCCGTGGACACGTTTTCGGATTTCCAGCGGAAGGTATCGCCGATGCGGTCGGAGAACCACCATCTTCCTTCCTTATCCCAGCGCACGACGTCGCCGGTGCGCACGTACGCGTCGCCTGTGACGAGGACGTCGCGGACGACTTTGCTTTCGGTGGCGGAGGCGTTGTTGAAGTAGCCCTGGAACTTGGCGAAGATGTTGGCCGGGTCGACTTTGAAGAGGAGTTCGCCCGGTTCGCCGCGCGGGACGGGTTGGCAGAAGTTGTGGGCGCCGGCGCGGAGGGGGAGTTCGGTCGTCCAGTCTACGGCTACGATGGCGTTTTGTGTGCCGAGGACGAGGGAGGAGAGGGTACCGTTGCGGCCGATGGCGCCGGAGGAGAAGGAGTTGGAGGAGAGGTTCCAGGTTGCGCTGACGCCTTCGGTGGCGCCGTAGAATTCGCCGATGGTTTCGATGCCGAAGCGTGCCTTGAATGGCTCCCAGACGTCGGGTCTGAGTCCGTTTCCGAAAGCTTTGGTGACGCTGTTTGCGCGATCGAGGTTTTCGCCTGTGACGGGGTCGATTTGGGGAGGGGCGGAGAGGAGGTAGCGACATGTCTCGCCGACATATTGGATGATTGTAGCTTTCGACTCGCGGACCTCGGGCCAGAAAGCTTTGGTCGAGAAGCGGTGGCCGAGTACGAGGGTACATGATGTGGCGAGGGAGGGTCCGAAGGCGAGGAAGGCTGCAGAAGTGTGGTAAAGGGGCATACACTGGAAGGATTAGCGAGATTTTGGGTTCCATGGAAAGGTGCTCACGGTGTAGTATCTATCGGTCTTCTTCATGCCAAGCCATACTGGCAGGAATTTACTCAGGACAGTAACCTTTTGCCAGCTCACGAAGCCAGGTTTTGGCAACCCCGTAGTGCCACTGGTGAAGATGAGGACAGCTAAATCAAGCCTCACGGCCTCTCTCGACTTGTCTGGTTCTCGGACCCCCTCCAACTGCGATATATGGTGTTCTAACTCCGTATCGAAGACTACTAATTGTATGGGCCCTTTG
>JAABVA010004709.1_pt1 | contig 12552 bp, 19 predicted proteins | sample 5560331 | NCBI WGS metagenome assembly JAABVA01 (sample SAMN12812661, study PRJNA571458) | rock metagenome | isolation source: Antarctica rocks | place: Antarctica: Victoria Land, Mt New Zealand sud | collected 2016-01-07
AACATGATGAAGCGTGAAATGGAGCAAGGACCGTGCCAGTAGGAATCGAAACAAGCGCGGTAAAGGTCTAGTTGGCCATGTAGGTACTCGAATCGACGCCTCCTTCGGGGAATTCCCTGTCATCGTACGTTAGCGTGACGGATCCTAGCCAAAAGATACGTTCTTCCTTACGGCAGTGCCACCTCGAATCGTTTCTCGATAGACTTCAAGACCTCTTGATCCGCCTCACTGCTGACGAACGAAATACTCAGCCCTTTCGTGCCGAAGCGACCGGCGCGACCGACGCGGTGGAGATACGAGTCGGCATCGGATGGCAGATCGTAGTTGATGGCAAGGTTGATGCGCTCAATGTCGATGCCACGACCAAAGACATCGGTGGCGACGCAAATCCGCTTGTTGAATTCCTTGAATTCTTTGTAGCGTTTGATACTGTCTATCTTAGCATGGTCCAGCCCTTACAGCTATTCATTTCCGCGTGTCTTACCGTTCCTCCTGACTGACGCCGGAATGGACCGCTATGCTCGGGAAGTTGCATTCACGCAGCAACTTGTCCAGCTCGGTAGCCCGTAGCGTACTCTTGACGAAGATAATGACCTGATTAAATTCGAGTGTGTCGAGTAGATCGTTGAGCTTGCGGTTTTTCTCTCCTTCGCTCAACTTGACGTAGTATTGCTGAAGACCGTGCAGCGTGAGCTTCGTCTCGTCGTCAACATAGATCTCGAGAGGGTTCTGCATGAACTTCTTGCAGATTGGTCTAATCTCTTGAGAAAGCGTAGCGCTGAACATCATGACCTGTTTCGTTGTCGGAGTGGCGCGGAAAATCTCCTGGACGTCGCGGCGCATATCTGGGGTGATGGGTGTGAGTGGCACCGCAGTGCTTCGAGCATTGACGAAAGCTTACCGATCTGATCCAACATTTTATCGCACTCATCAAGGACGAAGACCTTGATGTTTCCGAGTCGAAGCTTCTTGTCGCGGACAAGGGCATTGAGTCTGCCGGGTGTGGCAACAATGATATGTGGATGCGTGTCCTTGTTCGCCAAAACCTCAATGTCCTTTTGCATCGGGGTCCCACCGTAGAATACTGCCGTCTTGACCTCTGGCATGTACTTGCTGAATCGTGCATACTCGTTTTTGATCTGGTAGGCCAATTCGCGCGTGTGACACATGACGAGGACTGAAGACTCGCCAGGAACCGGTTCGACTTGTTGGAGTGTTGTGAGGACAAAGACAGCGGTCTTCCCGAGACCGGATTTAGCTTGGCATAAGACGTCTGTGCCCAAGATCGCTTGAGGAATACACACTTGCTGGACTGTATAGATAAAACGGAGGCGATGTTAGACTCTGTTCGTTCCACAAGATGATATGTATCCACAGAACGTCCGTCCATCTCAGAACACACGAGGGAAGCGTTCAAGTCCAACGTTATGACTCAAACCAAGCGGTGAAGTCCAAGCAAGAAGATCGTACAGATGATGAAATCGACAATGGTATTGACAAACTTTCAGAGCGAGTGGCGTGGCTGTAGGCGGTCCAGGAAGTCTCTTGCCGTGGCGTTACAATATTCGTCCCTTATCATCATACAAGACGATGCCAAGTGATGCAACGCTCCTTTCAAACAGCGGCATTGCGGTGTTGCTACCTGCAGTCGAAATACAGATAGCTCATCCGAGAGACTTCCTTTTCCCGCCCACATACTCGATTGTAAAGCGAAGCGACGATGGACGGACGTTCTGATATGGACACACTGGAGGAAGCTTGGGGAGAAAAGTCATGACTAACCCTCCGATGGATGCTCGAAACCGCAGTCGGTGATAGCCCGAAGTAGCTCTGGCTTAAGCAGGAAGTCGCGGAACCCCGTGGAATGGATGCCGACATAGCTGCCTTTCTTGTCTGCGTTGCCTCCTGACACAGTCAAGTCGCCCTTCTTCGCCGCACTACCGTTGGCGGCTGCTCCAGCGGTACTAGTTGCCGCCGCATCCCCAGTTTGAAGTTCTTCGTCAGAGTAATCGATAAGGTCTTCCTCGTGAGACATGGTCGATTATCGAAAGATATCTAAACCTTGGAAAGCTGAATTTGTATGAAAAGCGAGTTGTCGCAGCGAACCGCGAAAGGCGATACGTGGGAGCCTAGGTGACTAGTTGGAAGTCAACCAAAGCTGGATACCTGGGTTTTTCGTCGAAGCCCGTTCGGTAGATGAACTTGAGATTTCCTGATATGGTGTCGCAATGATGTTTCGGTTTTACCAGGTGAGTTTGACACAGCGAAGTAGTTGCGAAGGAAGAAGATGTGCGACTGAGAGAAAGCAAGGGAGTGATGCTTGCGGCTGACTCATAAAGAGCTAGCACTGCCGACGCCGCTAGATCAGATAGTACTAGTGCAGCTCGCGACACCGACAAGGCTAAGGTAGAGGCGTTGATCATTGACTTACCTAAGGTATGGACTTTGATCTATCACCTCCAAAATCAATTCCAGTGATATGGCGAAATCAAAGTCCCATAAGCCACTTTGCATTCCACAAAAGCACCTGCACTCTAGGATATCTTTTCTTTACCAGGCAGCAACGTACTTGGCAAGCGTGCAATCAACTGAGGTCACACCGACACCAACGGTCGATGTGTCTGGTGGTCTTGGTTTATGCTCAGTTGAAGTAGATCCATCCACTTCAGAGCCGACAACTACAACGGTGTCGTCCGTCCCGGTTGGGGACTGTGGGGCTTCCTATCCCGATTTGCCAGCCAGCTCCATCCGAGAATCTGCTCCATCACGCCAACTACTCTCGCACCTTCACGCCGTCTCACGAAAGGCTCAGATCAGTCTGTCTCCGAAGATAAAACACTCCATTTGCAAGCGCTGCCATACACTCCTGGTCACAGGTTCCAATTGCCACGAAACACTTGAGAACCTGAGTCGTGGAAGCAGGAAGCCATGGGCCGACGTGATGGTTCGGAGGTGTCTGACTTGTGGGACGGAGAAAAGGACTCCCACTAGAATGAAGAGGCAAGCCAAAAAGGGAGAGCGCAGCCGCCAGCAGAAGTCGGCACATGAAGTCGACCGTCATGGTGGAACTGGGACTGGGTTTGAGGGGTCGACGTCAAGACATCGTAGCGGCCATACCTGAAGATTCTACTGTCTTCGAAATGGAGCAACAGTAACCTCGGATCAACAGAGAAATATCTCGAGAAGATGCTCCTGTCAGGGGCGGAGGCCATGAAGTAAATTCCGTGCCACAGGAGCAGGACAGTCTACATGCAGATATTGAAGACCTTACCTAGCATACGGAGTGAAGGGGTTGTCCAGAATTCACTCGACAAACCGTATAGCCTACCCAGGTTCGAGCTAGGCATTAAGCCAGCGTCCAGCCGGTAGCGCTCTGGGAATAATCCAGCCACTCTGAGGTGGGAATTACACGCTGGAGGTCACCACAGGCAAGAAGAATCAAACATGGTAAGAGGTAATCTCTGAGCAATTCTAAAGCGAATGAGGTATTGTCCGTGATTTGCCAGACTACAAAATCATGTCATTGTATCATATCTTTCTGTCAAGTCTTAGTATTCTTATACTAAGGACATAATACAATTAAAGAAGGAATGCAGCAACGATTGAATCAACGCATTCCCACGATAGTGAAAGTGATGCACTCATGCCAGGTACCTATGGTATCTACCCCCCAATGGTCCATTGGTCCCCACCCCACCTTTATCCGTTATCGCCCCCTACAGTATGAGTGGGAAAGCCCCTTGCCAGCCAGAAGCCGCCCAGAACAAGACGATGCAGATGTTGAACAACCTAGAGAAGACAAGGGTCTCCTGAAGCGAAGGATGCCATCGACCGGGCACCTTCAGAACATAGTACCGAACGAACCATCCGTCGGCAGAGCCTTGCGAGGACTGGTTTTGTTGCCGTCGCTGTCGACGGCAGGTTTGCGATGTCTGCCCAAGCGTCTGTTAGGAACACGCTCCAGCAACAGGTAAGCACTGGATGGACGTACCTAAATGTAAACCCGACAAACAGCCCTTTTCCCATCTGCTCATCCCTGTCCGCCATACTCTCCAACGCCTGCTGCTTGTCGTGCACTTCTTTGTACTTGGCCATATCCGCCTCATTGCTGAAGTCGTCGAAGTATCCGGCGTCAGTCTCGCTGTCTAATTCGGGTACGAAGGGAGCCCTCTGCATCCGTAACTGAGTCCAGTCCACTTCCGCAAAGTAGCGATGAGCATGGATCTCTCCGAGACCGTGAAAGCGCTGGGCTTTGGCCGCGACGAGGCGACAGATGAGGTCCCAGGTACGTTGGCTGAGAAAGTAATTGGGGTCCTCATACTCCGGCTTGCGGAGGACTTTCTTCCAGTTCTTCAGGTTTTGCCAGGTCTCGTCGACTGTAGCGCCGGCGAAGGGAGGATAGCCGGCCAGGGCTTCGAACAACATGCAGCCGAGCGACCAGTAGTCGACTGTGAAGTCATACTGTTCCCCTTTGAGGACTTCGGGGGCCATGTAGTCGGGAGATCCGACAATGGACTTGGCGTAATTGACTTCACGGCCACGGAGGGAGCGGTAGCCTTCACGGCGTTCGGCGACCGTGCGCTGTTCCATTGGGCGGCCGAAAGGACTGGCCATTCTACCTACTTCTTCAAGCTTGACACGCATGGATTCAATCTTCATTGGACTTAGCATGCCAGCTGCGAGGCCAAAATCTGTGAGTTTGACATGGCCGGTGGAGTCGATAAGGAAATTCTCGGGCTTAAGATCACGGTGGATATAGCCTAGTTGGTGGAGAGAGTCAACACAGGAGAACATTTCGGCAATGTAGAAACGCGCATGGCGGTTGTGAAGAACGCCGGTGTTGTTCAGCAGCGTGCGGAAATCCCCTCCGGGAACATACTCCTATCCAGCAGTGAGTTGAAACCCTCTCTCCCCAAAGCGCTGGGCGAATTGGATACTTACCATGGCAAGATATATGCTCTGATCATCTTGAAAAGCGTACAGCAGCTTCACCAGCCACTCGCTTTTCGCCGCAGTCAAGATATCCCTCTCCGTCAAGATATGCCTGATCTCGTCCAGCTTGAAAAGCAGCTTTTTGCTCATGACTTTCAACGCACACACTTCCTTCGTGTCTTTCTTTTGCGCCAAATACACCTGTCCGTAGCCACCTTGTCCGACCTGCGTAAGGATTTGGAAGTCGCCATGACGGAGTCTTGTGCGACGTTTGCGCAGGTTCGCTCGTTCCCTGCCCAAGTACTTGCGTAATGCAGCATCATATTCCTCGTCTGGAGTTCCAGGAGGCGATGGGTTCTGCGCTTGAAACTGAGCTTGCCGGCTCTGGCGGTTATGGACGTAGCTGAGAAGGTCAAAATAGTGATCAAGGAAATCTGCAATGCAATTAGCCTTGCCCGTTTCAGGATCAACGGATTTTTAGGGACCATACAGAGCTGTGTTACATTTGCGAGCCGCTTCACCTTAGGCAGCTGTAGCTTCTCGAGCTCTTCCGCAGTCAACCCCCGCTGGGGATTGTAAACCCTGCGATCCCCTTGCTCCATGCGCTGATATGGCTCCTGACGCGATACCGCCGCCTGGTTTGGGGTGTACGGTGGTCTTACGCCAGATGGGGTGTTCTCTTTGTTCGACTGTCGCGTAGGACTCCCCAGTATTGACGTATGCTCCTTGAAAATAACGCTTTCGTCGAAATTGTTGGTGCTGTCGTCAACGAATGGCAAGCTGTTCTTGTTTGGCGAGTTCGGTGTGAGCTGCTGACGGCCACCCTTGGTCGGGCCGGTTGGCATGAGCTTCATGGCATTGTCGAAGACATTGGGAAGGTCGTTTGCTCCCGGGGGCATTCTGTGTTTGCTTGGGCTTCCCTGCGGCGTTTGCGAGGGCGATGTGAAGCCATGCTGCACTGGAGTGCGCGGACGATCATAAGGTTCGTTGCCGGAACGTGTATGAAGTAATGGAGGAGGGACTGGGAGAGGGAAGTCTAGTTTTCCTCCCGGTGAGCGGGGCATACTGGTCGCCATACCCGAGACGTATGCGCGTAGTGATGCTACGCGCAGGCCGATCAAGATTCGAGGATGGCTTCAGCTGATCGAAAGAGCTTGAAGAGCAGAAGCTCCGTGACAAATTTGATTAATTCTGCTCGGGTATAGTAGATGAATACTCAAGCTGGTGGAGGGGATTCTGCCAAAGTAGTCCCGCGTCGGTTGCTATGGTAACATATGGAACGCAGGCGCAGCCCTCTACGTAGCTGCTCATATAAGCGGTCTATTACTTCTTGCCTTACACGTGTTGATCCAACCTGCCAGTGCAGAGAATTCCACCAGATGAGTTGCATTTCAGTCTGCTTACCTAGGTACCTTAGGTATGTTCAAAGTACAGTGAGTATCCACCGCAGAGAGCGCATCAAAGTCTGTCGGTCCATGGCAACAAGACCGAACGATACTCTTGGAACAGTTACTCCGGCACTCAACTTGTAGGCTAAGATCTATACATGACTTAAATAGCGAGGACATTTCGCAGGTGGACTCGAGTTACATACTAGACAAGCCATTGGAATTCCGAGAAGTCCTTCACCACTATGTTGTCCTAGAGCTTGACCTGAGGCCACTGCCTCGAGTCGTACAAGCCGCTTTGTTCCAGCTGCAAAAACCTACATGACCACGTCCAATTGTTGGTGGGTTCATTGAGTATCACGGATAGCAAACCACACCTTGGTAGAAGAAGATACCGAGCTCTCAAGATCACGTTTAGCCGCAGCCAAGTCGGCGCACTAACGGAGTCCTGGACGGGCCCTGCATCCCTGACCTGACCACAAAGAAGGGCTGCGCATTTGGAGCCTGTACATGAAGCAGTTCCAATGATACCCCTTGAATATATGATTCTGGACATCGCAGGCTGGTTCTCAGCTTTTCGAGGGAATATGCTAGGGTACGCAAGACAAAGCTTCGCAGGACATCGACCCGCTCGCCGACTATGCGGCGTCATATAGGTGTGCTCACGGTATACTTGAAGACTCTCCATTATAAAATTCCCCGCACTTTCAAATGGGTTGGACTCTGCTATCATGAACTGGCCTTATCATGCAGGCAAAGCGATGGGTGCCAACCCCTCCCCATCTGGTAAGATCCATATCTATGTTTTCCACGTCCTCGAAGCCAAACTTCCGATACAGATGGTAGCCTGCCGGCGAGGCTTCGAGATAAATCGGCAGTCCGTACTGGTCGGCCACATCAGCGCACCATCTAAGCAATTTGGTGCCGGCACCTCGCCGCTGATGTGCGGGCAAGGTATCCAGAAGGTTCAGGACTGCCGGACACCGTTTAGTGCATATTCTCCTTCCTCGCGACGTCACTAACTTACAGCAGTACGGCTCGCCTGCCATGAACTTCCTCCTGTTCCGAGTGAGAAGGCCGAAAAACGTATCAGCCACCTCCACATTCGTTCCCTCGCCCCAATCCCTCTTTTCCTCCTTATTCCATTCCTCCTCCGGCCTTTGGTGTTTGTAGATATACCACTTGGCGAAGGAGACGATCTCGCCTGTCTCTGTTTCCGTAACCTTCATAAACGCAACGTCGGGGTTGCTAATGTCCCTACGTGCGCGATCGAGAGACTTCTCAAACGTGGAAGGCGGAGTGGGAACGGGGAACATCAGGCGATTTATTGGGTCCTGAGCGAAGGCAGCATACTGGACTTCCAGGATCTTGGGGAGGTCGGCCTCGCCCGCTGGCGCCAGTTGGAGAGGCATCCGGCGGTCGTAATTTGAGGCTAGGGGCAATGAAAAAAGGCACGTCTGGTTTCGCTCAGTTACAGCCACGGATAATTGGTAATGGGAGGATATTATAAGGTAACGGAGTCCATCAAGGCACTTTCCACTGCTGACTTGACTACAGTGCTTCTTTGATTTCAGCACCTTTAGTCACTTAGACCAGCTGTACTGCAAAGGTTTAGTAATTGCTGCTGTATTTGAGTGTATTGGATTAAAATACAAAAACACTGAAATTTTTTGTTATAATATTATTGACAGTATTCACTTTCTAACGCATTGACATGTGTAATAATAGGTTCCCAACATCAGGCGAGGAAATGAAACCTGGAGCGATCACCTTTACCGATGACCTCTGCACCGTCGACGAAAATGGGGGACCTTACGAAGCGCTTAGAAGCGCTTGAGCCCACTATCAAAAAGATAATGGGGATTGCTGGCACGGCTGGGTTGTCAATTGGTGTGATGCACCACGACAGGATCATCTACCAAGGCAACTTCGGTTTCCGAGACGTCGAGCAGAAGCTCCCCGTGACCGAAGAGACCATTTTCCCTAGTTGCTCACTTACAAAAGCCATGGTCTGTGCTGCTATTGGCATCCTCGTTGAGGAGAAGAGGGTTAACTGGGACACGTACCTGAAAGACATTCTCCCTGACTTCCAACCTCGAGATTACATTCTGCGAAATGCGACGACCGTGACCGATGTCCTCTCTCATCGTACGGGGATGTCTATTGGTAATTACTACCTTGGTAGTGATAACAACAACTTGATAGATATTCAGGATAGCATGAAGTTCATCAGTGATCAAGAGCCCATCAACCCCTTTCGCGCGCAGTTTCAATACAACAACCTTGGCTATGAGCTTGCAGGGCATATCATTGACAAGACCTCTGGCACTACCTGGGCTGAAATGCTCAAGCGCAGCATTTTTCGGCCTTTAAGAATGGACAGAACCTTCTTGCACGATCCTACCGAAGAGATCGACAACGTTGCAACATCTTACAATACCTTAGATGACGGAACACCTACGAGGATTCATATGGTGAAAGCCACTGAGGAGAGCTTTGGTGGTGCGAGTGCTGGAGTCCTGACGTGCGTCAAAGACCTTCTCAAGCTCTACAAAGCATTCTTGCACGCGGCAAATGACCAGTTTGAGACTGGAAAGACCTCCACACCCAACTCAGGTCTCAAACAAGTCAATCATCTGTTCTCCGCCAAGATCCCGATGCATACGTCAAGTCTTCACGAAGCGTCGTATGCACTGGGGTGGGGTAGGATCCAGCTTCCCGGAACCATGGGCGACATTGGCATCAATCCACCGCTCATGCCGGACGGTATGCCCGTCGTAGGCAAAGGCTCATCCCGACTGGTGATATTCCACCAAGGAAGTATGCCCGGTGCTCTGGCAGCTGTCAACCTACTACCTGAGTCGAACAGCGCGATAGTGGTAATGACCAATTCATTAGCGCTGAACGACTGCCCTGACTGGGTCGGCCAGCTCGTTCTTGAGGAGCTGTTGGGCATCGCTGACATTAATGACTACGTGCAAGCAGCTGAAATCAGCGCCGCCGAGACTCTGAAGTGGTACCCCAACGTCTCAAATGAGTTGCGCGAGGAACAGACACGGAACACTTCGCCACGACCGTTGATCGAATATGTGGGAACCTACTGGAACGCCATCCGTGTCATGAAAGTTGTAGTCACTCTCGAGGATGGAGTATTATACTGGGCTCAGCAGGGACTCGAGACCGAGAAGTTTGCGCTCAACCACTATCAAGATGATGTCTTCACCTGGCAGCAGCCCCGTAACGAGTTGGTGAAACGTGCACGCTGGGTTGACCAGCCCAAGGTCTTCTGGAAGGTACGATTCCAATCCAGCGACGCTAACCAGGTAGACGTTTTGAGCTGGGCGCATGATCCTGAATTACCTGAAGGAGAGGATTATTTCAAGGATGTGAGGCGAAACAACCAGGATATATTACGAAGCTCTCTCCCAGAAGAGTCACATCTCCGATAATCCATCGGTCCGCCACTCATAGTCAGAAAGCTGATGGAACTTGTCTATTCGGTTGCTTGGATTGAGACTAGGGTTCGCCCAGACCTGCTCAGATGTGTTTGCAGATGCGCTCATTCCGGTTTCGAGCTCAAGGAGTTTCAAAAGAGTACAATCCGAAGGTTCCAGATACGCTGCCAGCGGACATATATAAGGCAGGTTACTTGAAGCCAGCTCCCATGACTGCACTAGCCGTTATCTTCCTGGAGACTATTGTTGACCTTCAACTGGACTCTCTACTGGCAATCCAACTGATGTGGTTTGGCTTGTTCGGTAGCTGCGCCGATTGGCTTGTAACGAGGGTGTAATAGCAGCACAGGCGTCCTTGAGGTTGCTGTAGCTCATTCAGTGGCTGAAACTAGATTGGTGGTTCTTACTGTAAGTTGGGTATGCAGAGCAGAACTCTCGGGGGAGGGTGTTAATTAGCTAATCCAACTTCTTTGTAGGTAGATGCAATTGTCTGGGGGCGGAGCCGCACACTAGAACTGGATTTTAGAGTCTGTTACTTTGATAGTGATGAGGTTAGTTTTTATTATTACTTCGAAAGGTGTCATGTGTGTTTGAGTGTGGTTCTCAGACAAGAAGAGGTTGCAAATATTTCTCAAATGTCATCGACACCGACATTAAATATTCTAGGAAGCACTTTAAGGTAAGATCTGTGAATTTCTGCAGAACTCTACCGCGTTTGGCTTTACTGTCTGTACAGTGAAGCATTACATACATGACAACAGTTGAAGAACGTCTGCTGCAACAACACTGTCTTTCTTGACACAAGAGCAAAGAACCAATGTTTCAAATATGAATCAATGCTTGTCTCTGACCTCGCAACATCTTGAACCAGAGGCCACAATATGGATCAATGACGGAGTGCTTGCTTGAGTCATGATGTTCCACAAATCTGCTAGTGTGGCGGCACACCAAGTTACCTTGCTGATTAGGGCTTTCGGCAATACACACAGTATTAGCTTACCTTACCTAGGTGTGGTAGGCTTCCAGTGCAGTGAGGCTAAAGGGGCATTGTCCACTTATGGCTAACTTTTGGGCATCTTATCCTGATCTGAGTTGCAATAAAGCAACTTGTAATCCTTCGGAAGCTGTATGATCATGTTTAGTATCCCCAACACTGGCTCCAGTACGTCGTCAGCAGATTCGACTGGAAGCTCACCATTCAACAAAAGAGGGTTCGAAGCGGTTTTGAATCGAAAGCCCGGAAACATTTCGATGTCATCTGATTAGCCCTACCGTGGTTGAAACTAAGAACGTCACCATCTTGACGCGTCTTAGCTTTCGTTCTGTGACTTCTCTCCTCCTCACGTCACGTTGAACCTGTCATCGCCAATTTCCTTCACAGCTCGATCCTCCGGATTCTATAAACTCGCGTCATCAAATTCGTTGTCACATTCTCCATCTCAACCAACATGTTTTACAGTCACGAAGGCAAGCGCGCCTCCATCAACTCCTGCAGGAGCCTTGCCCAGAGATACTTCAGAAGCCTGAATGTTGCTGCTGATACTTCTTAGTCCTGACATCGAGCAAGTATGGGGTGGGCACAGTCTGGTATGTCACCACCTCTCTTCGTCTCCATGTTTCGCGTTTTGAAAGATACAGGCTGGTGGCTACTCAGGGGACCAAATCGCATTCGAAAAAGATCAACCGTAAAGCCATTCTTGAGGTGGACGTCCCCAAGGCCTGCGAGTATATCGTCACGCCAGAGGCTCCGATGGCTTTGCGGCTCCAGAGTAATCTTCTGTCAGTACTGAGACACGCGTGATGCACAAACCATCGACTCGACCACAGTCTAACATGTGCAGTTACGGCATCTCACGTGTCTATTCTCAGCAATGCGGGTATGTCCTCGCAGATGCGCAAACTGCTCAGAGTAACATCAGAGCTCTCCTCAAGATTGTGCGCACCGCACAGCTAGACCCTGAAGCAGGTAAAGCAAGGTGAGAAGCATGTGGCATCTATCTGGTTCATCTGCTCATCCGTGAATTATAGACCGGACCAGATTATGTTGCAAGACGACCCGGCTTTCCTCCCTGAGCTAGCCTTCCGAGCTCTTGACCTCTCATCTGACGCTACCTCCCTTGGCTCCAGCATGATGTCACAACGCTCCCTACTATCGAGTCAGTCAAGCCATGGAGAAGCTGAAGGTCCCCACTTCGGTCTCGTTATTCCAACCTCCGACACAGGAGGTGCAGCTGAGATTGGCGGATTCGCAATTGCGGGCGATGATGATGATTTAGCTCAGAGAGGGAGTAGAATCGGCGCCCCGATGTTCGAAGGCGAGGATGAAGGATTCTTTCCCGATGTCGATTTCGAGTTTGATGCAGAAGGAAATGTTGTCGAACTCAATGCTGAAGACAGAGCTCTGAGACAGTTCGCCACGGGCGTGGGCGGAAGCAGACTCAGCAGAGACTCTGCCGCGAGTGGTCGGGTTAGACGGGAACATGAGGAAGGCTTGCAGGCTATGGCACAACTCGAGGTAAGTTTTCATTGTTTGGAATACAAATGCAAAGAGATGCTAATCAAATCAGCTTGACCGTCCCATAGACTTTGACATGGAGATGCCGAATTTAGGCAACGATTATGACATGGCCTTACCAGAAGCTGAGCCTTTCCCCCATCTCGGACCTCCAGCTGTCCCAGGTGCAGGTGCGGCCCTCTTGGTATCTCCTCAAGCCCCTGAAGCAGAAGAGCCTACGTCAGAGTCTGCAGGCGCTCCATTACAATCAAGAAGGAGAGCG
>JAABVA010004711.1_pt1 | contig 12549 bp, 11 predicted proteins | sample 5560331 | NCBI WGS metagenome assembly JAABVA01 (sample SAMN12812661, study PRJNA571458) | rock metagenome | isolation source: Antarctica rocks | place: Antarctica: Victoria Land, Mt New Zealand sud | collected 2016-01-07
TTGCTGGCAGGTCCCTACTACCATAGTGCCCCCAGCTTTTTTGTCGCCGCCCATCTTTTATTGGGTGCCACGATTGTCATTCAACCCAAATACGACGCGGTAGAAGCTCTGCGCCTGATCGACCGTCATCATATCACCACAACATTTATGGCTCCCACTCTCCTACAACGCCTGTGTGATGTACCCGAAGAGGTCTTTTCGCGCTATAATGCCAGTTCCTTCCACACGATTATCCTCGGTGGTGCCCCCTGTCCCTATGTCCTGAAAGAACGCGCCATACAACGTTTCGGTCAGAGCGTGTGGGAATTTTACGGTGCGACGGAAACGGCTTTCGTGGCGATTCTGCGGCCAGAAGACCAGTTACGTAAGCCTGGGTCGTGTGGCACGGTTGGCCCAGGACAGGAGATACGCCTGTTAGATGCGGCTGGTAATGAGGTTCCCGATGGTGCTGCTGGTGAGATGTGGGCACGTAATGCCTCGCTTGCACAGTATTTCAACAAACCAGAGGCAACAGCAAAAAGTACACGCGATGGCTTCTTCTCGGTTGGTGATATCGCCTATCGCGATAACGAAGGCTACTACTACATCTGTGATCGCAAGATCGACATGATTATATCTGGCGGCGTCAACATCTACCCTGCCGAGATCGAAGCCGTGTTGACCGCGCACCCATCTGTAGCAGATGTGGCTGTTATTGGTGTCCCCGATCCACTTTGGGGCGAATCGGTCAAGGCGGTGGTGCAACTGCGCCCAGGCGCAACCTGTACCGCCGAAGAACTGATTGCCTTCTGTGAGGAGCGTCTGGCCGATTACAAAAGGCCGCGTTCAGTCGATTTTGTCGCCGAACTGCCGCGTAATCCTGCTGGAAAACTCCTCAAATCCAACATCCGCGAACCCTACTGGAAGGGTTCGCAACGAAAAATTTAACTAGAGTCAACAAGGACACATGAGAAAACAGGGATACCGTGCGGTATCCCTGTTTTCTCATGTGTCCTTGTTGACTCTTTATGCCTGTTGTTCAGGTTTTTGTGTTGCCTGGATGCGTTCGCGCATATTCTCGAACATTGTCTCGTCAATTTCGCCACTGGCATAGCGACGGTTCAGAATATCTAGTGCCGACGGTTGATAAACTGGCTCGTTGGGCTTTCTCTCTGTCACAGGTGCAGTGCTAAGTGGATGCCCTGGAAATGGCATCGTAGGCGTGTAAGGAGCCATCGGCTGACCCCAATGTATGTTTCTGCTTCTAAACATGCGTACCAAAGACCATACAAGCAGAATGATTAACGCCAGCCACAGAAGCCTACTCAAACCAAAGAAAAACACAAACGGGAATGCATCATGCATATGTTCAAAAAACATAAACATCCTCTTTCATTCATAGAACAGTTTTTATCGTGCGTGCTACCATGCGATGAACACGTTAGTAAAACAAACATCTATCTTATGCGCTGAAGATAGTTTCCCTTGGTACTCCACTATCTCTCACGTCTATGGATAGCATAGCTCAGGGATATGAAAAATTTTGCATATGTTTGTAAAGACTGTGTAAGAAAAAACAGACGAACGGGCGACCAGAAGCTTTTGCACAGAATGGCAGAGGCGGCTAGCACCTCTGCCATTCTCGATATAACATTTAGGATACCGCTTCCGGTTCGGGCGTTTCCCGCTCAGGCTGTGTCTCTAGCACTTTAGCAGGTGAGACAAGCATCCAGATAAAGTACACAACTCCAATCGCGAACATGATGATGGTGTAGAGCCACGGTGTAGCGAACTGTGCATCACGGAAGATGGCAAGCTCGAACAGCAACCAGATCAGTGCCAGCACTACCACAGGCCATTCAAATACGCCTAGTTTGAATGCTTGCGTACTCGATAACTTGTTACGAGTCGAGACATATAGGATAACGGTTGCTAGATAGATGATTGTCGGCAGTAAGCTTGAGGCACTGAATAGATTGGTAAGTGCGTTAGTCTGGTTCGCAAAAATTGCTAACACAACCTCAATCAACACACCCAACAAAATCGTTGCCGCTACAGGGGTGTCGGTGCGCTCGTTCACACGACTAAACAGGGTGTGACCAGGGAAACGTCGATCTCGTGACATTGCCCATGTCAGGCGCGTCGCCGTGATAAAGATTACCAGACCACAGGCAAAAATCGAGAACGTGACCAGCACCAGGAAAATGCTGCCAATCACAGAACCAAGCGTCCCCCTGACGATATCAGCGACAGGTGTCGATGAAGCCGCTAATGCTGTAAGGTTGCCAGAGGTCAGATTGAGGGCGATGAGGAAGACAAATCCGACGATACCGCTCAACACAACCGCCGACCACATCGCAAATGGCACCACCTTGTGCGCGTTCTCCGTCTCTTCCGCCAGATTCGCCGCTGACTCGAAGCCAACAATCGTGTAGGAGCCGAGCAAGAACGAGAGCATAAACGGTCCCGTTTTATTCAAACCGCCGAGGTTAAAGTACCCATTGGCTGGAATTGCCCCCATGCTGAACAGGTGATCGGGATGGAGTAGACCACGTACCGCTCCCACAATAATGAGCAGAAGCGTCAAACCCACAATGCCTACGACCTCTGTCCCGACGGCAACGTTATTGATGCGTGTAGACCAGACTGTAGAGAAGATGATGAGCAGCATCTGAATCAGAACAATAAGTGCCGTCGCCCCCCATTCGTTCAAAGGAGTTGCTGTGTAGTTGAAAAGGCTTGGTAAAACTGTAGATGAAATTGCGTAATCAACCGAGACGGTGACGACGATCAGGAACATGAACGACACCCAGCCGATAAGCCAGCCAAGCTTAGGATTCGTCAAGCGTGATGCCCATTGATACGAATAGCCCGCGAGTGGAATACGTGATGCCAGAGCCGCGAAGACCAGCGCGACAAAGAGTTGTCCCAAGGCGACAAACGGCCACGTCCAGATGCCGAGTGGTCCACCCCAACCTAAAACGGAACCGTAGGTGGTGAAAATACCTGTCGTGATTGAAATAAAACTGAAGCCGATAGCGAATGAGGCAAAGCGTTTGATTTCGCGCCGATACTTAGGCTGATACCCGAAACGTGTAAGAAGCTGATCTGCATTAGTAGACTCACTTGTAAGCGACATACGTTAGCTCCTTTAGGTAGCTTGATAGGTCCTGCGATGGATGCCTAAATCCTTACTGAAAATGTGCTACAGGGTACAACAATACACGGTGTGCTAGCTGTGGGAAAGATATCAGTGGTTGCTCCTTTCTTGCCACCAGTGTAACATATTTTTCCGCGAAATGTGAGGAATATTTAGTGATGTTTTATGAGTCTCCAGATACACCAAAATTGGAACTAGAGGCGCACAACAAAAAGTCGGTTGTCGGTTATGCTTCGAGTGTCGCTACTATAGCGATGCAAGAAACGGTTCTCCCAACGCAAAAGAGGAATGCCGTTACGAGGAGGAAGAATGACAAACGACATTTTGCTCCAGGCAGAACACTTGAAGAAACGCTTTGGTAATGTAAACGCAGTGGCAGATGTTTCTTTAGCAGTGAAACGTGCCGAGATTTTTGGCTTCGTCGGTCCCAATGGAGCTGGAAAAACAACAACTATCAGTATGATATTGGGGCTTATCTATCCTACGTCGGGCGCGGTAGAAGTTCTCGGTCAACCCGTGACGCCTAATCATAACAATCCACTGCGACATGTTGGCGTCATGGTAGGCGCACCGACACTGCTACTCGCGTTTTCCGCTCGACAAAACTTGCAATGTCTGGCACGCATCTATCCAGATATTCCTACGCAACGCATTGACGAAGTGCTTACATTGGTCGGATTACAACATACTGGTAAGCGTGCTGTAAGTAAGTTCTCCACGGGCATGAAACAGCGGCTGGGCTTGGCTCTTGCCATCTTCAACAGACCTGATTTACTGATTCTTGACGAGCCAACGAATGGTATGGATCCAGCCGGAATGCACGAGGTTCGCACACTCCTCCGTACTCTTGCCGATCAAGGAACCACCATCTTTTTTTGTAGCCATTTACTTCATGAGGTGGAAATGCTGTGCAACCGAATCGCAGTGGTGCAACACGGACATGTGATTGTACAGGGTGCCGTATCAGACCTTCTCAACGTGCAAAAGGTTGTACGCGTACACGCCACCAACCCGGCACAGGCGGCACATGTTTTACAATTAATTACTCCCCGGTGTTGGAACCATCCAGACGCAGGCCGCATACATTGACGTTCAAGGTGTCCCCAGCGACCGTATCCTGAGCTATCTTGTCGCACAGGGCATTATACCAACCGAGGTCATGATTCTTCATCCAGACCTGGAAAGCGTGTTTTTAGAACTCACCCAAGATACGGTAAAAAGTCGGCAAGAAATCGTCACACAGACGGCATAAGGAGAAAAATAATGTTCTGGAATATCCTGCTACTCGAAAAAGACAAGTTGTTTAACCGTTACATGTTCTGGATTGAACTCGCAATCCTGACTCTGATGATCGTGATCGTTGATCTTGGCTTGTACCTGATTTCGCTTGGTCTCTCGCATCAGGCGACTACTGCTCTTTCAAAGAGTTTTACGTGGCCCTTTGGATTAATAAGTGGTGTTGGATTGGCAGGCTCACATGCAATTGGTCGCGATAAAAACGGATATTCGATCATCGCGGCCCCTATTGTAAATGAACAGCATCAAGTGGTGGGTGCTTTGCTAGAAAATAATGGTACCACTACCGCCAATCCAGGAACCTTTGCAGCGAATAATAAAGCATTCATTATAACCATCCTGTTTCTTTTGAGCGTACTTATCCTCTCGTTGCCACTCATTTTCCTTGCTGCAATCATTGGTACCCTCTTTGGCTTTTTGACCGCAAGAACCTTCACCCGCCGCATCAAAAGATTGTTTTCTGTGGCGGATAATTGGAGTCGAGGCGACTTTTCTGCATCCATCAATGACACATCAAGCGACGAACTTGGACAACTCGCGCAACGGTTGAATACTATGGCGCAACAATTGCAAAACTTGCTGAACACACGTCAAAAGCTCGCTAGCTTAGAGGAGCGTAACCGTCTTGCCCGTGATCTACATGATAGCGTCAAGCAACAGGTGTTCGCGGTCTCCATGCAGGTACGAACAGCTAAAATGCTACTCAAGAGCAATACCGACGAAGCACACGAGCATCTACAAGAGGCTGAGCAGCTAGTGCAGAAGACGCAACAGGAGCTTATCATCCTTGTGCGTGAACTACGTCCTATCGCCTTGGAAAACAAAGGCTTGGTGATTGCGTTACGAGAGCTTGTAACGGATTGGTCCCGTCAGACAGGTATCAAGTGTTCTCTACAAATAGCATGCGAACAAGTATTACCGTTCGCTCTTGAAGAAGCCTTCTTCCGCGTTGCTCAAGAGGCATTGGCGAACGTGGCGCGTCACAGCGAGTCCACTATTGTCTGCCTCTCGCTCCTGTGTGAGCAGGATAGTATAGAGCTTTCTATCGCTGACAATGGAAAAGGCTTTAATGCTGACATAGCGGCCAACACGGGTCTTGGTTTACGCTCTATGCGTGAACGTATCGAGGCACTTGGAGGACATATAGAAGTCAAGAGCAAGCTAACTGATGGCACACGTATTACAGTGTACTGCAAACGTGCCGTTGTAGCTGCGAAAGGAGCGTAATATGACTGAGAAGATATCTATTCTTATAGCTGATGATCACGCTATTGTACGGCGTGGAGTATGCGCCCTCTTCAAGCTACACCCTGACATCGAAGTTGTCGGCGAGGCAAGTTCGGGCGAGGAAACCGTTCGCAGGGTGGCTGAACTGGTTCCCGATGTTGTCTTGCTCGATCTCGTGATGCCAGGCATTGGGGGTGTAGAGGCTACGCGCCGCATTCGACAGGCTAGTCCACAAACACAGGTAGTTATCCTCACTTCTTTTCACGAAGATGAGCATATTTTCCCCGCCCTACGTGCAGGTGCGCTTTCCTACATCCTCAAAGACGTAGACCCCGACGAACTGATAGCTACAGTACGCAAAGCTGCACTGGGTGAGTCCGTACTGCATCCTCGTGTCGCAACTCGTGTGGTACAGGAGGTACGTGGTGCTAGAAAAGACACGCCTAATCTCTTTGTCGATCTGACTGAGCGTGAACTAGAAGTATTGCGTCTCATCAGTGATGGCCTCCCCAATGCCACCATCGCCGAAAAGCTAGTCTTGAGCGAGAAAACGGTCAAGCGGCATGTCAGCAACATTCTGAGCAAGCTTCACATCCTTGACCGTACACAGGCGGCTGTTTTTGCGTGGCAACAAGGATTGATGCATAAGGAAATGTGAAGCAGAGGTGAGGTATTAGGATGTAACTATCTCTCTTATAAAGGGCGTATTATACTAGGATGCCCTGAATTTTACTGGACTGATAGCTTCGTAAGAGAGAAGGAATACATATGCATGTAGCACAAAGTGGTATTTTTGCCCTGGGTACTGGCTCGCACTCATATCTGGAGTTCGATCTTCTTGATGGTATCGAGCCATTCGCATTGGTTCAGACGATTGCTAATCTGCAAGAACCGAGTACAACGACTGGTGGCGTGAATCTGGTCGTTGGATTTCGACCATCACTGTGGGCACAGGTTGCGCCACAGGATATGCCGCCGGAAGTGAAGGACTTCGATCAGGCTGTTCAAGGCGTCGGTGGATATACTATGCCTGCCACACAACATGATCTGTGGCTCTGGGTAGCGGGTCATGCCTATGATAAGGTTTTTGATGTGACGCGAGGGGCTGTGAGGGAACTTACCCCTGTTGCTAGGCTTGCGAGCGAGGTGGCTGGCTGGACCTACAAGGAGAATCGGGATTTAACCGGATTCATTGACGGAACCGAGAATCCAAGCCTATCCAAAGCACCTGAAGTTGCTCTGATTTCTTCACCGTCTCCTGGGGCAGGTGGAAGTATTGTCCTGGTGCAACAGTGGATGCATGATGCCGCCGCCTTTGATGTGCTTCCCATTGAGACGCAAGAGAAGATTATGGGGCGAACCAAAGATACAAGTAGAGAACTTGACGAGGAGGTGCAGGATGCCGCATCACACGTTGCGCGGACAGTGATCGAAGAGAATGGAGTGGAGTTACCTATCTTCCGCCGCAATACTCCTTTTGGCACCGCTACTCAACATGGGACAATGTTTATCGGCTTCAGTTGCGATCAGTCTCGCCTCGCCCGCATGCTCAATCGTATGGCTGGAGCAGAAGATGGAATACGCGATGCCCTGACCAGATATACGACTGCTGTGAGTGGTGCATATTACTTTGTCCCGTCGGTAGAGTCACTGCGGAGGTTTGCTTCGGAAGACGAATAACAAATGTGAAGCGATATTTTCTCTGCAACGTTTACTATATAAGGACCATTTTTATAGACCTGCACAATATTCTCTTATGTTGATATAGTAACGTATTGCTTGGAAAGTAGTCTCCTTTATGAGTGATAACATCAATATCGTAGGGCAACAAGTTGGAAATTATCGTCTTGACCGTCTTCTAGGACATGGCGGTTTCGCGGATGTCTATCTGGGAACGCATGTCTATTTGCACACGCAGGCCGCTATCAAGATTCTACATACAGAGTTGGATGAGGAAGGCATCGAGGCATTCCGTAACGAATCGCTCACCATTGCCCACCTGATACATCCACATATAGTGCGCGTCCTCGACTTCGACGTTGAAAACAATAATCCTTTTCTGGTCATGGACTATGCCCCCAATGGCTCACTACGCCAAAGGCACTCGAAAGGGAATCGTTTGCCATCGGCAACGATTGTTTCGTATGTACAACAGGTTGCCTCGGCTCTGCAATATGCTCACGATCAGAAACTAATTCACCGTGATGTGAAGCCAGGCAATATGCTACTGAGCCATAACAACGAGGTGCTTTTAAGCGATTTTGGCATTGCGCTCGTCTCGCAAAGTTCGCGTAATCAGCAGACCGAAGATGTCGTCATTGGCACAATGTCCTATATGGCACCCGAACAAATCCAGGGTAAGGCACGCCCCGCCAGCGATCAATACGCACTTGCCGCCGTCGTCTATGAATGGTTCTGTGGCACAAAGCTTTTTCGTGGCTCCTACATCGAACTGGTAACGCAACATCTTTCCGCGCCACCACCACCTTTCAGCGAACATGGCGTCCAGGTTCCACCAGCCGTCGAGCAAGTTGTGTTCAGGGCACTTTCTAAAGATTATCATCAGCGTTTCCCGCGTGTGCAAGATTTCGCGCACGCCCTGGAACAAGCCTATCAAACACCACAAGCGTTTATTCCAGCGCAGGCCGCGTCACCCGCGCCGCGACAATCTATTGTACTACCACCCCCATCAGTCTCAACGCAGCAAGCACAGATGCAGGCATCAGCACCGTCAGCACAAATACAGACACCCGCATCTACCAGACCTGTCACCGCAACATATACCGATCAGACACCGCCTAGCGCGACATTTCCACCTATCACGACGTTTCTGCCCGGCAGAAGTATCCCGCCGAGGGCGACATCGGCGATACGCAAAACTGGTCGTATCGTGCGGCGCGGAGCGTTTGCCCTATTGACCATTATATTCTTGCTTATCCTGGCACTATGCGGTGGTGGCTACGCCGCATACCACTACTTCACAACTCGCAACACCGCAACCGCTAGCAACGGCGTCCCCGCAGCCACAACAAAAGCCGACGATTTTGTAAATTCTCTCGTAAGCCATAATTACGACCATGCCTACACCGACCTCGGATCATCTATCACCAACCAGACATCCAAAGATAAATTCACACAAGACGTACAACAAGAAGATGGCTGCTACGGAGCGGTTTCGGGGGATAACAGAGTAACCAACAATACAACGGCACAGGGGAACAGCCTCAACTACGTCTACAACCTTACCAGGAGCAAAATGTCTCAACCTTACCAATTGACTGTCACGCTACAACAAGATAATGGTGGCAACTGGCAGATTACAGACTATCATAGCAATATAGATTCGGTACAATCTGCTTGTAGTAAATGACTTATAACGGGCCTCTATCTTCTATCACCATCTCTGACACAGGTTTACCACCAGCAAAGATTTGAGCTAATCTTTCTCTTTCTGCCTGTTCTTCTGGCGTTAGTGGCTCTCGTGTAGGTATATTGAGTATTTTGCCTTCCCGATACAACTTCTCCATGAACTCTTGCTCTGTCAAAGGACGCTTCTCGTGAGTGTCCTTTTCCAGACTTTGCACCATATCGTGTAAAAGTGCCTCTGGTTTCTTTCCGTTCTTTGCGGCCTCTGCTGCAAGTGCCGCATATTCTTGGTCGGTCAAGGTAACGGTCATTTCGTAAGCCATACATGTACCTCCTCGTCTTACAAATGGAACTGCTCTTAGTATATCATCTCTGCTTCATATTGTTCAGTATTTATGCTACGTCTTTCAGGTGTACATGATACAATACACAACAGACCAATCAGTTTGTGTACCGTCCTGTATCCAACGATAGGAGACCCATTTAATGGAGAGTTTACGCACACCTGATGAGCGTTTTGCTAATCTACCCAACTACCCTTTTGCCCCTCACTACATTGAGTCCGATGGCTTACGTATCCATTATGTCGATGAAGGACCACGCGAGGCCGAGCCTATTTTGATGTTGCACGGTGAGCCTTCATGGTCCTACCTGTACCGCAGGATGATTCCCATATTTACCCGTGAAGGCTATCGCTCCATTGCCCCTGATCTCGTTGGCTTTGGTCGCTCGGACAAGCCCACACAACGCACTGACTACACCTACCAGAAGCATATTGATTGGATGCTCGCCGTTATCGAATCTCTCAATTTGCAACGTATTACCCTCGTTTGTCAGGATTGGGGCGGCTTGATTGGCTTGCGTCTCGCAGCAGAAAACGAGAGCCGTTTCGCACGCATCGTCGCCGCGAACACGTTTCTGCCAACGGGTGACATACCTCCTGGCGAGGCATTTCTGAACTGGCAACGCTACTCACAGGAGACGCCACACTTCAACCCCGGTGGTATCGTCAAAGGCGGCTGTGTCACAAAACTTACAGAAGAGGTCATCGCGGCCTATAACGCTCCCTTCCCAGATGATAGCTACATGGCAGGTGCGCGTCAATTTCCCACAATTGTACCAACACGACCCGATGATCCCGCATCGGAACCAAATCGCAAAGCGTGGGAAGTGCTGCAACGCTGGGAGAAGCCGTTCCTCACCGCGTTCAGCGACTCCGATGCAATTACCAGAGGTGGCGATACCTTTTTCCAAAAAACTGTTCCAGGTACGAAAGGTCAACCACACTTCACGATTGCCGATGCAGGCCACTTCTTACAAGAGGACAGAGGGGAAGTGTTGGCGTCTGTCATTGTGGATTTCCTCTGGGAAACGCGGGCATAGGCTGTCTGTACGGGTCCGATTTATCGCACCCTATGCGACGCACAGTGCTGAAGGGGGGTTGAATAACGTATCGACGCTCTCCGAAATGGTGTATTGCTAACAGGGTGTAATGAATTAGACCCCTACAACGGTGTGTCAGAAAGGATGATACCTTATGGACTTTGAACTGCCTGAAGAGCATCAATTGGCCTACGAAAGTGCGTTCGCCTTTGCGCGTGACGAGATTCGACCCCATAATGCCGAGATAGAGCGCACCGACGATTTTCCTATGTGGCTATGGAAACGGTTCGCTGAGCAGGGCTATACAGGTATCGCCATTCCTGAAGAATACGGTGGGAGTGGTGGCGACTTTTTGATGGCGGCTCTTGTCGCACGTGCCATTGGTCGCGCCAATAGTGCCATCTCAATGTCTTATGGAGCACATTTAAATCTCTGTGGACACAATATTCTACGCAATGGCACGGAGGCGCAGAAACAGAAATACCTGCCAAAGATTGCCAGTACCGAGATGATTGGTGCGCTGGGGCTAACCGAGCCGAACGCTGGCTCCGATGCGATGGGCATTCAGACATCGGCGCGTAAAGTCGATGGTGGCTACCTCATCAATGGCTCAAAAGTGTTCATTACTAACGGACCCATCGCCGATGTGATTATCCTCTATACCAAGACGAAGCCAGAGGCAGGGAGCCGAGGTATCACCGCCTTTATCTTTGAGACCGCGAACAAAGGCTTTCGCGTTGCACGCAAACTGCAAAAGGTCGGTATGCATGGCTCACCAACGGGCGAACTCGTCTTTGAAGATGCCTTTGTGCCAGATGAATGTGTGCTGGGCAAAGTCAACGAAGGCTACAAGGTGGTGATGAGTGGCCTGGATATCGAGCGTGCCTACTATGCTGTGAGTGCCGTTGGTGGTATTGAGGCCGCCCTTGAAATCTCTATCAAGTATGCACAGGAGCGCGAACAATTCGGGCATCCTATCGCCAGCTATCAACTGATACAGGCGAAAATCGCCGACATGTACACAGATTTAGAGGCGGCACGCCACATGGCGCACCGTGCGATGTGGCTGGCTCAACAGGATAAACGTGTCAGCAAAGAGGCTGCCGCTGCCCTGCTCTTCACCGCGCGAGCCGCTTCTCGCGCCGCCAACGAAGCCCTGCAAATTCATGGCGGCTGGGGCTACCTCACCGATTTTGAGGTTGAGCGTATGTGGCGTGACGCGCGTCTCGGTGAAATCGGTGCTGGCACCAACGAAATTCGCCAATTGCTGATTGCGCGTGAACTGCTAGGGCAACGAGGCTAGCTATGAAATCAGTACGCATCGCGGGTGGCCTCGGCTTTTATGGCGACTCCTGGCAACCAATCAAGGCGAGTATTGAGCGTGGCAATGTACAATACGTGGCGTCCGATCACCTCGCCGAACTCACACTGGCAATTCTGCAAAAAGATCGGCAGCGCGACCCTAAGTTGGGTTATACACGCGACCTTGTGCCAATGCTGGCCGACCTATTGCCGCTTGCTTTGCCGCGTGGTGTCAAATTCATCTTGAACGCGGGTGGCCTCAACCCGATGGCAGCTCGCGAGGTCCTGCTGGCGGCACTCAAGAAATTCGGCGTCAACCTCAACGTCGGCGTTGTCCTTGGCGATTCTGTATTAGAGCGGCTCGACGAATTGCAATCGCTGGGCGTCTCACTTGCACATATGGATACAGGTCAGGACATTGCCATGGTGCGTGAACGCCTGCTTTTCGCCAGTGCCTATCTTGGGGCGCGTCCACTGGTCGAGGCACTTGACGCCGGTGCCGATATCGTCCTTACAGGGCGTGTCGCAGATGCCGCGCTATTTCTTGCTCCAATGGTGCATGAGCTAGGTTGGCATTGGGACGAGTGGAACAAACTGGCGCAGGGTATCGTTGTTGGACACCTGATGGAATGTAGCGGACAGGCAACAGGCGGCAACTTCGGTGGCGATTGGCGCAGCATTCCCGATCTTGCCCATATCGGCTATCCCATCGCCGAGGTTTCAGAGAACGGTGACGCCATAATCACAAAAGCACCCGACACAGGTGGGCGTGTCAACTTCGACACGCTACGGGAGCAATTATTATACGAAGTACACGACCCCGCGCACTATCTCAC
>JAABVA010004712.1_pt1 | contig 12547 bp, 12 predicted proteins | sample 5560331 | NCBI WGS metagenome assembly JAABVA01 (sample SAMN12812661, study PRJNA571458) | rock metagenome | isolation source: Antarctica rocks | place: Antarctica: Victoria Land, Mt New Zealand sud | collected 2016-01-07
CATGCCTCCGAGCCCGACAACGATCACGTCATAGGATTCGCCAGTCATCGCTGTCTCCTTCGTTCAGCGGGGGCGCTCACCGCCGGATGCGGGCCATCTGCGGATCGACCAGGGGCTCGGCGCTGACGCACGCCGCGAGCCGGCGGCCGAAGTACTCGACCTCCACGGGGGTGCCGGGCTCGGCGGCGGCCGCAGGCAGCCAGGCGTACGCGATGGTGCGGCCGACCGTGTAGCCGTGGGCGGCACTGGTGACGTAGCCCGCGGCGACGCCGTCGACCAGGACCGGCTCCTTGCCAAGGACCACATCGGTGGCCTCGTCCAGCACCAGGCAGCTGAGCCGGCGCGCTGCGGTCTCCTGCGAGCGACCTTCGATGGCGGCTCGGCCGACGAACTCACCCTTGTCCATCCGCAGCGCGAAGGCGAGCCCCGCCTCGTAGGGGTCGTGCTCGGTCGTCATGTCGGTGCCCCAGAGCCGGTAGCCCTTCTCGAGCCGCAGGCTGTTGAAGGCGCTGCGCCCGCCGGCCACCACCCCGTGCCGCTGGCCCGCGGCCCACAGCACATCCCACAGCCGGAGGCCGTTGTCGGCGGTGGTGTAGATCTCCCAGCCGAGCTCGCCGACGTAGGACAGCCGCAGCGCAGTGACGGGCACACCGCCCAGATGTGCTGCTTGCGCCCGGAAGTACTTCAGGGCGTCGTTCGAGAAGTCCTCGCGGGTCAGCGGCTGCAGCACCTCGCGGGCTCTGGGTCCCCACAGCCCGATACAACACCACCCACCGGTGACGTCGCGGACCGTGGCCGAGCCGTCCGCCGGCAGGTGGCGGGTGATCCAATCCAGGTCCAGTGGGCCGTTCGCCATCACCTGGAACAGGTCCTCGCCCAGCCTGGTGACCGTCAGGTCGCTTCGGACCCCGCCGTTCTCGTCCAGCATGAGGGTGTAGGTGACCGAACCGACCGACTTAGCGAGGTTGTTGGTGGTCAGCCGCTGCAGCAGCGCCAGCGCACCGGGGCCGGCAACCTCGAGGTGCTTGAGCGGGGTCATGTCGTACATCGCCACGCCGTTCCGGGTGGCGTGCGCCTCCGCCGCCGCGATGGGCGACCAGTAGCGCGCTGACCAGTCGTCACGGTGGGGCACGTCGAGGTCGTCGGCCAGGGAGGCGTTTGCGGCGTACCAGTGCGGGCGCTCCCAACCGCCCGATTCCAGGAAGACCGCGCCGAGTTCCTGCTGGCGTGGGTAGAACGGCGAGACGCGCAGCGGCCGCTGCTGCTCGGAGGGCTGGAGTGGGTGGATGATGTCGTAGACCTCGACGAAGTTCTGCGCGCTGCGCGCCTCGACGTAGCCGGGCGCGAGCTGCACGTCCTCGAATCTGTAGAGGTCGCACTCGTGGACGTCGGTCCGGGGCTGGCCCTCGATGATCCACTCGGCCATGGCCTTCGCCACTCCGGCGGAGTGGGTGACCCAGACGGCCTCCGCCACCCACAAGCCGGCGAGCTCGCGGTGCTCGCCCATCAGCGCCATCCCGTCGGGGGTGAAGGAGAAGACGCCGTTGAAGCCCTCCTCAACCTTGGTCTCCGCCAGAGCGGGCAACAGCTGCACGCTGTCCTCCCAGGCCGGCGCGAAGTCCTCCTCGGTGAACGGCAGCATCGACGGCATTTCTGTCGCGTCGTCCCAGCCGGGCAGCGCTTCGACATCAACCGGCATCGGGCGGTGGCCGTAGTAGCCGATCCCAAGGCGGTCACCGTGCTCGCGGTAGTACAGGTCGGCGTCCTGGTGACGCACGATCGGAAGACGGGCGTCGGTGGCGCCGTCTTCGAGCAGGCCTGGGACCTGGCCGGTGCGGGCGTATTGGTGGGCCATCGGCAGCAGCGGCACGGTCAACCCGACAAGGCGCCCTACCCGGGGCCCCCAGAAGCCGCAGGCGGACACGACCACATCGGCGGCCACTAAGCCCTGGCTGGTCACCACGCCGGTGACCCGGCCGCTAGCGTTCGCGACGTCCAGGACGGTGTGGTGCGGCAGGAAGCGTGCCCCGCGGGCGATGGCCCGGCGGGCCTGGGCCTCACCGGAGCGCAGCGCGCTCGCCAGGCCGTCTGTCGCGACGTGCAAGCCGCCAAGGATCACCGCCGGGTCGAGCAGCGGGTGCAGCGCGAGGCACTCGGCCGTGTCGACCAGCCGGGCCGGCACTCCCCACGCCGTGGCCCAGCCGTGCTTGCGCTGCAGGTCGGCCAGCCGCCCGGGGGTGGTGGCGACCTCCAGGCCACCGACCTGGTTGAAGCAGCGCTGCCCGTCCAGGTCCAGACCGCAAAACTTATCGACGGTGTAATGGGCGAACTCGGTCATGGTCTTGGAGCTGTTGGTTTGGAAGACCAGCCCCGGGGCGTGCGAGCTTGAGCCGCCGGCCGCGAACAGTGGGCCCTGCTCGACCACGGTGACATCGCTCCAGCCGCGCTCGGTCAATTCGTCGGCCAGCGAGCAGCCCACGATGCCGGCGCCGATGATGACCACGCGGGCTGTCACCACACGTCCTCCAAAGTCTTGTTGTGTCTGCGCAACGTGATGTTCAAGGGGCGGATGCAGCCTGACTCGCTGCTGCGGCACTGTTGTTGTTGGTGCAAGGCCTACAGCGAGGCGTACAATGGGGGGCGTTCCGCCAGCGCCGTCACCCGGGCGCGCAGCTCCGCGGCGGCAGGCTCCTCCAACCTGGGGCGCAGCGCGAGGGCGATGATGTCGGCGACTTCGGCGAAATCCTTCGGCCCGAAGCCGCGGGTGGCCAACGCAGGCGTCCCTATCCGCAGCCCGGAGGTGACCATCGGCGGCCGCGGGTCGAACGGAACCGCGTTGCGGTTCACCGTGATTCCGACACCGGAGAGGCGGTCTTCGGCGGCTTGCCCGTCCAGCTCGCTGCGGCGAAGGTCGGCCAGCACCAGGTGGACATCGGTCCCACCGGTCAGCACGTCGAGCCCAGCCTTCCGTGCGTCGGGTTGCAGGAGTCTGTCGGCTAGCGCACGGGCACCGTCCAGGGTCCGCTGCTGACGGTCCGCGAACTCGGCGCCCGCCGCGATACGGAACGCCACGGCCTTGGCGGCGATGACATGCTCGAGTGGGCCGCCCTGCTGACCGGGGAAGACCGCAGAGTTGATCCTCTTCGCGAGCTCGCCGAGGCTCAGGATGACGCCGCCGCGCGGCCCCCCGAGGGTCTTGTGGGTCGTGGTCGTCACCACATGCGCGTGCGGCACCGGGTTGGGGTGCAGACCGGCCGCCACCAGCCCGGCGAAGTGGGCCATGTCGACCATGAGGTAGGCGCCGACCTCGTCGGCGATCCGGCGGAACAGCGCGAAGTCCAGCTGCCGCGGGTAGGCCGACCAGCCGGCGATGATCAGCTTCGGGCGGCGCTCTTGAGCCAGCCGCCGAACCTGCTCCATGTCGACCAGGGAGTCCTCGGCCCGTACGCCGTAGGCAGCCACGTCATAGAGCCGACCGGAGAAGTTCAGCCGCATGCCGTGCGTGAGATGGCCGCCGTGCGCCAGGTTCAGGCCCAGGATGGTGTCGCCTGGGCTGAGCAGCGCGGCCATCACAGCGGCATTGGCCTGCGCGCCCGAGTGCGGCTGCACATTGGCTGCTTCCGCGCCGAACAACGCCGTCACACGGTCGATGGCCAGTTGCTCGATGACGTCCGCGTGCTCGCAGCCGCCGTAGTAGCGCTTCCCCGGGTATCCCTCGGCGTACTTGTTGGTTAGGACCGAGCCTTGCGCCTGCAAGACGGCACGTGGCGCGAAGTTCTCAGACGCGATCATCTCCAGGGTGTCCTGCTGGCGGGCGAGTTCGCGGCCCAGCGCGGCGGCCACGTCGGGGTCGACCTCGGCCAGCGGCCGGTCGAGCGGAGAGGTGGCTTGGAGTGTCAGCATGCCGGGCCCTTCTGGAGGTTGTTGCAACATACGCACGATGTTGCTCTCTGCACAACACCCTGACAGGCTCTTCAGATGACTCTCACCTTTCGCCCTGCCGACCTCTCCGACGCTGACCTCACGGCCAAGCCCCTCGCCCCGCCCACGGCCGTGGCCCAGGGCGAGGTGACCACCCGCAGCCGGGTCGCGTTCACCAGCGAGGACGCGCGGATCCTGGCCGGAACGTGGGAGTGCGAGCCGGGAGTCTCCCGGTGGGAGTTCCTCGATCGGGGCGAAGCGATCCACGTGCTGTCCGGCCGGATGACGGTGCAGCGCGACGGCGAGAACCCGGCTGAGGTCGCCGCGGGCACCAGCGCGGTGTTCCCGATGGGTTGGTGTGGCGTTTGGACTGTGCACGAGACACTGCGCAAGTCCTACGTGATCTACCGCGGGTAGCGGGCATTCACCCCAGGTGGCCGAGCCGGCGGCTGAGCTCACCGGCCGCGGCCACGACGCGCTCGGCCACCGCCAGCAGGCCCTCGGGGGTCAACCGGTATGAGGGCCCGGAGACGCTCACGGCAGCGACGACGGCGCCCTCATGGTCTCGTACGGGGGCGGCCACGGCGTTCAGCCCCACCTCATACTCCTGCTCGGTGGCGGCCCAACCCTGAGCCCGGACCTTGTCCAACTCGCGCTCGAGCACGTCGACGTCAGACACCGTGTTGTCGGTGTAGCGCTGCAGGGTGGGGCCGAGCAGGTCACGCAGGTCGGCCGGACCGACGAAGGCCAGCAGCACCTTGCCGCTGGAGGTGGCGTGCGCCGGCGTGCCCTGCCCGACCCAGTTGTGCACGGCAATCGCCGCAGGCCCGCGTACCTCGCTGATGTTGATGACCCGGTTGCCGTCCAGAATCGCGACGTTGACCGTCTCGCCGACGTCGGCCGCGAGGGCTTCGCACGCCTTGCGGCTCTCGTGCGCAAGGTCGCGCTGGACAGTCAGGGCACCAGCCAGCCGCACGATGCCGAAGCCGAGGCGGTACTTCCCGCGGTCGGCGAGTTGCTCGACTAGGCCGCGGCCCTCCAGCACCGCCACCAAGCGCGACGCCGTCGACTTATGCACACCGAGCTCGAGCGCGATCTCGGTGACTCCAGCGACCCCGCGCTTGGCGAGGATCTCGAGCACGGTGATCGCACGGTCCACCGACTGCACGAGCGCGGCGGGCTCGCGCCGGCCGTCCGGACCGTTCGGCGTGCTGGTCATGGCCGAAGGCTACGACGCCGGTCCGCCCCATCCTCTTGACGGCGCCGTGTCGAACCCGGCAGGGTGTTGCGCAGTGCACAAGGTGTTGTGTTCTCCGCAACATCGCCGTCTTAGGGAGATCCATGATCGCCGTGTGCCGTGCCGACGCCCTCGCTGAGGGGGAGGCAATCCGCGTCCATGCCGATGTGCCGGTTGCGATCTTCCGCAGCGGCGGCCAGCTCTACGCCGTGGACGACACCTGCACCCACCAGGACGCATCCCTCACCGACGGCTACCTCGAGGGCTGCTTCGTCGAGTGCCCCCTGCACGCCTCGACCTTCGACCTGCGGACGGGCGCACCGTCCGGCCCGCCTGCCAAGGTTGCCCTGCGCACGCACACGGTCTCCGTACAGGACGAGATGATCTTCCTGGTGCCGTCGGCGGCGCCATGATGCGCCGGCTGGTGGTGGTCGGGGCCTCCCTCGCAGGGCTGTCCGCAGCCCGCGCCCTGCGCGAGCAGGGCTACGACGGGAACCTGGTGCTCGTGGGCGCCGAGGCGCACCTGCCCTACGACCGGCCGCCGCTGTCCAAGGCGTTCCTCACCGGCTGCGCCGACCGCGCGGACCTGGACCTGCTGTCGGCTGCTGACGACGGGCTCGAGATCACCTGGCGGCTCGGGGTGCCCGCGACCGCGCTGCGAGCGGCGGAGCGCACGGTGGTGCTCGCCGACGGCCGCGAACTGGTCGCCGATGGAGTTGTGCTCGCCACCGGCGCCCGGGCCCGGACGCTGACCGGCCTCGGCGCCATGGCCGGCGTGCACACGCTGAGGACCGTCGATGACGCCGTCGCCTTGCGCGAGGACCTGAGGCGAGGCGGTTCGCTGGTCGTGGTCGGCGCCGGCTTCATCGGCGCCGAGGTCGCCTCCAGCGCCCGCTCGCTCGGCCTGTCCGTCACCGTTGTGGAGGCCCTGCACACCCCGCTGGCCGGTCCCCTCGGGACGCAGCTGGGGGCCGTCTGCGCGGCTCTGCACGCCCAGCACGGCGTGCGCCTGCTCACTTGTGCCGGCGTCTCAAGGCTCATCGGCGAGGGCCGCGTGACTGCGGTGGAGCTGGCCGACGGAACAAGCCTGCCTGTTGACGTCGTCGTCATCGGCGTCGGCGCCCAGCCCAACGTGGAGTGGCTTGCCGGCAGCGGCGTCGAGGTCGACGGTGGGGTCGTCACCGACGCCTCCTGCGCGACGAACGTGCCGGGGGTCGTGGCCGTCGGGGACTGCGCCAGCTCCCACGACCCGGTGCTGGCCCGGCACCGGCGGATCGAGCACTGGACGCACGCCCTGCAGCAGCCGGCGACCGCCACCGCGACCCTGCTCGGGGCATGTGCGGCTCCGCCGTACGCCCCGCTGCCCTACTTCTGGTCCGAGCAGTACGGCCGGCAGCTGCAGCTCGCGGGCAGCCACCAACCCGGCGACGTGGTCACCGTGGTCGAGGGCAGCACCGACAGCCGGTCGTTCGTCGCCACCTACGAGCGGGACGGCCGGCTAGTCGCCGTCCTGGGCCTGGACGCCAGCGCTGCGTTCGCCCGCTGGCGACGCACCCTGCGCACCCAGCATGCCGCCCTCGCCACCGCCCTGCCCGCCTCCTGACCCCGGACCCCCCACCCGACGCTCGGAGCCACCATGCCCATCAGCGCGTTCGACCTGTTCTCGATCGGCATCGGCCCGTCGAGCTCGCACACGGTGGGACCGATGCGCGCCGCCGGCCGCTTCGCCCACTGGCTCGAGGACTCCGACCGGCTGGCCACCACCACCCGGGTACGCGCCGAGCTGTTCGGCTCGCTCGGTGCCACCGGCCACGGGCACGGCAGCCGGGAAGCGATCGTCCTGGGCCTGCTGGGAGAGGTCCCGGAGGAGGTCGACACGGCGCTGGCCCCTCTCGCCGTCGCCGCGGTACGGGACGGCGGCCGACTCGCGGTGCTCGGCCGGCACGAGCTGGCCTTCTGCGACAAGGCCGACGTGGTCCTCAACCGCCGCCAGAGCCTCCCGGGGCACCCGAACGGCATGCGCCTATGGGCGTACGGCCCGGCCGGGGAGGTTCTGGGTGAGCGCACCTACTACTCGGTAGGCGGCGGCTTCGTTGTCGACGAGCACGCCCTTGGCGCCGACCGAGTGGTGGTCGACACCACCGTGCAGCCCTACCCGTTCCGCAGCGCCGCCGAGCTGCTGGCGCACACTCGGGCCACCGGGTTGCCGATCAGCGACATCGTGCTGGCCAATGAGCTGGCCTGGCGCCCGGAGCAGGAGGTCAGGGCTCGGCTGCTCCACATCTGGCAGGTCATGCAGGACTGTGTCCAACAGGGTTGCGAGCACGAGGGGATGCTCCCCGGCGGTCTCAAGGTGCGCCGACGCGCCGCCCAGCTGCGGCAGCAACTGCACGACGAGCCCGACACTACCGACCCGCTGCGGGTCATGGACTGGATCACGCTGTTCGCCTTGGCCGTCAACGAGCAGAACGCCGCCGGCGGCCGCGTCGTGACGGCCCCGACCAATGGCGCTGCCGGCATCGTCCCGGCGGTGCTGCACTACTACGACCGCTTCGTGTCAGGGTCGGACGACGACGGCGTAGTGCGCTTCCTGCTCACCGCGACGGCCGTCGGGATCCTGTTCAAGGAGAATGCTTCGATCTCCGGCGCCGAGGTCGGCTGCCAGGGCGAGGTCGGTTCGGCCTGCTCGATGGCGGCGGCCGGGCTCTGCGCGGTCATGGGGGGCACCCCCGAGCAGGTCGAGAACGCCGCCGAGATCGGCATGGAGCACCATCTGGGTCTGACGTGCGACCCGATCGGCGGCCTGGTGCAGATCCCGTGCATCGAGCGGAACGCGGTCGCCGCCATCCAGGCAGTCACCGCCGCCAGGATGGCCCTGCGCGGCGACGGCCAGCACCACGTCTCCCTCGACAAGGTGATCCGCACCATGCGCGACACCGGCGCCGACATGAAGGCCAAGTACAAGGAGACCTCTCGAGGTGGCCTCGCGGTCAACCTGATCGAGTGCTGAGCAAGACCCGACACCCGCACCGCACCTGCGAACGAGAGGCTTCGACCGTGACCCGGGAGAGCTACGACTACATCATCGTCGGCGGGGGGTCCGCTGGCTGCGTGCTCGCGAACCGCCTGAGCGAGGACTCCGACCACGATGTCCTCGTTCTGGAGGCGGGCCGGCGCGACTGGAAGTGGGACGTGTTCGTGCACATGCCGGCGGCCCTGACCTACCCCATCGGCAGTCGCTTCTACGACTGGAAGTACTCCTCTGAGCCGGAGCCCATGATGGGTGGCCGCAGGGTCTACCACGCGCGGGGGAAGGTCCTCGGCGGCTCCAGCAGCATCAACGGGATGATCTTCCAGCGAGGCAACCCGCTGGACTACGAGCGCTGGGGCGCCGACCCGGGCATGGCCGGCTGGGACTTCGCGCACTGCCTGCCCTACTTCAAGCGGATGGAGAACTGTCTCGCGGGCGGGGACGAGTTCCGCGGCACGACGGGCCCCCTCGTGCTGGAGCGAGGCCCGGCGACCAACCCGCTGTTCGGCGCGTTCCTTGCCGCGGCGGAGCAGGCCGGCCACGCCCGCACTGCCGACGTGAACGGTTACCGTCAGGAGGGTTTTGGCCGCTTCGACCGCAACCTGCACCGCGGGCGCCGGCTCAGCGCCGCCCGGGCCTACCTGCACCCGGTCCTGTCCCGGCCCAACCTCACCCTGAAGACCCGCGCCTTTGTCACCAGGGTGCTGTTCGAGGGGACGCGAGCAGTCGGCGTGGAGTACCGCCACGGGCACGGCCCCCTCAAGCACGCCTACGCCTCCGAGATCGTGCTGTCCGGCGGGGCCATCAACACCCCACAGCTGCTGCAGCTGTCCGGGGTCGGCAACGCCGACGACCTGCGCGCGCTCGGCATCGACGTCGTCGCCGACCTGCCGGGGGTCGGGGCCAACCTGCAGGACCACCTCGAGGTCTACATCCAACACGCCTGCACCCAGCCGGTGTCGATCGCCCCGGGCATGAAGAAATGGCGGGCGCCCTTCATCGGTGCCCAGTGGCTGTTCCTGAGGTCCGGTCTCGGCGCCACGAACCATTTCGAAGCCGGCGGGTTCGCGCGCAGCAACGACCAGGTGGACTACCCCAACCTGATGTTCCACTTCCTGCCGATCGCCGTGCGGTACGACGGGACGATGCCCGCCGGCGGACACGGCTACCAAGTGCACATCGGACCGATGTACTCCGACGTGCGGGGGACGCTGAAGATCGTCTCCACGGACCCTGCGGTGCACCCGGCACTGCGCTTCAACTACCTGTCGACCGAGAACGACCGCAGAGAGTGGGTGGAGTGCGTCCGCCTAGCCCGCGAAATCCTCCGCCAGCAGGCGCTCTCCCCCTACAACGGCGGGGAGATATCCCCCGGGCCCGAGGTCGAGACCGACGAGGAGATCCTCGCCTGGGTCGCCAAGGACGCCGAGACCGCCCTGCACCCATCCTGCACGGCGCGGATGGGCACCGACCCGATGGCGGTGCTCAACCCGGAGACGATGGCCGTGCACGGCACCCAGGGGCTGCGGGTAGCCGACGCCTCGGCCATGCCCTACGTCACGAACGGCAACATCTACGCGCCCGTCATGATGCTCGCGGAACGCGCGGCTGACCTCATCCTCGGACGCGAGCCGCTCGCGGCGGAGCACGTGCCCTTCTACCGTCACCGCGAGCACATGCCGGCCGCGACCTGAGATGCGACAGCCCGGCCCCCCGAGCAGAGGCCGGGCCGTCGCGCGCCCGGGGGACAGGCCGTGAACCAGCCGGCCGGCTTCGGGTCCGCGTTGTGCCAGATGTGCTTGCTCTCCGGGTACTCCGCCAGGCCGAAGGGCCCGAGCTCACGACGTGGCCAGAGCGGCCGAAGCCGCCGCACTGGGCCTGCGGGACGTAGGGGTGGAGTGCTGGGCGCTGACCAGCGGCCCTGACTCGGCGCCGTCGTCGAGGTGGATGCGGTCGGCACCAGCGGCGACGCCGGCGACGACGGCGTCGTAGACCTCGTCCTGGACGATGAGGCGGGCACCGGCCGAGCAGACCTGGCCGGCGTGCAGGAAGACCGCAGTCAGGGCGTTGTCGACGACGGTGTCAAGATCGGTGTCGACGAACACGATGTTGGGGTTCTTGCCGCCGAGCTCGACCGCGACCTTCTTCACGGTGTCGCCGCCGATCGCAGGATCGCCTGCCCCGCCGCCAGACCGCCGGTGAACGAGACCATGTCAACCGCCTCGTGCGCGACCAGGGCCGCACCAACCGGACCCGCACCGAGCACAAGGTTCACCACGCCGGCCGGCACCCCTGGCCTCCGCCAGCAGCTCGACGAGCGTGACGGTGGAGAGCGGCGTGAAAGACGCGGATCCCGCCCGGGCATCAGTGGCCCCGGGCGACCCAGGCGTCGTACGACCCGGCCTCGGCGCCGATGGTCGTGTCCTCGCCGTGTCCGGTGTGCACGACCGTCTCCGGTGGCAGGGACAGCAGCCGCTCGCGGATCGAGTCCAGGATCGTCGGGAAGTCGCTGAACGACCGCCCGGTCGCCCCCGGCCCGCCAGCGAACGGGGTGTCGCCGCTGAAGACCACCCCGTCGCCCACCAGGCAGACGCCGCCCGGAGAGTGGCCGGGCGTGTGCAGCACGGTCAGCGTGGAGCCGGCGACCTCGATCACCTGGCCGTCCGACAGCTTGGCGTGCGGAGGCGTGGCGTGGACCCGGTCCCAGAGCTCCCGGTCCGCGGGGTGCAGCCAGACCGGCGCGTCGACCTCCTCCGCCAGCGCGAGTGCGGCGTCGATGTGGTCGTCGTGCGCGTGCGTACACAGGATCGCCTTGACGGGACGACCACCCACGGCATGGGCGATCGCGATCGCGTCGTGGGCCGCGTCGATGATGACGACCTCGTCGCCGTCGCCGTAGACCCACACGTTGTTCTCGACCTCCCACGTCCCGCCGTCGAGGCTGAACGTGCCAGCGGTGACGACCCGCTCGGCCACTGCGCGGCCGGTCACAGGACCACCACCGACCGGAGGACCTCGCCGCGCTCCATCCGGTGGAGGGCCTCCTCGACGCCGTCGAGCCCGATCCGCTCGGACACGAACGCCTCCAGCGGCAGCCGACCCTGCTGCCACAGCTCCACCATCAGCGGGAAGTCCCGCTCGGGCAGGCAGTCGCCGTACCACGAGGACTTCACTGCCCCGCCGTGCCCGAAGACCTCGATCAGCGGCAGCTCCAGCATCATGGTCGGGTTCGGGACGCCCACGAGCACCGCGGTCCCCGCCAGGTCGCGGGCGTCGAAGGCCTGCCGGAACGTCTCCGGCCGGCCGACCGCGTCGATGACGACGTCCGGCCCGAACCCGCCGGTCAGCGCCCGCAGTTCGGCGACGACATCGCCCCGGGCGCTGACGGTATGGGTGGCGCCGAAGCCGCGCGCCCACTCCAGCTTCCGGTCGTCGAGGTCGACCGCGATGATCTGGCGGGCACCGGCGTACAGCGCACCGGCAATGGCCGCGTCGCCGACACCGCCGCAGCCGATGACGGCCACCGTGTCGCCCTTGCCGACCGGCGCGGTGTTGACCGCGGCCCCCCAGCCGGCCATCACGCCGCAGCCGAGCAGACCGGCGGCGGCCGGGTCCGCGTTCGGATCCACCTTGGTGCACTGGCCGGCAGCGACGAGCGTCTTGTCAGCGAAGGCACCGATGCCCAGCGCCGGTGACAGCACCGTGCCGTCGGCGAGGGTCATCTTCTGCGTCGCGTTGTGGGTGTTGAAGCAGTACTGCGGCCGGCCGCGCTTGCAGGCCCGGCACTGGCCGCAGACGGCCCGCCAGTTCAGGACGACGAAGTCCCCCGGCGCAACGCTGGTCACATCGTCGCCGACCGCCTCCACGACGCCGGCCGCCTCATGACCGAGCAGGAACGGGTACTCGTCGTCGACCCCGCCCTCGCGGTAGTGCAGGTCGGTGTGGCAGACGCCGCACGCCTGCACCTGCACCAGCGCCTCGCCAGGACCGGGATCAGGCACCAGAACGGTCTCGAGCGTGACGGGTGCCCTCTTGGACCGGGCGACGACTCCTCGTACCTCGTGCATGTGGTGCTCCTCCGGGTCAGGGTGCTGCGGACGCTACTTCGGGGTACGAGCGTGGCTTCGAATTAAGTGGGGCGCTGACGAGGGTGGCGAGTGCCACTGAAAGGCCCCCTCGTGGACTGTGAGCCGCCTTGAGCCGACAGACAGTGCTTCCATCGGGCAATTCTGCGGCGTGCCGTAACCATTCAGGTCTCTCGGCGAGCCGTCACGGTTTCGGGCGACGTCGGTAGGACGCTTTGGCCATGACGATGACGGCGGTGGCTGGCGGGGATCTTGATCGTTGTGCGCTGGTCG
>JAABVA010004713.1_pt1 | contig 12545 bp, 11 predicted proteins | sample 5560331 | NCBI WGS metagenome assembly JAABVA01 (sample SAMN12812661, study PRJNA571458) | rock metagenome | isolation source: Antarctica rocks | place: Antarctica: Victoria Land, Mt New Zealand sud | collected 2016-01-07
GTCTCACACCTCCTGACCGTAAAGCTATCAAAACTTTTTCTTTTTACCCTTTGGGCAATGTTCAGAATAAATGTTCACATTATATGTTCAGACTATATAGAGTGACAGAGAAGACAATCAGTTGGTAGGTGGAGAAAGACCGTTCGGCCAGCGCCGGCAGTGTGCGCTTGCGCCAGATCTCTCGCTGGTAGGCGGCCCAGCACGCCGGCATCACGATGTCGCGGTATTTGCACTGTCCCGTCTCTTGCCCCTGCCTTGTACACACATTCTGGGGGTTGCCGCACCCGAAGCATGCCGTGTATTTGGACAGCCAACCGGTGCGTCCACCCCGGCCGAAAGAGAAGCGGCGCAGGCCTTCCTGCCTCGCCTGGGCCTTGGCCGCGAAGAAGCGGTGCTTGTCGGGGGACCGGCAAGCGTCGAGCGGATGCATGGCGGCCCTTTCCGCTTCCGTGCCCATGCCGTCGCCGGAGAGCAGCCGACAGACCAGGCAACCGGCCTTGAGCAGCTCGAGGTTGTCGGTGTAGCGTCGCAGGCCACGCTCGGCGTCACGTACGTGCTGCCGCAGCAGCTCGCCCCCTGCCTCAAGATCGCCCTCATCGCTTTCTTCGCCCGACCCGTCCCCGTCTCCACCCTCAACCCTCGGCCCTTTCGGATCGTCGTCATCGTCACCGTCGCCGTCGCCGTCTTCTTCTCCTCCTTTTCCTCCTTCTCCTCCCTCCTCTTCTCCCACCATCCCCAGCACGGTGCATCGGTCGCACGCCGTCTCTTTGTCCCGGCAAGCTTGCCCCTTGCCCCCGTCGAGGAAGCGGCTGAGCGGCTGCTTCCGGTATTGCGGTCGGTCCAGGTACAGCTGCATGGCCTTGCACTCCTCCGGCAACAGCTCTCCTGCGGGATCGACTGCCTCAGCCGGCTCCCACCTGCGGGGCAGGTAGGTCAAGAAGATCCCTCCGTCCCTGTCCCACCCCAGCCGGCCGGCCTCCTGGGTGAAATCGATCGCGCTTCGCGGGGGCCCCAGATGCACGACCAGCCGCATGTGGGCGTAATTGATCCCGAGCCCGAAGGTGCTCATGGCCATCATCACCACTGACGGCCTCCCTGCAATCCAGCCGGCGAGCGCGGCCGCCTTGACCGCCTCGTCGCCGGAGTCTGAGTAGTAGTGCTGGCATCCCAGCCGCTTCGCCACCGCATCTGCATTGGCCCAGGTGGCGATGTAGATGATGCAGCGCGCCCTGGCCTCCTCGGTGAACCAGTTCAGCTGCAGCACCTGGTGGACCTCGTTCAAGGCGAATCGCTGGAGGTCAAGGCCACCGCCGTGCCGGATGTTGTAGTTCAGGTCGGTGCGGAGAGTAGAGAAACACACAATCAAAGGCCGCAACAGCAGCAGTTTCTGCTCAAACTGCCTCATCATGCTTGGCGGCAAGGTCGCAGTGAGGAAGAGGAACTGGCAACGCAACCTGCACAGCTCCTGGATCAGCCGCATCTTGGGGCAGTACTTGGACACAGTCAGGACCAGGTGGCTCTCATTGAAGATCACGCAGTCCAGAGTGTTGCCGGCCTCAAGGCAGTTAAGATACTTGAGGAAGATCCTGCTGACTGTCTTCTCCACTGACACAAACATCAGTGCACAATCCGTCATTCTCCCTTTCTCCTCCTCCCTCACATCCCAGACTTTGTAGCCCAGGCGCATCTCCTTGCAACGACAGATCAGGTCCTGCTTCAGACTGATGAGTGACACAATCATCACTGTCATTTCTGCACCCTGAAGCCTGCTCAGCAGCATGTACAGCAGGCTCTTCTCTTCGCCTGTGCCCAAGACGGCGACGACCTGCCTGATCCCATCAAGGACCAGCTGCATTGCGTCGGCCTGCTTCTGGCTTTGATAGCGTGCCCCAGGGCCATAGAGAGCCTCAAGTGCTCATTGGGCCTCGGCCATGATTCAGCGCCGCCGATGCCGCAAAGGGGCTTTGCAGAAGGCTACCCTCTTGGCCAGCAGCCAATCTGGCGCCGCATCTGGGTTAAAGTCCTCGCGGCCATGCTTGCGCGACCCACATCACTGTGTCCCCTCTTCTTTCTCCTCCGTCTTGATCATGCAGAGGCCATGCCACAATTGGCTCGCCCACCGGAATTCCTGCAGGCCCGCATCGATCAGGCTGTGCTGAAAGTTGACTGTACCCTCATAGATCTGGTTGCTGATGCAGGGAGTGCGGAAGGCTTGTCAGTGAAAGATGTCCAGCATTGCAGCCCCATCCAGATCACTGTCCCTGTCGTTATCATTGTTGGCAAGATCAGCCTCAATGAAATACTTGAGTTTGCCAAATTTCTTGATCACGATCCCTGTCGCCATCTGACGCCAACTCTGCACATTGATGCAGATGCCCAGCACCGCTTTGGTTTCTGACGCCAGAATCTTGCTCATCTGATTCTTCATCCAGATCTGGGCTCCATGGCTCCACAGGTACTCTGAGACGTCCTCAGAGATGCTGACCTCCTTCTTGAGTCAGATGTGAAAGGGCTGGATCAAGATCAGGTAGCGAACCAGCAACTCACTGATCACAGGCAGCAAGAAGTGAACTGGCCAGCGTGAGGCATTGCTCATGATCAAGGACTTGTGATAGGTCAGGATGAAGAGCACATAGCTGTTGTGCACAAAGAGGTTGCGCTTGTTGCTGGCTTTGTTGCATCAGTGCATGCCCAGGTACTCTGGCTTCCGCGCCGGCTGCTCTGACCCCAGATGCATGAGAACCATCATGTGCTCAAGGAAGTGCTGCCCGGCCTGCTCATACTGATTGACCATGTCGCTGAATACTCACCACACCCCCTCAGCATCCTTGTAGAGCAGGCTTCTCATCAATTTGAGCTGAAGTTGCAGCTGGTTGAGGATCCAGCTTTCACCGTCACGGAGGATGTCTTGGTTGCGCCCTTCAGTGAGAAAAGACTCCCCCGGCCAGCTGGCATCCCAGTTGTCCACCAGTGCAGAGATTGGGTAGGTGGGCACATTCAGCAATTCAAAGCACAGGTCCTGCTCAAGGATGTGCAGTGCTGCCTCAGTCTCGGCCTGCATCAACTTCAACAGATCAGAAATGGCGAACCAGATCTCATTGTACGCAAGCATGTCTTCTTCCTCATACCAGTGCACTTGCACCTGGTTCACAGTGTTCTTTGCGATCAAGCTGCCAAGCAGGCAGAAGGAATGCAGCTCACTCACAGGGCCAGGGCTGTCATTAAGGAGCCAGCAGTCCCGCATCTCAACAATGCAGCCACTCATGTTCACAGATCTGTCAGCCTCAACGTGATTGAGGCAGTGCTGCAAGACTATCAGTTGGCTGTTGTAGATGAGCTGTGACAGGTAGCTGATGTAGTTGCCGACCTTCATTCAGCTGTTGGTGTTGACATCCCAGGCCAGGACGGCGGCGAAGGAGATCATTGGTGAATTGAAGGCTCGCCCAGGCAGGCGCTGTTGGATGAGGGCAAGGCTGAACTTCGTCACCTCTTCATCCATCTGATTCAGCTTTGTCTGCTCTTCTTCTTCTCCTTCTCTTCCTCCTCTTCCTCTCCCTTCGCCATCTGCCCTGCCCGCTTCGTCCTCCTCCTCCTTCTCCTCCTCCTCCTTCTCCTCCTCTCCTTCTTCCTCTTCTTCTTCCTTCCTATCTCCTCTACTGCCCCAATCTTCACCCTCTTCGCACCCTTCTCCATTGGCGATCCCATCACCCTCATTCTTCCGGGTAACCCCCCTGGACCCTACGAGCGCCTTAGCCACCGCCTCCACCGCCTCAAACCGGTCCAGCTGCGTCTCCGTGGGGCAGAAGAGGTCTTTGCGTAGGCATTGCCCCGAGGCGACGCGGGCGAAGTAGCAGACCAGCTTCTGCCATGTCACAATGTACCGGGTCCGGGCCTTGCGGGTCTGCAGCGGCTGCATCGGCTTCTGCGACATCTCAGCAGCGCGGAAGGTGTTGAGCAGCTTGGTGTCGCGCCAGCTGAGCCGCTGAGCGTCGGACTGACTGTCCTGCATGGCCGTCATCGCCTTGCGCAAGACCCGCTCCACGCTGTTGCAGATGTGCGCCAGCACCGTCTCTCCGTCGTCCTCCCCGTGCTGTTGCGGCCGTCGGGGGTTGGGCAGGCGGTAGGAGGACGGCAGCCCCGCGACCTCGACGCTGGCCAGGTGTGCGGCGAACCCGGTTGACTTCAGCCACGGCGTGATCTCCGAGACGTGCGCCGCCTCCTTCACGGCCGTGTTTCGTCTGGTCTCGCGGAGACGCTGTGCGGCCCAGTATCGTCGCATCACTGTGTCCCATTGCGGGCTGGAGGCGCCCGACTGGCTTTCCATCGACCCTCTTGCCGGCTCGGAGCCACGGGCATCGTGCCCATCCTCACCTTCACGGCGGTCTGGAGCGGCGTCCACGTCCGGGGTTGGGGTGAAGGTGGATCCGGGCAGATGCGCTTCAAAGTATCGCCTCTGCTTCGTCTCAGTGAACAGCGTCTGCAGCTTGGCCGGTCGGTAGGGGAGCGTGGGCCGCCCTCCTTCCTCCACCGGTGCAACCTGGTGCTTTCGCCTCCACCTGTGCGCCTGAAAGCAGTGTTGCTTGATTGCCTCGACGTTGACGCTGCTGTGGCCGCAGCTGAGGTGGAGGCAGCGGAACCCGTCCAGCAGCGGGAGGCCTGAGATTGCCTCCGCCCCGTGTGCCGGATGCCGTGCCTCCCCCGGGCCGACGGCAATGTTGGCTGCCTTGAGCGAGGCCAGTGCCTGCTTCTTCACCTGCCGCTGGAGGTGGTGCTGCTCACTGAGATGGCGGGCAATGTTGCGGCGTGTGTAGCAGCCCCCGTGTGCGGTGCACAGCACGACCCGCGCCACCGGCACCACCTGCAAGAATGGTGGCTGTGCTGGCGGCGAGGATTCAACATGGAACCCTTCTGCCATGCCTTTGATTCCTGCCGCGGTCCCTCCGTCACAACAAACTTTGGAGAATGGGTCAGAGCCGTGTTCATGCACAACACTGCTGGGTACAGATGCCCCTACATAGCTTTTCGCCTTGACATCTATCAAACACATTAGGGCACTGACATATAGTGATCCTGACCATCAACAGCATTCATTGCTTCTGCATCCAATCTATGTCTTTGTATCTAAACGCCAGCAAGCCTGAAAGAAAGACACCAAAGATCCTCTGTGTCGTAGCCCCGCTGGTGAACCCCTCAAATCACACAAATATGTTCAACTCATCTCATGGAATCAGCTCATCAACAGTTGCACGAAACAACACCACCAGTGCACATGAAGATGAAGAAAATACACATTGCATCTGCGTTACAGCACAGCACCCCTTGGTGAGATGACTGATCAATTTTGTAGTCAAAGTGCACGCACCCTGGAACATATATCCAACTTGGGGCACTTTCAGGAGCCAGAGAGCTTTCTCTTGTGCCAGCCTCACTCTTGTGTGCGCTGTTCCGGGGGGTGGGGTGGGTTGTCGGTGTCGAGGTCGTCAGTGTCGAAAATCCCCTTATGACGTCACTTATTTCGCCCGGACTTATTGCGCAGGGAATTGCGCGTCAGGTCGCTCGCGCCGCCGCACACCTCACCCAAAATTCACTTATCACGGCGTAATAAGGTGGAACCATAATTAGAAGCAAAGAGAGCGGGGTAAAACATCACTTGGCTCCATTTGTGGTCTGAGTGCCCGGTGGCGTAGCAAGTGGTAACCAATCATCTACTACCACGAGGCTTATTGAGGGAATAAAGCGCATGAAGAGCCGCAACTAACAAGACCTTTAAAATATTTGCTCTGTTGAGAAGCAGTGTTCTAGCTGCTTTCATTGTGTCTTTTGGTACTAGCGTCAGGGAAAACCAAGCGAGAACTCTGTTCACCCTGAAAAAGACACAACAACATGGTCACAGGGTTCCACTAGACAGCATAGTATAGCACAAGTACCTTCTTCCTTACAATATGCTCAACGGTAAGACTTTTATTGATAGCTAGCACATCTGGTGGACGTCGGTTTTACACCTCAGCTGCGCGCATCTCTTCCGTGAGCACCCATTTCAAACCATACCACATGAACTACCTAAGGCACCAACACCCCGCCGAACGGTCCAGAACCAAATGGAGGAACCCGAACCACTAGAGTACTACGAAAAGCCTTGGAGTAGGACCACAATCAACTGTTCAAGACATCAAAAGAGCCTTTCGCCGGCTTGCCAAGCTTCACCACCCTGATAAGCAAGCTCCTGGAACATGCGCCGATGCTGAGGAATTCTGCAAAGCAAGTAATCTACTCATGTCTAGAATTTGAATCAGAAGGCTAATCTACCACATGTTGCAGGTCAGAGAAGCCCAGGAAGTACTATGTGATGAAACTAGGCGACAAGAATATGATATAAAATATCGGGCTATACAATTACAACGGGTTCAATATCAAAAGGAAAAAGATGCCCAACAAGCAAGGGAAGAGCTAAGAAAGGATGAAGAGGAGAGAGTACGACAAAAGGCAGCGGAAGATGCCGTCAAAAGAGAAGCAGAGGCTGAGAGGGTACGCAAATTAGCGGAGAAGGAGCGGCTGGCGGCTCAGAGAGCACAGAGAGAGAGAGACGCTGAGGAACGGTCGAAGGAGGCAGGTAGAAGGGCTCAAGTACAGCAAGAAGGAGAAGCAAGGGAACGGTTACAGAGGGAACAGGAAAAGAAAGCTGAATGGGAGCGAGAGGCAAAAGAATGCCTACGGAAGGACAAGGAGAGAAAGGCGGAGGAACGGTCGAAGGAAGCAGCTAAGAAAAGGAGAGAACAACAGGATAGAGAGGCAAAGGAGCGTCTTGTACAGATATTGATAGAGGAGCGACAGGATACTATGCGCACGAACTGGACGACGATAAGAGGAGCAAGCAGAATCACGGAATCTGAAGTCCACTCCCGTCCAAAGTTCAACTTTGAACCAAGTCGAAAGTAGGCCTCCTGCCAAGTGTATCCACCCGCAATTTGGTTGGCCAAGAAAGAATGGACCCTCAAATTGCTACTTCTGTGGAAAGAAATGTGCGAAGTATTCGTTTCGTTGTCCTAGCTGCGATGTCGCCGCGTGCGTACCCTGCAAGAAGCAGCGTTGTCCATACTAAGATAATGGATGATACTTAAGAGGGATGGTCCTCCGCAGTATATTACCAACCATCACCGCCGCTCCGTACACTTCCTGCCCTATCCTTCTTCCTGAGGCTAGGAAGGCCTCGGAGGATTCGCTCAAGGCCATCTATGCTAGCTCCTACGGTACATTCGTACGCAGCTGTCAGGGCCCCAGGATCCTAGGGTAGGCCTTCAAGCACAAAACGCGTGGCGCGGTGCTTCTAATACGCCAAGACCAAGATCGGCGCAGGAACGAGGATCTTGGGTTCAATGAAAGGGAGCCGCTACTACACTGCTTTCGGTTGTCTAATGATGAATCTGAAAAGACCATGTACAAAACCCAACCCTGTTGGCAGACGCGGCCGCGCCGTCTACAAAGCGGTGGTAGCAAGATATCTTTTGGATACAAGAGAGTATAGCTATTATATTTTTCAACAATAGCTTTTCGTGCCTTTGCCCGTATGGAGTGCTGGTCGCGGAGATGTGTACTCAAGCGCTTCGGAGAGCGTAGCCATGCTCCTTACAAATAAGCACCTTATAATCGCCTTCATAGTGTAAAAAGCCGCCGGCAAATTGAGCACCACCGGTACTGTCGGTCGTAGTTGTTGCAGCTGTCGTTGTAGGTGTTGCAGCTGTCGTTGCAGCTGCTGATGCTGCTTCGACTCGTTGCGTGCCCGACCGCGGATTCCACTGAACCTCCATCGTCAATTGTAACCCCAAGACGACAACAATACTGCCCAATTCCTATTCCAACACCGGGAATCGATCAAGTTGCATTTACTGGCTCCCGATAAGTCAACTTGTAGACTCAGACGCCTTCATTCGAGCATAAGCCACTCATGCAAAGGGACCAGGGAGGTGAGCTAGCAGCGATCTTGGTTTAGGCAATCATTAACGGGCCGGCTCGCAGTCAACGATCATGCTCATGCCTCCGCCGCTCAACTAGCATGATCTCGACCGCTCCTTCGGCAGTGGGCATGCATCGTAGTAGTATAATATATCGCTCGTTTGCAATAGGCGTGTTTCACGCACGCTCTTGTCGCCGTCCAATCTAATCCCACTGTCTTCTCCATATAATGGTTGGCGATGCCTCGAGCCTGCTTCTTTTCCTCTTCTTTGCGTTCTTCCGCCTCTTCATCGTCCCACTGATCATCATTGCCTTCGCTGAGCTTTCTTGACGTCTGTACTTGGTGTCCTGATATTCATGGACAATCGCCGCCATGAGGAATCCTGTGCCTCGGATCTTGCCGCTTCTTTCGTCTCCAGATTTGTAGCCTGTTGATTCGTCGAGCTTGCAGGCGTTTTCGCACGTGACTAACGAGCAATTACAGACATTGCGGTTGGTGGGACATTTGTACAGCATGGAGGTGTTGTATGGAGCCGGTGAGGAGGAGAGATGGAAGACCGAGAGTGACGCGAGAGCCCGAGAGGAAAGCAGCGAACGAATCGAACTATAAGCGTTGAGAGGTAGTCCGGAGGTGGCTGAGAAGTATACGGCGGGAGGATGACCGGGCCGGCTCGATGAGAGTACAACTTCAGATAGAGACCAAGCTGTGCACAACTCGAAATATATAGAGGCTTCACTTCTAGGCTTGAACACTAATGAACTATGTACATCAATAGAGAGCTTCTTCTTCGACTATACCAGCCCACTCAATCATCTTTGATTGCAGCTGCCGCATGGACGCTTGCATCTCGTGACTCTTCATCAAAGCCAATATCACTTTCTCACCAGGCGTAATGAGTCGTGCTTCGTTGAGCAAGTTTACCTGGACGGCACGTGCGAGAGTACTCCGCCTCCCATGGCTCACTGGTGCGGCATCGGCAACCTTCAACATGTTGTACTTGTAGACCAAACCTATTCCCGGCCGCTCGAAAGGGATTCAGGAAGGGCACCATCGCTCTTTTTGGCGAATGCGATGTTTTGAAGAAGACATACCAGCCGGTACAAGTTGTTCACACGGGTAGGGTGCGTGGAATTTGCGTTTAGGACGGGGTCGTAGTCGCAACATACAAGGAGGAGGTAGCGGAGTTCTTGACAATAATTGTGTTTGCGGTGGTAGCTGTCGGCCAAGCTGTACGGGACGACAAAGAATATCGCCAAGCTTTAGAGGCTGTACAAGACAAGAAGCGGGCCCTCGGACGACGATTTACCGCTTGCGGTTAGCGCGCCGAATAGGCCCCCGGTGATCACGAGATAACTATGCAGCTAGGCTTATGCTATCAATGTCCTCTAATTGGTGGCCTCACTGTTTGGTCTTCCCCAAACTCACCGAAACTTACGCCCTTTACCTTGCCTCCATCTCTCAGCTCCCACAAAGACCTTTCACATGATATTACTTTCAAGATTTCGTCATGGCTAAGCAGCGTTCTCCAGATGGAAGGCTCGTCTATCTCCACTGCTCATCAATCTTCAGCGGAGCAAACGCGAGCATTCGGAAGCGAAAGAAGGTCTCCCAGCTTCTTGAGGAGCATAAGGCATCCATCAAAATCCTTACAAATGAATATACCTTACCAGCCATTGCTACAATTGCGAAGGCGCTGCTAGACCAGAAGATCTTTGAATCCTTACCCAGGGCAAAGTTCCGTTTCCCAGAGCTGTTCCAGCCGTCAGAGACGCAAGAGGCCGAAAGGGCAGCCTCTGAGGCAGAAGTCGTCAGGATCGAGGCCGAAGCAGCACAAGACATAGTGCTGACATCCGATGACGAGGGAGGAGATGAGTGCCTGGACTTTGAGCAGGGCGAACAGCGCGTTGAGCCTGAGGGGACATTAAAAGGCGAAGCCGAGGCTCCGGACAATGTTCAAATCAGCGCTGTTGAACCGTGGCAAGTCTTGTTTAGAGGATAATTGCTCGAGACGACACAATCACGTAGCTAATCTTCTTAATAGCACACAATCGGCACCCCAAGCACACCAAGCGCACTCTATCCCAAGACTCCACCCTGTCTATTTGCCATTCAAAACAAAACATAGAGCTCTAGTCCTAGTCCAATCTTTGCTTGAGGAAAGCTGTCTGGAGTTCGGCAACACTTGGGTCCCGGATCTGATGGAGGCGCAGAAATGGCACGAAGCAGAGTCTATTGAACTCACCGAATGGACCAAGAGATTTTTGAAATACGCCAAGTCTTTACCTTTACCGCCCTCAGCCATCAAACCGATTGCCGGTAAAAGTATCGCAGAGGTTCTCTTTGCAACAAGTAACCTTCGTCACTCGGCTGTTCATCGCCATCCTACTAGCGCAGCGGGACTTCTGAACATGCTCAGCGCAGCTATTACCTTTGCAGAAGCACTTAACGACTCCAAACGAGCGGGAAAGGTAGCGGAAATCAAATTTCAGCTAGAGGCTAGCATAGAGGAAATTGTGCAGCATCAAAATCTACTCGAACGCAAGCTCACAGACCAACTTGAAGATATTGCGCGTCGGAGAGCTGAACTTAACGAGTTGGAAAAATCGTCCATCGAGGAGACACTGGCAACGGACAAGAAGCAACGCACTGAGGTCGGCTCTGCCTTTGAAAGCTTCCTTGTTGGCTCCCAGCAGGTCTCCAAGCCTTGCGCCTGTAATTGTACACCGAGCTTTGACGGACCGAAGGCAGAGTCTGAGGCAGGAGAGAATATCGAGAGTAGCGGGATAGGTATGTTTCTATGTGCTCCTTTTCTTTCATTTCAAGTCCAGTCTATTCCTATCTCTATTTCTAATAGTCCCTCTAGAACACGGACAGAAACCTCGAGACGGGATAAATAAAGCTCAAGCTTATGATCAAAGTCTACTCGGCGAAGAGAGACCTCATCAAAGTGAAGAGTTGGAGGAAGATGACCGACCTCCTTGGCACAATAGTAAACCGGAAGTCTCAGAATTGACCCTTCCGACTTTGAGGTCGAAGGGGAAAATGGAAAAGGGAAAGAAGGCTGCAAAATCGGGCTGGGATACTTGTGTAGCTGAAGAATCACCTGTTCTCGTGGGTGAAGCTACTTCTTCAGAAGATGCATCTCCTGCCCCAGTACATGATATAGGTTGGAAATGGCCTCGAAATAGCGTTTGGGATTTCGGCGCGACTCGCGATGTTTCGGATAATGCGGCAGTGGGAGCTATCTCCGTCGAAGAACCTTGCTTCACCAAGCCGGAGGAGGCTTTCCCTTCAGATGACCCTTACATTATTGCGCCAGATGAAGAACCATTGGTGGAGGATATCTTTCCTGCAGAAGAAGCATTCTCCAAAGAAGACCCTATGAAAGAGGAAGAAGTTGCTCCTGAGGCCGCGCTGGAAGCTTCACAAGCCGAGCTAATCATCGAAGGCTTCGACGACGCAGAAAAACATCCTCTCGACCAATATAAGAATATTCCATGTGAACCAACACCAGAGTCCGACGTCGCTCCAATGCATAATGCCCCAGCTGAGGATGTTGAGTTCCGTGTACCGCCTCCAAGGCTTGCTCTTAGTGCCGTGCGCGATATTGATTTTCATCCACCTCCTCTTTCGGCGCCATCGCCCATAGTGACTTCAGTCATTGAGGCTGCAGCCCCAGAGGCGCCAACGGAAGATAGCCATACCATCACGCTCAAAATTTTCAATGGCAGCAAGGTCCTCAGATCTGTCGTCTTTATTAGAGCTTGCACCCGGACGGCAATCTTGAACGAAGCAAGAGCATATTGCGTGAAATGTGCACAAGATGATCAAAGTCTTGAGACACTGCTGGCAAATGGATACAATTTAGCCTTTGTGTCGCTAAGAATATATGAGTGCGACATGGATTTGTCGACATACAAAGTTGAAAACTTATCCTCCCTGGTTCGGACTATTGAGAAAACGGGTATTCCGAGATTTACGCTCCGGATCTCTGAGATTTGAAAGGCATTAAGGTCGAGGTATTCTTCTAATCTCTAGATTTGAGAATAAGCTATGTTTTTATGATGAAGTCTTTGGTCTTATGATGTAGCAACAACATGGTGGGCGCAAATCCATGCAAAACAGAAATAGTATAACGGCCTACAACAAATCGTCATTACTACGTTGGCTTCCTCATTAATACGGTTCAAGACAAAGTCTCGTTATAAGCTCGTATCGTCAACTTCGCAGACGCGATGAAGAGCAATATTCTGGGGTAAGTTGACCGACTATGATCTGAGCCACGAAATTGAACGATACTGTTCAAAGTAAAGTGGTATATCCACATGTTCTCCCTTCCTCCGCAGTGCGAGCGTCCTCTTGGTCTCCCAAACTAATATCGAAGGTATTCAAAGAATTATATCAAAAGCCACAGCGTGGGAACAGAGAAGCGGCGCCACCTTCGAGGGGGAAAAGACGGTGCTGATAGATATTGTATAGAGCCCTTGTGGATTCCAATCTCCTACCCCCTGTCACGAGTTGAGCCCGTGACATGTTATTTGCTCGCTGTTGTTTCTGTTCTTCGTGTCACGTCTTGTTTACATACCTAGACCTA
>JAABVA010004717.1_pt1 | contig 12538 bp, 16 predicted proteins | sample 5560331 | NCBI WGS metagenome assembly JAABVA01 (sample SAMN12812661, study PRJNA571458) | rock metagenome | isolation source: Antarctica rocks | place: Antarctica: Victoria Land, Mt New Zealand sud | collected 2016-01-07
GGAGATGCGTATCCATCATTCGGCCTCCGCGAGCAGCAGCGGCAGGATGGAGGAGGCGTAGCGCCGCGGGCGGCGGCGGGCGACGAGGATGTCGGTGTACCCGCTAGACGTCACCGATGCGGAGAAAATGAGGCAGAGGGCCGACGGGGATGCCTGCAGATAACCTGGGATAGTTCGGGTTTCTTTCACTCTCGCCCAAAAGCAGCCATTCCGCTTTCGGCCAGCCTTGCTGGAAGTCTGTGAAAGAACCCTGTCCGAGCCTGGCCAATGACGGCCAGAGGAGGACGACACTATGGGACTATCAGAACATGATCCTGGTGCCAAAGGTCGGCGCCCATGGAATTCTGGCCGTCTGGTCGGAGCCAAGCGGGCGCTGAAGGCGCAGCAGGTCTGGGCGGTCCTCTGTGGATGGCTCCCTTGTTGCAAGTGCAATCTGCTGATCTGGCGCGTTGGTCGGGCGCAGTCTTCTGTTCGGCCTGTTGTGCAGTCGACATTGGACTGCTGGCCCTGACGGGTTCCGTGAACCGGGTCCCAATCTGCTTCTCAGGCTATGACGCCTTGGACTGTCCATGGGTTGTCCCTGTTCCCAGCCTGACCGGTTGCCATCACTGCTCGTCGCGCCTGCAACCTCCTGAAGCTGATCCCTCAGCTAAACTTTGAACAACTGCCTACGCCGACAGCACCGGCATGTGGTCCGCCCGATAGACCTCGTCACGCGTCATCACGGCCCACACGATCCGTGCCGTCTTGTTCGCCATCGCCACGGTCGCCACCCGCGCCGGCTTGCGCGCCAGCAGGCTGACCAGGTGCGGATGGACGCTTTCGGGCTTGCTCCGAGCGCGCTGCACCAACGACGTTGCGCCGATCACGAGCAGCTTGCGCAGGTATTTGTCGCCCATCTTGCTGATGCGCCCGAGCCGCTCCTTGCCGCCGCTGGAGTTTTGCAGCGGGGTCAGACCGAGCCAGGCTGCAAAATGTCGGCCCGAGCGGAACTGGCCCGGGTCGGTGACGGACGCAGCCAGCGCCGTCGCACCGATCGGACCGATGCCCGGGATCGTGGCCAGGCGTCGTGCGACCTCGTCGCTGCGTTGCAGAGCCGCGAGGGCATGATCGATCTCGCGTATATGGGCGTGCGTGTCGAGCGCTTGCTGCGACAGCGCAAAGATGATCTTGGCAGCGGCCGCGGGCACCGCGGGCGTCTCGCCGTCGACCAGCTCACGCGCCATCAGCAACGCACGCTCGAGCCCCTCGGGAATGTTGATGCCGAACTCCGCCAGCAGCCCGCGCATCATGTTCACCGACTGGGTGCGCTGCTTGACCAGCAGGTCGCGGGCACGATGCATCGACAGCGCGGCCTGCTGTTCGCGCGACTTGATCGGCACAAAACTCATCGTCGGCCGGGTCACAGCTTCGCAGATCGCCTCCGCGTCGGCGGCGTTGGTTTTGCCGCGTTTGACGTAGGCCTTCACGTAAGCCGGCGGCATCATCTTCACCGTATGCCCAAGTGCCACCAGCTCACGGGCCCAGTGATGCGACGTGCCGCACGCTTCCATGCCAACCAGGCAAGGCGATAGCTTGGCGAAGAACGGCAGCACGTGGGCTCGCCGAAGTGCCTTGCGGACAATAACACTACCCGCCGCGTCCACGGCATGAACCTGGAAGACATGCTTGGCCAGATCAATGCCGATCGTTGTAACGTCCACCGCGGGTGGCTCCTCTGCTCGGGTTGCCTGACAGCCACCCACCTTGGCACTCAGATGCCGTGGGCGGGAGCCATCCACCCATCCGCTTTACGGATGGAAATACGCAGAAGCAGACAATGGTTAAAAACATCCGAGATCCGGCAATGGAAGCCCCGGCTCGAACTTTATTTGCATGCCGCGGACGTGCTGAGCGTGGCGCCTGCGGAGTTGGCGCTGGCGGCCACGCATGCCTGGGACGTGCATGGAGCCAAGTGCGCCGGGCTGTTCGCAGGTTTCGTCGCCCGCGGCCAGAGTTTCCCTGCCACGATGGCGGCGCCGGACATCGTCGGTCAGAACTTGGTCGATGTTGCCCACGATATTGCGGCCATGCTGACCGAGTGAGCCCCACGCCGATCAATCGACAGGCGCGGTCGGGGGTCCGTAACCTTTCGCGCGGCAACCCGAACCTTGAGGTAAGCTGGCCGCTTCCGGCATGGGTCAAATAGGCATTCCCGACTAGGTGGATACGATCCGCCGGGCCTGCGAGCTTCCACATGGCGCCAGGCCCGGCATTGCTTTCGGTGTCATTCGCGCAGTGGAGACCTTCGGGCAAGTGCACATCATTCCCACCAGCCTCTCGCTAGGGTCCGGCCCCTTCTCGCTCGACCTCGGCGTGAACGCCTGGGGCCGGGCTGTCTGCACTGCAGGCTTCGTCATGGGGGCTGTCCTGGCGCCCAGGACGGGCCTGTCGATCGCCGGGTTGCCGCAGAAGTGACGCCGGGCGGGGTCCCTCTGGTGGAGGCGCGTGGCGCCGTGCTCGTGTTCGGCGGCTGCTACAGCAACCTGCAGGCGACATGCGCCCTGCTGGACGAGGCGCGGCGGCTCGGCATCCCGCCCGAGCGCACCATCTGCACGGGTGATGTCGTGGCCTACGGCGCCGATGCCGCAGCCACGGTCGATGTCGTCCGCCGCGCTGGCGTTCATGTCGTGATGGGGAACTGCGAGGAATCGCTGGGCGAGCGCGCCCAGGATTGCGGTTGTGGCTTCATGGCGGGGTCTGCCTGCGACAGGCTGTCGGCGGCCTGGTATTCTCACGCCGACGCCAGCCTTGGCGACGAGGCCCGGGCATGGATGCGCAGCCTGCCGCGCCGGATCGACCTGCTGATCGGCGGTCGACCTCTCGCTGTCGTCCACGGCAGCCCGGACCGGGTCAATGCGTTCGTCTTCGGCTCGACCTCCGACGATGACCTCCGGCAGCTGGTCCGCGGCGCTGGATGCGGCGGGGTCATCGGTGGCCATTGCGGCATCCCGTTCACGCGTATGGTCGATGGCCTGCTATGGCACAACTCCGGCGCCATCGGCGTTCCGGCCAATGACGCCACGCCACGCGTTTGGTTCAGCGTGCTCGAGCCCGGCGATGCCGGCATCGAGATCCGGCACCTCCCGCTCGAGTACGAGCATGGCGCCGCGGCTGCGGCAATGCGGGCCGCGCGCCTCCCAGACGGGTATGCGGACGCGCTGAGCTCCGGTCTTTGGCCCAGCCTGGATATCCTGCCCCCGGAGGAGCTGGCGCGAATCGGGCAGGCGCTCGCAACCCGGACGCTGCTGTGGCCGACCACCGCATGAGCGCAGCCACACCTCGCCGTCCCTCCTGGCTGCCGCAGGTAGCCCTGCTTGCCGCGGTGGCAGGTCTCGTCGGCGCGTTCTTCGCGTTCGGGCTTAACCACGCCCTCACGCTCGAATCGCTGCAGTCGCACCGGGACCATCTGGTGCAGATTCGCGACCGGAACCCCGTGCTGTTCGCCGGAGGCTACCTTCTGGCCTACGTTCTCATGGCCGCGTTCGCCATCCCAGGCGCCCTCGTCATGACCGTTACAGGCGGCGCGGTTTTCGGCCTTGTGGAGGGAACGGTGCTGGCGTCGTTTGGGTCATCGATGGGCGCGACCCTCGCCCTGCTCGCCAGCCGCTACCTGTTCCGCGATTGGGTGCAGCGGCACTTCAGCAAGCGCCTGGACCAGGTGAACCGGGGGCTGGCGCGCGATGGCTGGCTGTATCTGCTCAGCCTGCGCCTGGTGCCCGCGATCCCGTTCTTCGTGGTTGATCTCCTGTTCGGGGTCACGGCGTTCCCGGTGCTGCGGTTCTATGCGGTCAGTCAGGCCGCGATGCTCCCGGCGACGCTGGTCTACGTGAATGCGGGCACGCAGCTCGAGCATCTGACCAGCCTCTCCGGCATACTTTCGTGGAGGGTGCTCGCCTCCCTCGTCCTACTGGCGTGCCTGCCGCTCGCTGCAAGGGGCGCAACTAAGCTGATGGGGAGTCGCCGATGAACCCGCACACTTGGAGGCGGCCGCGCCGGTTCGACCGCAACCTCGTCGTCATCGGCGCCGGGACTGCCGGGCTAGTGGCCGCGCTGGTGGCCGTCAAGGCTGGCGCCACAGTCACCCTGGTCGAGGCGCACGAGATGGGCGGCGACTGCCTGAACACCGGATGCGTCCCCTCGAAGGCGCTCATCCACGCCGCCCGCATCGTCGCCCAGGCCCATGCGGGGGCGAGGCTGGGCTTGCTCCGACCCGTCGGTGCCGCGGAGTCCGCGGCGGCGATGGACCATGTGCGGGCCTCGATCGCCGCCGTCGCCCCGCACGACTCCGTCGAGCGCTATCGCGGCCTCGGCGTCGATGTCCGGCAAGGCCGGGCAAGGATTACCTCGCCCTGGTCGGTCGAGGTGGGTGGGGAAACGTTGACCACCCGGTCCATCATCATCGCAACCGGCGCCGAGCCCGCTGTGCCGCCCATCCCCGGCCTCGGTGAAACCGGCTACGTCACCTCGGAGACGCTTTGGCGGCTCGAGGCGGTGCCTAAGCGGCTGCTTATTCTCGGCGGCGGGCCGATCGCCTGCGAGCTGTCGCAGGCCTTCGCCCGGCTCGGGTCCGCGGTCACGGTGGCGCAGAAGTCGGACCGTCTGCTCGAGCGCGAGGACGACGAGGTCTCCGCCCTGGTGCGCGAACGGCTCGAGCAGGAGGGAGTCCGCGTGCTGACGGGTCACCAGGCGGTCGGCGCCGCTGTCCGGGATGGCGAGCGCAGCATGCGATTTGAGCACGGCGGCAGCACCCTCGACGTGCCGTTCGACGTCATCCTCGTCGCGGTGGGCCGCAAGCCCAGGACATTTGGCTTCGGCCTCGAGGAGCTGGGCATCCCGCTCACGAAGACCGGCACCGTCGAGACCAACCACTACCTGCAGACCCTGCATCCCGACATCTACGCCTGCGGCGATGTTGCGGGCCCATGGCAGTTCACCCACGCGGCCGCCCACCAGGCGTGGCACGCCAGCGTCAATGCCCTGTTCGGCCGCTTCCACCGCATCCGTCCGGACCGGGCCGTCATGCCCGCGGTGACCTACACCGAGCCCGAGATCGGGCGGGCCGGGCTGAACGAGCGCGAAGCCAAGGCCCAGGATATCGCCGTCGAGGTCACACGCTACGCGCTGCACGAACTCGACCGAGCCATCGTCGACGATGCGCGGGAGGGATTTGTGAAGGTGCTAACCCCACCCGGCAAGGACCGCATCCTCGGCGTCACCATCGTGGCGCCCCGCGCGGGCGAAATGCTCTCCGAGGTGGTGCTGGCCATGCAGAACGGCCTCGGCCTCAAAAAAGTGTTCGGCACCGTCCACGCCTATCCGACCTACACTGAGGCGAACCGGGACGCGGCGGGAGTTTGGCGCAACCGGCATGCGCCGACCTGGCTGCTTGGCGGGCTGACACGCTATCACGCCTGGATGCGGGGCGGCTCGTGAGCGCCGTCGCGAAGCTCTCAGTGATCGTTCCGCTCGGGCCTGACGAGGTGGAGTGGCATAGGCTTGTCCCGCAACTGGGTGCCACCCTGCCGCACGGCAGCGAAGTCGTCATTGTTACCGCTGGGACCCCCGTGCCGAAGCCGCCTGCGGACTGGCCCGAGCACCTCGGTCTTCGCCGCTCCGATGGGGGCGCCGGGCGGGCACGGCAGCTCAATCACGGTGCCAGGCTCGCCGAGGGCGAATGGCTCTGGTTCCTGCATGCCGACTCCCGCCTAGGACCGCAAACCGTGCCCGCGCTGCTGGACTTCCTGGCCCGGGGCGAGGCGGCGCTGGGCTGGTTCGACCTGGCGTTCCGCCCTGGCGGACCTGCGCTGATGCGGCTGAACGCTTACGGCGCGAACCTACGCTCGGCCTGGCTCGGCATGCCGTTCGGCGACCAGGGCTTTGTCATCCTGTTGCGCTCCTTCGCGGCCCTGGGCGGCTTCAGGGAGGACGCCCCGTACGGCGAGGACCATCTACTGGCCTGGGCGGCGAAAAGGGCGGGCCTCCCCCTGCGGCGGATCGGCGCCCGCCTGTTCACGAGTGCACGGAAGTGCGAGCGCGGCGGCTGGGCCGCTACAACCGGGCGGCATCTGTGGCTGACCGCCGCCCAGGCATGGCCCGAGTGGCGCGGCCTAGCAGGAGGCGCCAGATGACCGCCGTCGCCATCTTCGTCAAGACGCCTGGCCTCAGCCCGGTGAAAACGCGCCTGGCCAAAGACATCGGAAGCGCGCTCGCAACCGAGTTCCACCGCCGGGCCGCCTCGGCGGTCCGCGCAGTCGCACACGCCGCCGGATTTGACGTCCGGCCGTATTGGGCGGTTGCGGAGCAAGACGCGCTGGCGCACCCGGCGTGGCGCGCATTCCCGACGCTCTGGCAAGGCGACGGAGACCTGGGCATGCGGCTTGACCGGGTCTACTCGGAGCTGCTCGGACGCCATGGCTCGGTGCTGCTCATCGGCGCCGATGCACCGCAGGTCACTCCTGCGCTGCTTCGCGATGCGGCACAAACTGTCCGGGACGGCGGGCCCCAGTATGCCATCGGTCCGGCAACCGACGGCGGTTTCTGGCTGTTCGGCGGCCGGGCTCCCGTGCCGCCGGAGGTATGGCGCTCGGTCGCCTATTCGCAGGCGGACACCGGGGAGAGACTGGCTGAGGCGCTCCGGCCAGTCGGTGCAATCAGCTGGGTTCCCGCTCTCACCGACACCGACGAGGTCTCAGACCTGCCCGCGGTGATTTCTGCCTTGCTCTGCCTCCCCGCCCCCTTGCCGGAGCAGGTCGACCTCGGCGACTGGCTGCGCACCGTGTGCCAGGCGCCCACCTTCTCAGAACTTGCCCAGGAGACCTCCTGACGATGACCGCTTCCGCCCTCGTATCCGCCCCGGCTCTCACCCAGGTGAAATTCAGCGACCCCGACGTTACCGCGCTGGGCGAAACGCGTGCCAAGGTCAGCCTGAAGGCGCTGGAAACGCTGTGGTTCAACACCGGAACCCTTTGCAATCTCACCTGCCTGAATTGCTATATCGAATCCTCGCCGCGAAACGACCGCCTCGCATACCTGACGCGGGATGAGGTCTCCCGCTACCTCGACGAGATCGCGCGGGACCACCTACCCACCCGCCTCATCGGCTTCACCGGTGGCGAACCGTTCATGAACCCGGACATGCTCGCGATGCTCGAGGACACGCTGTCCCGCGGGTTCGAGGCGCTCGTGCTGACCAACGCAATGAAACCCATGCAGAGGGTCCAGCCTGCACTGCTCGAGCTCCGGCGGCGGTTCGGCTCGCGCCTGACCGTGCGCGTGTCGCTCGACCATTACGGGGCCGCCGTCCATGAGGCCGAGCGCGGCGCGCGAAGCTGGCAGCCCACGGTCGACGGCCTGGTCTGGCTCGCCCGCGAAGGGTTCGAGGTGCATGTCGCCTCCCGCCTCCTTTCGGGAGAGACCGAAGCGGAGGTCCGCGCCGGGTTCGCCCGGTTGTTCGCCGAGATCGGGGTCGGCATCGACGCCTCGAACCCGGTCCGGCTTATGCTGTTTCCCGAGATGGATGCGGACCGGGATGTCCCAGAAATCACCGAGGCATGCTGGGGCATCCTGGGGCGCTCACCGGACGAGGTCATGTGCTCAGGCTCACGCATGGTGGTGAAGCGCCAGGGGGCGGCGTCGCTCGCCGTAGTCGCGTGCACCCTGCTGCCCTACGACGCGCGCTTCGAGCTTGGCACGACGCTGGCGGAGGCGAACCGCCCGGTCGCGCTGAACCACCCGCATTGCGCGTCCTTCTGCGTGCTCGGGGGCGCGGCCTGCAGCCGGACATAAGCTGCCAAATCGGCTAGCGCGGGGCGGTCGCCTGCGCGAACCGGGACAACACGCGGCGGCCAAGGGCGCCCTGGAGTGCCACCAGCAGCGCGGCCACGCCCAGGTTCCAGGCCAGCACCATCACGGTCGCATCGATTTCGTGCAGGAGGGACAGCGCCGTGGATGTCACCGCGGCGACCGCGAGCCCCGCCGTCATCGTCACCAGCTTGGGGTGCAGCCGGGCGGCATGGCCGAGCATCGCGAACATCACGACCGACAGCGGCACACTGACAGCGAGCACAGTTGCGAAGCACCGGACCGCCTCGCCCATCCGCATTGCTCCCGCGTCCATACTGACCCAATCGGTCAGGCAGCCATAGCCGATCGTGCAGACCCAGACGAGCAGCGTCGGCAACGGCAACAGCAGCCAGCGGCGTGAGCGGTCGGGGAGGCCCCCCAGCAGGCACCCGACCGCGGCAAGCACACCGGTCGCGGCCGAAGCCAAGCAACCCGCCAGGTAGACTGGCTTGCGCAGTTGCGCGGAAAGATCCGCGCGCAAACCATGCTCGACCGCGAGCAGCAGGAGGATGGCGACCGCAAGCGCAAGCCATCCTGCCGTGCGCACCAGCGGTGGACGGAGCGCCCGCACTGGGCGGGCGTCGTTGGCCAGGTTTTCGATCAGGTCAGGCGTGTCCATCAGCTGCCGGCTCCCCACTGGTGCAGCAACGTCCTCAGGGTGGCGATGCCTCGGTGGGTTGCGACCTTGAGCGCTCCGACCGTCATCCCGCTGGCCGCGGCGGCCTCCTTGAGAGATTTCTCCTGCAATTTCAGCAACGTCACCGCTTGCCGCTGCCGTGGCGGGAGCGACCCGATCGCTGCGTGGAGATCCCACGCCTCGAAGCTGAACGTCTCGCTGGTCTCCACAGCGGGGAACGCCTCGTGCTCCAGCTCGACGGCGACTTCGCGGGCGGAGGCGCGACCCAGCGCACGCAGGCGGTCAATGACCCGGTGACGGGCGATTCCTGCCAGCCACGGCTTGAACGGGCGGGATGCATCGTAGGTGTGCCGGACCGCATGCAACGTCAGGAGAACGTCCTGGACGGTATCCTCGGCGTCGCTCGGATTGCGGTGCGCCCGGCTGGCGATCGCCCTCAGATAGGGTGTGATACCGATGAGCAGCGTCCGGTAAGCGTCGCTGTCGCCGCTCTGCGCAAGCACCATCAACGCTGCCCATTCTTCCGGGTCGGTGGCGATCGAATCTTGCGGGCGTGAGGCTTGGGTCATGTTCTTCCGCATCATCGCATGGATGCCGGGGACCCGACGAGCAAGCTTCCGCCCGTGGTCCCTATGCCTCGCCGCGGGCGGGATAGTCCTTCTCCGTTACGAACTTCACCGCGGCGAGCACATCGGAGAAAGACGGCCGGGCAAACGGCATCGTCTGGATGGAAGCCGCATAGAGCGTGTGGTCCGGCCGGATCAGGAACAGGCCGGGCTCGGCAAACAACGGCGGCTCACCGTCCTTGATGCCCGCCGAGATGAACAGGCCCCATGTGCGCGCCTGCTCGATGCCGAGCCCGTAGGCGATACGCAAATGCTCGACGTCCCACTCGACCTTCGACCGCTCCGCGCGATCCTGAGTGTCGGTGCTTGCCGCGGTTGCCTCGACGCCGAGCGCCTCGAACTCACCCAGCTTGTGGTTGAGGTCGCGCAGATAGTTCTTGCAGATGGGACAATGCAAGCCCCGATAAACGACGAGCAATGTGAACGTCTTGGGCGCGCTCTGCGCCACTTCGAACTGGCCGCCGCCCACCATTTGCAGGCTGAGAGCGGGCACCTTCGTGCGTGGTTTGATCGACATTATGAGGCGAATTCCTGTTACGGGCACCCACCTTGGGGCGCCGTTGAAGTCGTTAGAACCGGGTCGTCAGGTCGGTGAGCCAGGCAGGCGACGCTGCAACCAGCGCGCCTTCCAGGACGTGATCCGTGCCGGTCAGGATGAGGGCTGACACCGCCAGAGCGCCCCCGCCGAGGACCATCTTTCCAGTCTTCCCCGCGCTCATCATCTTGCCCCGCCATCGCATCAGTGCCTGCCGGGACAGTGAGCCTACCACGAGCAGCGGCACCGCCGTGCCAAGGCCGAACGCCACCATGACGGACGCCACGCTCGCGAGGTCGCGTCCTTGGGCCGCGAGGACGGAGGCAGCCCCGAGGGTGGGGCCGACGCACGGACTCCAGACCGCGCCAAGCAGCAGGCCGAGCACGAACTGACCGCCGAGTCCGGTAGGCGTGAGGCGCTGGATCAGGCGGTTACCCAGGTTGCTGACCCCGCCCGCCGCGACGGCGAAGCGCTGCTGCAGCACTCCGCTGAGCAGCACGACGCCCATGATGCCGAGCAGCACCGCCGAGATGACACGAAACACGTCACCGTCGAGCCCGGCCGAGAAGCCGATGGTCGCCACGAACAGGCCGACGCCAACGAACGACGTCACCAACCCGGCCGCCAACGCCGCCACGCCGAGCCGATGGATTGCCATGGCAGGTCCCAGCACCAGCGGCAGCAGCGGCAATACGCAGGGTGACAGCGTCGAGAGCATGCCCGCGACGAAGCCAAACCCCATGCTGGCGAATGGCAGACTCATGCCCGTGCTGCCTTGTTCAGCCGTTCGTTTTCTGCAGAAGCGCCTTGATGGACTCGGCGTTGGTATCCCCGGTGGAGCGCCCCTTCTCGACGGCGCCATGGAAGACCACCAGCGTGCTCTGCATCTGCGCGCCAAGAGCGCGGACGACGTCCTTTTGGGTGTCGAAATCAACCTGGTAGACGACGAGGTCCTTGAACGCAGGATCGGCCATGAACTGGCTCAAGATCGGACGCTGCTTGGCGCAGGTCGGGCACCAGGGTGCCGAGATATCCACGAGGATGGGCTTGCCCTCGTGCTGGGCGGTTGCGAACGCCTGCTGCGTGAACGGGGCCTCGGTGGCGGCCTGCGCAGCGGGGATGGCGGTCACGGCAAGGCAAAGCGTGAGCGCGACGGCGGACAGCGATTTGATGAAGCGCATCAGGGTCTCCCGATCGGTGTAAGGGGATGTTCGGGCCAACCCGGGCATCCGATCCACAGTTCTGGCGCCCAGGCCAAAAGGTTACGCACCTCCGTTCACGAACGGCACGATAAGGTCACAGCATGAGGCCAACGTCCGATGCTGCAATTGATGGGCGAACGTAAGCGGATCGAAGGCATCCTCGGTGCCCGCCATGCGTGCCGCCGAAGCCACTTCCGAAAAAGTGCGGGCGGGTTGTGCGGCAGCACGGCAAGACGCTGGAGGGAGGCTGCAAGCCCGGCCGCCGTGCCCCAGACATGCGGGCCCGCGCGCATGCCGAAGGCGCTGGCCATGGTTATTAGTCTGGACACTTGAACATGGCTACCGGGTTGACGGGAAGCTTGAACAGGGCCGGCCTGTCTTCCAGACCGGCCCCATCGATCGCCGTTCAGCCTGGCGGACGGGCGATCAGTTGGTGCTGCGCGTTGACCCCAATGTCGCCCCGACTTGCGCCGTGCGTCTGGCCGTCATCGTCGAGGACCACCAGGATCGCGTTGTCATGCGTCAGCTTCTGCGGCGCAGTGACCATCGCAGTCGCGTGCCCCTTGGCGTCCGTTTTGAAAGAGTTGGCTGAGCCCGCGCCGTCCAGGGGCGTAAAGCTGACCGGCTTCTGGTCGAAGTGGTTTTCGAACAGGCTGTAGGTGGCGCTGGGACGCAAATGCTCGAAACTTAGCTTTATGACGATCCCGCCTACGGCCGTCTGCGTCATGGTGGCCTGACCGGTTGGCGCCAGCCATTCGGCGAGGGTGAAACCGAATGGCGTCCCTTGTGCATTGAATAGGGGCGTGGATTTCGCGTCGGCTTCGATTAGCGCCGGCCGGAAACCTGCGGCATGCTTAATCCCCTGTGGTCCCGTGCCTTCCGCAACTCCCGCATCGCTGACGAAGACCTGTGGGTCGATCGGCTTGGGTTGCTTTGTCTCGGCCGAGAAGAACGCCGCATGCGTTTCGAACTTGAGATGCGTCGGCACGGGCGCGGCATCTGTGGCGGCCTGCGCGGCGGTGGCGGCGACGGTGAGCGAAGCGACGCAAAGCGATTTGGTGAAGCGCATTAGGATCTCCTAAATCGGTATGACAAAGATACCCTTGCTAACCCGGGTATCTGACCCACCGTTCTGGGCAACGAGCCCAAAGGTTACGGACGAGAAGCCGGTGAACGCGGTTCTTGACTTCGGAATCGCCGTTCATCACGCGATAAGCCAAGGCGCCGTATTGGATGGGGAGTGCCCGCTCGCGCCTGTCGACAGCGTAGTCGGTTGATCGCTCAGCAACGGGTCGCTTAGGGTCCTTTGCCCCAGTGGGCATTGCGAGCTTCTCCGTAAGGCAATCGTGCAGTCTCTCAATCCCGGTAAGGATCGCCAACCTGCCTCGACCCCTGCCGCTTGCTCTTCACACGGCCTTCTTGGCCTGCCGCTCGGATAAGCGCCTTCGCATAGTCACTGGTCGACGCTTAGGTGCAAACGACCGACCTGGGGTCAGCTGATATCATCCAGCACGTGATGAACTGGATTATCACGCGCTGCGACGCTGCGCAGCTTGGCCAGGAAGGAGTGTGCAAGGGTTCCCATATGGGCTGATGGTCGTTGCGGTCTGGACTGTGAACGACCGGGATCAGCCTGTTTCGAGTGTCCGCTTCC
>JAABVA010004719.1_pt1 | contig 12537 bp, 8 predicted proteins | sample 5560331 | NCBI WGS metagenome assembly JAABVA01 (sample SAMN12812661, study PRJNA571458) | rock metagenome | isolation source: Antarctica rocks | place: Antarctica: Victoria Land, Mt New Zealand sud | collected 2016-01-07
TTGATCAATCTTTCCAGCTCCGCAATCATACTCGGGCTTTTCCAGGTCGTCGGTACCGAACACAGAACCTCAAGCTTTTGTGACCTCCATCGGGGGTAGGAGTCCGAAAAGGTCTGTTCGATATGATCATGGATGCAACGGAGATAGTCCTGAAACCAGCGCTGTGCGTCTTCGTGGCTGGGCGCATCCGGACGTCCGTCTCGATATTGAGGGTCAAGGTGGAGTTTGAAGAGATCCTTAATATCCGCGGTCTCGTCCTCCTGGTCGCATACGAAGCCCCAACTCTTGACCCTCCTCGACCCGTCCGCTTCATAAGCCAGACAAGAACCGACCTTGTTGGCGAGTTCCGAAATCATCTTGCCAGGCCAGTGTTGGAGTGTCTTGGGCTCTGCCCGGTCTGGCGCCATGGAATACGCAACACCTGATTCTTACGTTAGCTGATGATATTGTTGCCATTGGCTTTGTTGGCTTGAAGAGGGAGGATCAGGCATTGCAGCTTTGATAGAAATGGCTGACGAACCAGTGCAAGTCATCCCGAAGTCGATGCCCACGACAATATCTGGAACCCATTTCTCCACCATGACTTTCCTGCGCGAGACCACAGGTGTCCATGCACAGTCTTCGTGGATTCAGAAGTCCCCGAATAAGAAGCATCAGGGGGAGTGGTTAGCCGCCGACATAATTGATAACGGTTGTTACTTGTGGTTATTATTAGGGGGCGGGAGGGCGGGCCGGATCGGTCCTAGCTCAGGGCACTAAACCTGATATACGAATGTAAGGAGCCGGCCACGGCCTGATACATACCTACAGTACCTACAGTAAGGTACCTTACCTAAGGTACCTTACTTTACCTATCAGAAGATAAGGTACCTTAACATTACAGAGTCTTGATCATGTCAGATAGAGAGTCCCATGCCCTCTACTGTCAATCTAGACTCCATGTCATCCTCCTTGAGCTTGATTGGTTACAACCACTCAGGCTGAAGTGCCAAGGTAATGCATTTCTCTGTTACTCAGACAACTTCCCCTGTCAGGTCACCTCACTGTTGCTTATTTTGTGATGTCAAAACAGCTAGAATTATTGAAATATTCACATCACTAAACTAATTACATAAAAACTGAATAATTCATGATCATTTTCTTTTAAATCAGCTTCACAAATCTGACTTTATTTCTTAATGCATAATATTTAATTAATTTAATAATCAATTTCTTTACTTTATTCTCTTCTTTCTGCATTATAACTTTATTCTCATTAACTGTAAAAACTCAAACATCTTCAACAGTCTTTTATAACTACTTCTTCTGTTGCTGCTGCTGTTTCTTAAGAAGTTTTTAATTAATTTATTATAAGACTGCTTTATTTGTCACAGCTATTAAGACTGTATTCTTTAGATTTAAGATATATAAATATAACAATGAAATTATATTAGCAAGAATCTCATTTATAAACTGATTGATTTAAATTGCTGTATAAGATGTGACAGTGATGTTGATCTGAACATCATTGAAATTTATAAAAGATATAAAGAAAGAAGTTGTTGACTGAGAAAGATTTGAAGTAATAATAGAAGAATCATATAGAATTAAAGTGATCATCAGATTAAGTTAAACTCAAATTTTAGAACTTAACTTAACTTGCTGAGTTTTACTTTACAACTTAATCTGACTCTGTGCAGAATCAGATTTCAGACAGAGTCAGATTAAACTATTCTTGACAGTCTGAATTAAATTAGAATTAATTAGCTTCTGTTATTAAGCTACTTTATATTGACAGCAGCTATTATTGCAATATTTTTAATTAGTATTGCACACAATTCTTTTTGTTTGACTACATGTCTGCTTTATAAACATTATATAAGCACATTAACTCTAATTATCAAATCACTCATTCTCTACAGAGCAAAAATACATTAATTAATATACTTTATTTTCTTAGTAAATCTGTAATGTATAAAAGATTACTTTCATTTTCTGCAATTCTTCTAATATTATCAGATTCTCTTTCTTATGTAGCTCAGCAACTATATCATAAATAAGTCATGAAAGAGACTCTTAATATACAAGAACTTATATTTTTAAAAAATGTATAAAAATATGTCTCACTTGTCTTCTACAAGTCTGTAATGACTGACTGATTTCACTTTAAGCTGTCATTATACTGATTAAAAATCTCTTTAATCAGTAATGAAAAGAATTCTAAATTTAAAGTAAAAGAATGCAGCTTCTGTCAATATTGTCACTGCTGCATTGCATGAACTGATCAGAAAGTGTTAAAATTGAGCATTTTAATTTAATTTAATAATGTAATTATGTGATTCACTTAACTCTTTTTGTGCAGAAACTAATTTAAAAGAAAAAGAATTATTAATGATTTAATTTTCTTCTTTAAAGATGTCACATTTAACAGTTCATTCTTTGCTTTCATTTTATAAGCTTAATTCTGTCTCATATATCTTTATCTATAATTCATATTCTGTTCTCTTCAATAAATCTTATATTGTCAAATTCACAAGCTTTAAAATCTACTTAATATTTCTTTATAACTTTAACTTTTATTATAGCTCTGTCATGCTATACAACATAATTTTAATGTCAGTTTCTCTACTGTGAGAAGATCTATACTTAGTAAAGAAATTGTAACTAACATGATTGAGATATTATACTTTATAAATTGTATGTATTGCTTTAAATTTCTTAAATAATAACTTAAGAAAAAATGATTATGAATTAATAAATCTAAATAATTGTACAGCTTGATTTGAATTGATCTTAGTTATTTACAAATTCATTAATAACAAAAATACAGCATTTATGTAAACAAATAATAATATAAAGACTTAACAAATTCATTTATCTTTAACATAACACTTTCTATATTTTCTTTCTACAAAACATCTTACTTTTTGTATTAAGCTTTTTATATTTTCTTTCTGCATCATATAAGTAAAGTAAGTAATGAAGAGATATAATGTTGACTTTCATTTTAAAGATACATTATTAAAACAGAGAAAACTGAGTGTAAAGATTATCTTCATTAATGTAGTAAAAGCATTAAACTTTATACTCTTCATCACTGAATTAAATTAACTCATTAACATAACAAAAGCATTAAACTTCATATCTTTCATTACTGAATTAAATTAATTTATCAGCAAGAGAACACATTTTACTGATATATTAGACTTCTCATCTTAATCTAAGAAGAAAAGAAAGAAAAAAATCAATAAAATTAATTTATTTATCTTAGACATTGCTGCACATCTGAAGAAAGAAGACTTTGCTGATTAATAAAAAAGAATAAAAACATTCATTAACTACTCTGAATTCACATTCAATGCTGCACTGTCTTAAAGTACTTCAGCTGCTTCTTTTACTTTTTTTGACTCAAAATCTAGTATATAACTTCACTTATTATAATGCTTAATTATAATGCACAAAATATGTACTAAATCAGCAACTAAATCATATTCAAGAACTTAAAAGCTCTTTATTTATTTTTTTATTAAGTTCTTTATATTTTAATATTACTTAAAAATTGACTTCATCACATTCTTTAGTGATCAATACATTCACAGATACTGATATTGAAGAGACTTAAAAGCAGAATGATATGATAATGAATAGATTGAATATAGATTTAAACATAATTTAGAATATAAGAAGCTTAAGATGAAAATTTAAAGAACAAAATATGCAGTTAAGACAAGAGAGAAAATTGTTGCTAAGAAATATATAAAGAATGAGCATAATAAATATTAATAAATGATTATAGTGTTCTGTATCAAACTTTAACTTCATTTAAAGTGATCTTTCTTATAAATCAGAATATAATGACTAAACAAAAGAAGAATGAAGATACTGCTCAGCAAAACAACTTAATTATAATTATTAAAGAAATACAAGCTCTGTGTAAGCTTCTTAAAGCAAAGAGTGCTTTCTCAATAATTAAAGAAGAAATATATTAATTTTATTTGATATTTAATTTGTACTGATATGATTAAATTGAAAAAGCAGACAAATATATTTAAAGTTGTTGAGATAACTATTTAGATAAAGTAATTAAGTATTAAGAACAAATCATTTAATTTAATAACTATGAACAACTTACTACAGCTAAAGATAAGAATTCAAATCTTATTATACAGGTTTTTAATAGCAGCATACTTAATTTAAAGCACATAGCAAACAAGAAGAATCATTAATATATATTATATTTTTAATACTTCTTTATAATGACTCTAAAGACAAAAGTTAATGTTATTTCATTTTATAGTTATCAGCTCTCAACAGTGTTCAATGTCTCTGTAAATAAGAATAAAGAAGCAGAGATAATGCTGAATAATAATGAGAATAAAGTTACAGTAACTTTTTCTGTTTAAGTGATGCTGAATAAAAATATTGATGATGAGTGTATCTTTTTTAAATTTGATGAACTTGTGCACACAGATATCAGAAAAACAATATTAAAAAAAGATAAAATATATTAATTCTGTACTGTTTATTTATCAGAGATTTAACTAAATTTTAAACTTCATAGACTGCTACTTCAATGTCAAAGAGTGATGAAGTTGAAATACAAATTAATTAAATATAATTATATTACTTTATTATAATGCTCTTTATAATTGTCTATTAGCTTCTTGCTGATTAACTATATTTATGAATTAAGATCAACAACAAAGATTAATTGTCAACATTATAAGCTTTAATCTTCATTAATGATGCAGATTAAGAGGCAGAAGGCTCAGTGAAGATATAGAATAATGATGAGAAGAATAAAGATTATTATAATAATAATAATAATAATATCAACAAAGATACAGAGAATCAGAATGAATCTTAATGCTTTAAGCAAAGCTAAATGTTCTTAAAGATTCTTAAACATTGTTTTCTACATCTAAGCACATTCAATTCTAATATTTCACTCAATATTATTAGTTCACATGTAACTTGTATTTATTACAAGCAATTTAAGAAAATTGAAGTGTTCATAAACTGCATAGAAAGAGTAAAGAGATCTGATGTTTAAATTAGAAATTATGTTAAGTATATGTTTACTAAGATTGCTGACACTTAAATTGATAAATATCAACATTATTTTCAGATAAGAAAGAATGAATTTCTCTTAACTTTAAACAATTATTAATGATATTAATAGACAAAAGATTCTGTCTCTTATAAAATTGTAATACTGAAGCAGTTAAGAACTTAATGTGCTTTATCTATGCTTTTAAGTGTGAGTGCAGTGCTTTTAATAATTTTTTACTTTATTAATAAAGAAGACTTTTTTCTCTTAATTAATGTTGTGTTATATTTAAGACTGTGTGTATATTGACAGTCAATGTACTCTGAGCAGAGTCATTTAAATAAATAATTTAAAGATTAAGATCAGTAATTGTTAAGTCATCATTAATGATCTTAATAGCTAATGTATCAATTGCTGTAGTGAGCCTTTCAGATAATGAATTTATGTAATCTTTAATCTTTCTTAACTCATAATTATAATCATCATCAGTGATTATATATTCTGAGTGTATACTGTTTGTTAAAAGATGGCACCACACTAATAGCATAGCTATTATGAGTTATATATCTAACACTCTCTCTAACCTGTGATTGGCCCACAACTGACTCATAGATGTAAAGAGTGCATACAGACAGCAGTTTAAACTTGTAACCTTTGAGCTTACTTTCTCACCATGAACTTAAATCATCAGCAGAGGTGACCTAGGCACCATTTTATGCAAGAACAACTGCACTAACTTGAGCTCATAACCTGTTAATAGATGGCACTACACTAATAGCATAGCTATCATGAGTTATATATCTAACACTGTTTAAAATATTTATAATACTTAATTGTATCACTTCTGTGTTTAAAGTTTAATTATAATCATTGTTGTTAAGTCTTAAGTCAATATTCTTATCTTAATTATGATTATAAAGTCTAAAGTTAATGTTGTTCTCATAATCACTATCATTGTAAAGATCATTATCACTAAAGTAGTGATTTAATAAAAGCTTTATACATAATTTAGTTACTGTTGAATTCAGCTCATCTGCTGATGAATCTTTTTCATCATTATTAACAATTATTATTAATACAAATCTTTCTTTAATTCTTTTTATCACTTCTGCTGCAAGAATGAACATATTATGATATTTAATCAGCATAATGTTCTCAATAATATCTAAATTTAGTCAATTTCAACAATATATGATTACATCTTAAGTTATGTTGAACAAGCATTTAACTTCAATATCTGCTGCAGAAATTGCAAGTATATCTTTTATAAATTGTGTCATTACTGATTTTAAGTTCTTCATCAGCTTTCAGTAATCAAGTATTAAAACATTTACATTTAACACTGAAGACTTTTGCAGATAATCTGAGACTTTTTCTGTTATAAATGTATTTTAATGCTTTTTTACATTTTTCATACAACTCATTATTGCTATCATCTTCTTCTTTTTTAAGTTAAGAATTCTTAAATCATCATTTAATAATTCTTTCTTCAAGTACTGATAGTTAACTCTGTAATATTGTTGAAACTTAAGTTTATACTTTAAATGTAAATCTTCTCAGTCTTCTCTTTATTGAAACAATATGTCAGTCTTGTTATGTAATATTTATTGAGAACTGAGAATATTTTACATTGTATATGTTAAGCTTATTGCATAAATTCAATATGACATTAAGATTACAGAACAATTCTTAATTAATTTCTGTCTTTTTATAATATTGAGTTAATTTCTTTTTTAATGCATTAATAACATCTTGCAGCTCAGCACTAAAGAACAATTTAAACTTTTTAATTGCTTCATTCTGTTTTTTAAGATGATTAAATAGATCATTGTATACATATTACAGCTTATAGATTGTTAATTCATTAATAGCATTCATTGTCTTTATTTAGTTCTTGAAGTGCTTCAGAAAATACAGTATATATTTAATATGCTGTCACTCTTTTATATTATATCTAAGAAGTTTCATTCTACTTATTGTTAAAGTTAAATATTCTATTCATTGAGAAAGTTTAATTCATAACTTATATACTTAACTCAGCATATTGTATAAAGAGTTTCATTAAGTTCTTATATTCTTAATTATATTTTATGAATTTGTCTTCTACAAATCTTTGAACAACTCTAGACACTGTGATGATGTCATAATGACAATAGTTAGTAATTGAATTTATATGAGACTTTTGTTAGAATATTAACTCAACAGATATGAATATTATAATAAAGTGTTATAAAAGATATACTGATCTTTTTCAGTATAATGTTAAAGAAGTAGTCTTTGTTAATTGTGAAATTTTGTAACTCATCATCATTAAATGTAATGATGAGTTAATCATTCTTTGTGTTAAAAGATGGCACCACACTAATAGCATAGCTATCATAATTATATATTTAACACTTTCTCTAACTCATGATCAGCTCACAACTGACTTATAGGTGTAAAGAGTGCACACAGACAACAGTTCAAACTCATGACCTTTGAGCTTACTTTCTTACTATGAACTTAAACCATCAGCAGAGATGACCTAGGTGCTGTTTTATGCAAGAACAACTGCACTAACCTGAGCTCATAACCTGTTAAAAGGTGGCACCACACTAATAGCATAGCTATTGTAAGTTATATATCTAACACTTTGCATTCACTTTCAAATATGTAAATAGCTGACTGACTGCAAGCTAAATCACATGTATTATACAGTTCATGATTTCAGTTTTATCACTTTAAATGATATTTTTTTGACTTAAAAGTCAACTTAAATAATATCATAATATATAATTGTTGAATGCATTGTCTGCTGTAACTATCAGCAATTAATGTGTTAAATTTTACTTCTTCAACATCTTAAGAATATACTCAGCAAGATTTTCATCATTATATTGATTTTTTAATTCTTTAAAGACTAAAAATATCTCTGTGTACTTTTACTCAACATCATAAAGTATACAGTAATGTCTAGAAATGCAAAATGATTTGAACTGATTCATTTATTAAGTGCAATAAAGACTTTAATCTATGCTTTAAGCTTTGCAAGCACATCTTTTTAAACATTTACAGCATGACACTTAAGAAGTTATGCAATCTTGCTTCAATTTAAAATCTTAATATTGACACAATACATTCAGATGAGCTTTTGAAACTTTATATGCTTAACAGTATAAAAGAATATGTTGAGTGCTATGATGAATTGAAGAATCTACTGATTAAAGACTTCAAAAATAAAGTTAAATAATTTAATAATGATTTTTTGAGCTGTCTGTTAAACAGTGAGCATGTTAAATATATAACTCATAATAGCTGTGCTATTAGTGTAGTGCTCACTTTTAACAGGTTATAAGCTTAAATTAGTGCAGTAATTTGATTTCTTGTCTAAAATCTCAGAGAGATATGTGTCTAGGTTATCTTGCTGATGATTTAAGTTCATGATGAGAAAGTAAGCTCAAAGATTACAAGTTTAAACTACTGTCTGTGTGCATTCTTTACATCTATGAACTGGTCATGAGTCAATTGCAGATTAGAAGAAGTGTTAAATATATAACTCATAATAGCTGTGCTATTAGTGTGGTGCTCACTTTTAACAGAGCATTATATTAAAGCATTATAATTGAAAATTATAACATATCTTTAAGTTCATTACTTCAAAGATTGAAATCTGTCTTTCTGATGCTGATTTTATCTTTCAGCAACTGCTGCTTTTCAGATAACATTTTATGATGATTATTTCATCATTTTCTGATGCTGAATAATTCATAATATTGTAACAATTAATACACATTACATCTAATCTTTCATTACATTTGCTAGCTACTTCAGCAAAGAATTGCTAGATCTTTGCTGAATAAGCTGAACTGTTTTATATTATTTAAATATAATTCTTAATTTTTGTGTCTGTGTTCTAACTTTATACAGTTGTTTCTCATCAGTCTTAAAACTCTCACTTTATTGCAGATCTTTAAAGAACATATTTTGAATTTGAAGTGTCTGCAAAAGTTAAAGAACAAAATTAACTTAATTAAAATGACTTAATTCTGTCACTAAAAGCATTCAGAAATGATCTTTCTGAGTTGCTTAAGATTTGACTGAATGATGAGCTGTATAAAGACATAATGTTAAGTTATTGTAGTAAGTTAAGCAAATAAATGATACTTTGTTGTACTTTAAGTAATGTGTTGATGATAGTGTGTTGTGAGAGTTTCAAAATTAATATATATAAGATTGTAGTTATGTGACAGAACATGTATCTAAATGTAAAATGAATTTCTTACAATATCAATTATAATAGATATTATTTGAAAATTACTATGTATAGCAAATATTAAGTATCAATGAAGAGATTTCTCATTGAAAAATCTTTAATTAATAATTAAAAATCTATTTAATTATTCTTTATCTTACATCTTTAATCTCTAAAGATCAGCTTTCTATTCAATTAATAATGACTACTTATTATTCTCTTTACTACTCTCTTTGTTAGATATATAACTCACAATAGCTGTGGCTAAAAGTGTGGTGTCATCTTTTGACAGGTTATGAGCTTGAGTTGATGTAATGATGTTGAATATGTGTTGACTGCCTTATCTGCATAAGCTTAAGATTATGAGTTCAAACTATGTTGTGTGTGCATTCTTTTTACCTGTGAGAAGCTAAGTAAGCAACATATAAGCATGCTGGCTGATTGCAGGTTAGAGAGAGTGTTAGATATATAACTCACAATAGCTGTGGCTAAAAGTGTAGTGTCATCTTTTAACACTTTTCATCACTAATAAATTCAATGTTCTTCTTATCATCTTCATCATCATCAATTAAGTCATCAAGAACAAATTCATTAATGAAATCATTATCTGAAAATTTCTCATCTTTAAACATTATTACACAAGCTTCATCAACATCTTCAATCACACTCTTTTCATCTTCTTTCTTCTGATCAAATACAGACTCTTAAATGTAACTAGTTAATGTCAGAGTTGAGAAGTGTTATAATTAAATGATATAGTATTTATATATAATTGAAGTCATTGATGTGTTTAGAATCAAGAACTTCATTATAGAAGTAATGCATAATCTTAATAAAATTAAAATCTTCAGCATTGTGTAGCTCTTGTTCTTTTATATCATTAAGAACTCTTTCTTAATGCTTAATTACAACTGTCAGATACTTTTCAATTGAATAATTAATGTTGATGCACTTCTACTGAATAACTTCATCTTTATTGATATTCTAGAGAATGTCAAAGAATCTATGAAAAATATAGATATAATATATTTCTTACTTCACTTCTGTGAACTTCTGCTCTTCTTTTAACACAAAAGCTTCAATAAATAACATTTTCTTCTCAGTCTTCTCTTTAAATCAAGCTTGATTCTTATTCTTTATTAACTTGTTTCTCAACTCATCTTTGTAGTAGACATCTGCAGATAGTTAAAAGCAATATAATTAAGCATAATAATTTTAAAGAAGTCTTACAAGAAATTTCATAATTATATTACTTCTTTAAGATCTCATCTTTAATCTTCTCTTTTATGATCTTCTTCAATGCTGAGTTCACAATCTGATATAAATCAATTTTCTTCAATGCATCTTTTTTTCATTTTACAGCTTCACAATTCATCATCTTTACATTTTTAATTCATTTAAAGTTCTCATTCTTCATATGTTTCTGTTATTTCTTTCTTGCACATACAGTCTTTAAGTTATTTAAGTATTCATTAAATGTCTTCTTTAAATCATATATAGACTTCTATAAACAGTCATGATGATTAAATCTCTCTTTAGAGACTGAGAATGAGTTAAAAATTAAGTATTTTGCAGTTTACAGTGAAAGCTTAATGTTTAAATCTGTCATGATGAGAATTTAAAATATATAGTTAGCTGCTGAGTTCTATACTGAGCAACATAATTAAGTATTATATGTATGCATTACAGCTACACATCAGAGTGAAGTACAAAAGCAATGTATAAGATTAAATCTTAAGAAATGAGCAGTAGAATAAGTGATAGCACTGAGTAATATATTTAGTGAGTATAGAGACTGAGTATAGAGACTGAGTAAAGATAGAGTAAGTGTAGTAGATTAAGTGACAGAGATAAAGATAAGAAAGTGTCAGATTAAGTGTTAGAAGTAAGTGTGTTAATATATTTACTCATAATATTGATGTATATATCATAAATAAATGTGTTGTTTATCAGCAATTTAACATTTAAGTATTGCTAACATTTAAAAGCTCTCAATACATCTTTTAATTACACACTTTCAAATTACAACACACTTCTAAACTACAATGCATCTTCAAACTACAAAGTCACTCTAGAACTCATTGTCATTTAAAGTGTTGAGAAGTAGTGTTCTAGCTGCTTCTATGAAGTGAGATAGAATTAGTGTTAAAGACTGAGTGAAGACTTTATTTACATTAACTGCAGTCAATATTCTTTTTACTTCTTCTGTAACTCTCTTGATCAAGATGTGCCCATAGACAACATAGTTTAGAGATTTCATTAAATGACATAATATAGCATAAGTATCTACTTTCTTTTAATAAATTATGAGTCTAAATTAACAAAAAGCTTCTCAAAGAAAGTGTATACTTCTAATGTGACAGCAGCTGAGTACACTAATTTTTAAGATTTACAAAAGATTCATAATAAATTCAGCTTTAGCAGAATCAGCACATTGATGACAGCTATGTATGTCAGTTATTGAGATTCACAGTCAATTCAGCTTTAGCAGTATCATTAACTATTGAGATTTGTGATAAATCTGACTTTAGCAGAATCAGTATTCTGCAGCAGCTGAGTATGTTTAATTTAGAAAATTCACAGAGAATCAGTCTCAGCAAAAATCAGCATTTACAGTTACTCAAAAAGCACTGTTCTTCAGCAGCTTAATATGAGTCATTAAAATGAATAAGCACTACTGTCTTACAGAATAAGAGGTATAAAAGCTTTTTATTTATTTTATTTATATTATCTTCAATGTATACATTTATTGAAAGAAAGTAGATACTTATGCTATACTATGTTATCTAGTAAAACTTCTAAACTGTGTTGCCTATGAGCACATCTTGATTGAGAGAGTTACAGAAGAAGCAAAAAGAATGTTGACTGCAGTTAATGTGAACAGAATCTTCATTCAGTCTTTGACATTAATTTTATTTCACTTTATAAAAGCAGCTAAAACATCACTTCTCAACACTTTCACTTAATGAGACTGCATCTATTGACTCTTACTGACAGCAAACACCAGATGACTAAACACATCATTAAGAGTTCAACAAATCATTTAAGAATTTAACTAATCATTAACAGTAAGTTTTATAAATTCAATGAATTGCTTAAAGATCTGTTTAAACAGAGACTTAATAAGTCTGTTGACAATCATCTCTTAACTGAACACAAAGTCTATCTGAATCTGATTGCACTTATGCAGATTGCAAATGTTGTAATAAAAGACATTGATGTGCTTTAACTACTTATGTACATATGCATTCTTAATTAAGATCAAGACAGCTTAATT
>JAABVA010004720.1_pt1 | contig 12537 bp, 14 predicted proteins | sample 5560331 | NCBI WGS metagenome assembly JAABVA01 (sample SAMN12812661, study PRJNA571458) | rock metagenome | isolation source: Antarctica rocks | place: Antarctica: Victoria Land, Mt New Zealand sud | collected 2016-01-07
CTACATGTTCAGTAGGGTATCTTCACAGCCTGTGTACAGGCCAAAGCAGCTGGCTATCGTGCCCAGGAGGTCTTGGTGCACCCTGCCTTTGGGCTGTTGGGCGTTTCAATATACTCCTAGACTGTTGCAGCCTTATTTACTGGCTGGAGCTCGAAGCCAGATTGCAGTCATCATTCATCTTGGCTTGAAACACAAACGACTGAACTGGCCAGCAAAGTCATGTTGAGAGACAGCATGCAACCCCAGGGACCGGAAAACCTGTCATCACAACAGCAACAGCAATCAGTCACTGCAACAGCAACAGCAATCAGTCACTGCAACAGCAACAGCAACAGCAATCAGTCACTGCAACAGCAACAGCAACAGCAATCAGTCACTGCAACAGCAACAGCAACAGCAACAGCAATCAGTCACAGCAACAGCAACAGCAATCAGTCACAGCAATAATCACAACTGACACACCTGGTGACTGGACGCCTGTAGTCACAAAGTAATAGGATACAGTCACATTGACAACCACAACTGACATACCTGGTGATGATCTTCTGAGAGGCATTCACAGGGGCAAAATCATCAGTGTCCTGGAAGTGGGGATGCAGCATGCTGTAGTTCTCTATCTGCTTGAGAAGGGTGTCGTCCATCTTGACGAACTCCCGGGGGTCATGTATGCGCTCTGTCATCTTGAGTACAGGATCTGCAGCTATGAGGGCGTCTACCAGCATCAGCTCTATGGCTTTGGCCTTTCTGCAGGAGGGCAGTCTTTAGATTCTCCTCCTTGAGATCTGTCATATGTGACTCTGAGTAGTCACACCTACGTCACATTATTTCAGTTTGGCCTGATGTTCAGTCTGTCCACAATCAATATTGTCACTATTGGCAAGGCAGCAATGAATGCTGCCAGTGCAAAGCCTCTGCATGAATTGCAAATGTTGCAATCTGTCAGCAACAATTGTGGTTTTGATCATGCACTGAAATGACAGCTTTCAGTTGAGTACTACAGCAATGCTGGTTTTGATGTGAACAAAGCCTGATCTAGAAAGCAGAGTCCACAATGCATAGTCAATGACTGGACGCCATCTGTGCTTTCCCCATCTCCGGTGTGCTTTTCGTGATGCATTGGCTGTTCTACCCCTTAAACCCAAGCCTGAGCCTGGACATTCAGCAGCATCACAGAGCTGCTGACAATGTCAGACTTACCTGTGAGTGTACACACGTCTGTGCATTGTGGCTCTTGCCTGGAACAGCTCAAAGATGTTCTCATACTCACTCCACTTGAAGCAGATCTCATTGTCCAGCACCTGCAGACAGCAGAAGCCTTCTCATTTGCCGCCTAATCTTGACGCCTCATGGATGTGGTAGCTGCAGGAACATCTGATGTGTCAAGGTGGTAAGAGGTGGCTGCGCTTTGGGGAACCTCACTGCTTGGTTGTGGGTCCTAGCTGTCCTGTCAGATCAAAATGTAGAGGCGAGTTTCATGACATGCTGAACAGAGCGGTCCAACACAAAAAGGGAGCAATGACTGCTGCAGTAGGACGAAGGGAAGCCTTGTTTCATACACAGGCGTTTCTTCAAGCAAAGCCTTTTGGCTCGAGATCTTCTGTTCTATGGGGCACAAGTGTGCATGACAATGGCACCGGCTGCTGACCTTTGTGAGTCGCTGCAGCCTGTTCAAGTCACAGCTGACTTTGACATTGCAGTAGTGGCTGTCCCTAGCCAGGTAGTCAAACTTGTCCACGTCAATGCTGTTGCGGCCATTGGCCACAATGTCGAAGAGGAACCGTTTGTCATTCAAGGGCAGGGCGCCATTGCTGGTTGGCTGGTGGTTGGGACAGGACCCAACAATCAGCTGCTGGACCCGCTTCATGTCTATATCATTGAGGGCATTATCCTTGATGTGGCCATCGTCTATGATGGTCTCCAGGATTTTGCCGCTCATCTCCTCGTGACTCCTGCATAGCCAGTACAGCACGTGGTCCATATGATGGCAACCATGAAGCCTGAGCCAGGTGCAGATCATATGTAGAAGCAGCAGTATGTGCTTAGGTTCAGTCATTGCAGATAAGCTAAGCATTACATGTTGAGCACCATGCATGTTGCAATTAGCAGCTGCCTGCATGATGCCATAGGTTGTCCAGCACAACACAAATACTGTTGAGGAGCTGAGGAGCTGAGGAGCTGAATATTATCATCTGAGCTGATCAGCAGCTTGCTGCAGTCACGCAGCTGGCAAATGATGACATGTGGCCACGAACAAGCAAACGCGACTACACATGCATGCCTGCTGTTACGTTCTCGTCACATGTAACACATTTGCACGCACCCACGACACGCTACTTCTGGACAATGTGGTGCAAGCATTACCATCCATAAACACCTTTGCTCTGCAGCAGGGTCCTGTCAAAGACATGACTGAAAGGACCATGACCCAAGTCATGACACAGACCTGCACCCCACATAACCACTTTGGGTTGCATAGTGCCAAGTGTTGCTTGTGAGATGCTTGCTGTAAACCATCAGATTCTAGCTGATGGTGTGTGCGCTTGCCTGCCAGTTCCACGACCTTAACGTCAGACCTATCCATGTCCAGTTCAGCTCTCTGACTGTTCCAGATTTTGTCAGCCACCTCGAAAGCCAAATGAGCTGTTCCCAATGAATGCTCGAACCTGTTATGCGAGGCTCCAGGGAAGATGTAGTAGGTCATGCCAAGCTGCTTGAGGTCTCGGAGGCGCTGAAACTGGGCTGAGTCGATGATGTCGATACTGACAGGATCAAGCCGGAACAGGTTGTGTACCGGGTCATTGAACATCTTGCCATGCCGCCTTTGCTGCTTGTTGTAGGAGGCAGTAAACTCTGGCGACCCGGTCGGCGTGTTCAGATCAAAGTTGTGATCTGGAAGGACCGGGTCTTGCTGTTTGGCGACAAGCTGGCTGAACGGCACATCGTCCTCGTCATCAGGAGGATCCATTTGGTGATGCACTGATGATTCAGTTCAACACCGGTGCAAAGTTTACAAATACCAGCTGGATGCCAACTCACAGTGCAGCCCATGTCGAGCGTCAATGTTAGTCTGGCGTTACACATGCTCCCGGCGAGCTGCTTTTGGTTGCAAGCACGCTAATTCCAACAAAACTACTACCAACCTGAAAAAGCGACACTATTGGCAACTAGTTGGCGTGTCACTGTCAAGTGTTTTGTAGGACACTGTTGTGAAATTGTTGGCAACAGTGTTGCCGACGTACCTGTATACAGTGTCATGACGAGTCTGACTCAGCTTTACACAAAACTTCAGCATAAACGCCGAAAGTTACACTTATCTGCCTGAGGCTCGCAGCATACTCCTAGCCAAGTCGATACATGTTGCAAGGATTTCATGTTCAACCCAAGCCCAGCATGGCGTGTTAACATGCATTATTGATAAAACTTTAAAGCTCCTTGACACGACTCATAGCCGCCTTACACACTAAGACATGCGCCAAAAGGGATCGAACTAGGCACAATGCTTTCCATTGCCTGATGCCAAGTGCCCATATGCTAGGCAGGAAGATAGCCTGTCTGCTGTATATGGGCAACTAACAATGCACTTCGAGCTTCATAGGAGCCTCAAGTGCCAGCTTGAAGCCATACACATGATCCAGTCTTGTAGCAAACGAGTAAGCCAAGAAGCTGGCAAGGCTTATTTCCCAGCCCTGCAACACCACAAGTCAGCAATGACAGCGGAAACAGAAGCCACATTGGCAGCCATCTCATGCACATATGCATATCCACACATTCCATCAGAATAAAGTTTCACCCATGGCAAGAAGGCCACAGTAGCACCTGATGTGTGGCAGGATCCAAGGACTCTAGCCACCACATGGCCATGACTTGGCACAAGCCCTCAATCTGTGCGGGCAGGTTGGAAATGCCTCTCATGTGCCGCCAGGCGTGCATGCACTCATGGGCCAGCATCATCCCAGTCATTAGCCATGGAAAGTTGTGCAACACAACAATGGCTGGCACCTGCATTTAGAGGACAATTAAATCAGGCTTTCAGCAGTTAACTGGATGCTTTGGCATCTTCTGAGAGCACAGGCCTGTGACCTAGGTCGGCGCTTATGCCTCAACGCTTGAGGGCCAGTGCAATGTTGCCCAGTTTGAATCGTTGACCAAGCTCACATTAGACTTGTTTGTAATTAAAAGCGGGTGAATCAACACAAGGCTCTGTCCATCTCTCATCAAGACACGTTGAAGTGTCTGAACAGAAGCCCCAGTGGCTGTCTGGCCAATACAATGACGGTTGCAGCCTATTTTGGCCGTAGTTGGTGTATTAACCAGTGCAAGTGACCCAGAACACGCTGATCCATACAGTCCTGATAGACACGCATCAGGCTGAACAGCAGGTGAACAAAGGGGATTCGCCCTGGCAAATCTTGATAGCAGCTTGTATCTCATGCTGTATAGCGTGTAGCTATTCCTCGTTGAGTCCAGGAGGCATCAGCTTGTGCCACAGCTGCATTAGGCTTAAAAGCAAAGTTTGATTAGGGCTGAACATGGTTACTTGCAGGCGATCATACGAAGCTGAGTGCAATGATGTTGAATCAACATCAGATCTTGAGAACACCATCAGCATGGCATGCTGCAGCTCATTTTGGCTTGCCAGATTTTGAGATTGATGAGCTGAGGTCTGCAGCATAGACGATTCAGCAAGGCCACAACCCTGTTTCAGGTGTTGATCAGTAGCACTTAGTAATACTCCTCAAATGGTACCAGAGGCGGTGTCTGTAATCAACAGCCATGACATTCATCGTGGCAAGACTCGGTACATTGAACATAGTGCATTAAACCTGTCCATGATCATTGCCGTGCCATGTATTGCTTGGAAGATGTATATGTGCTGTCCACATTGGCGTTTTATGCCACGTACTACTTAAAGTACCTGAGCAAGTTATTGCAACAGATCTATACCAATGACAGCTCCCCTGCCTCTGCTGCTTAGGTCCATCAGTGTGACTTACTCACATTTGACTTATACCTCAATTCTGGAAATGCTTGACATGAGCGCAGTTGTGCTTCCTTCATAGACACCTTTGGAACATATCCCAGGTGTTCTCTTGCTTTTCTGCATGAAATGCGCCGGGTACATACAGCCAGGGTGACTGCTGATGGTGTAAACTCTATCGATAATGCCTTGAAGGGCTTGACCAGTGGTATGATGACATACTGCATCAGCAGTGCTATGAAGTAGATCAGGAAGTATGGTAGCTTGATGTGGGGTCGCATACTGGCCGGGTAGTCCAAGCCCTCCAGCATGCTGTCAATGAAACCCCAGAAGGGTTGAGGGTCATCATTGGTGATGAAGTATGCTTGTCCGGCAACCTGAGACCCTAGGCTTAGGGCCTCTGCTGCCTGCAGTGCAGAACATCACAAGTGAAAGGCATGTCACAACAGAAGAGGCATATATAGCAGCATGCCGCTTCTTGAGCATAGTGCATGTGCAACGGTCAGTGCTTATGCAGACACCAATAGGAGCCAATAGCTTGCAGTGCGCACCCACTGAGACTGCAATCACAAGCCAGGCGCTGTACCACTGCATGGACTTTCTCGAATCCAATGACCGAGGTACCTGGGCCGTAGCATGACAAGATTGCTGGTGGAGGAGATGATTCAACAGCTAGATGCGGCGATGTTCCAGTCATGCAGACACCTCAAGCGAAAGCAGCAAGCTCAGCAGCTCTCACCAGCAGATGCGCATGTGCAACATTGCCAACATATGTGAACTCCACCAGGTTCTTCCCGTTGCCAATGATGTACTTCATCTTGCCCTGATTTGCCTTGGCAACAACTGTCGGCCAGAAGGTGGTGTCGCCTTTGCCAAAGAGGCCGCTAGGCCTCAGGGCGCATGTGGCCAAAGTGCCGTTGGCCCCACTGGCTTTCAGCACTAGCTTCTCTCCTGCAATCTGCATACAAAGCAAAGGCAAAGTCAGGGTACCTTTGTGAGACATAGACATGAGAGCCACATAGCAGGGCTGGTCCAGGATTGGAACTTAGCTGGATGACAGATGATGATGACGATGATGAGCTTTTAAAAAGGGACCATGTAGGGACCAGGACAGCCATGTGTCCTATCCCAGATGTGCAGCACAGCTCTCAATACAAGCCGTGTGTTAGCTGACTTGCTGCTTGCAGAGACTCAGTGGCTGGCTTCAGGATGTGCATAGTCTGCCGCAACTGTGAAGTGCACAACCCATATAGCAATTGCATGCATCAACAGCTTCAAGATCTTGTTTGTTGACGCGAACAGTCACTATAGAGCTATATGCAGAAAAGTTGACAAGATGTGTGCAACAGCAACACAGCAATGGAGGCTAGCTAGGTAGGTCAGTAAAGATCAGTGACCTTGGTGCCGGTGTAGTAATCCATTGGCTTAACAGCGTACGGTATGCTCTCATCTACATCGATCAGAGACTTCCCCTGAAAGACCACGGACGCGGAGCTGGTGTAGATAAGCTTTGGGACTCCTTCAGAAACGCATGCATCAATGACGTTCTGAGTGCCTGTGACGTTGACTCCGTGCATGAGCTGCTTGGCATTGCTTCCTTCGCCGCCAAAATACTGAGCTGTGGCCACATGGAACACTATGTCCTGGCCTGTATATACCGCATTAGGCACATCAGTCATACAGAGATGCCAAGCGTTCACTGATGTGCAAGGCGCCTGCATTGGCTGCAGCCGATGATGAGGCTAAGGTGCTGTAATTACATTGTAAACGAGGTACAGTCAAGGCAAAGCTTCTGAGATCATGAGATGCGTGTCTGATGCTTCGCAGGCAGCATGCTTTGGCAAGTAGCATCAGAACCAGAGGCACTATCTGGAATGCGCAAGCTCCTGAAACCCCACCTGTAAATGCTGAAGAGACATTGCACAACACAATGCTTTCAGCAAGTAAAGGTGGCCTAGCTTCTGGGTGTCATGCCGACAGCATGGTGGCGCATGGTGCATTGTTTGAACTGACCTGCACATGCTTTAGTGATATCTTCAATCTTGCGGAGGTCTCCAACGATGCATTTGACCCTGCTGTCTCCAGAATCCCGGATGTCAAAGACTGTCACCTCACATTTGCCAGTGTCAAGAAGCTGATCAACGAGATGCTTTCCAAGAAAGCCTGATCCTCCTGTTACTAGGCAATGCTGTTTCTGGCTGCGTGTTGCCACCATGCTGTGTACAACTGAGGGATGTTGACAGAGAGGTGCTGGATGAAGAGCTACTGCTTCTTCTGCTTGCTGCGGAGCTCAGCCAGTTCCTCGTAGCTGGGGGGTCGCTGTGACTCTGGTGGATATACGACGTAGGCTCTCTGCATTGAGGGAAACTGTTATGGGTTGTTGAATACCACACATCAGGCAGGGCATCCTCGAAGGGAGCAAGGTGGCTCACGTTTTTTATGATGGCTGCTAGCCTGTCCGGATTAGTGACGAATGCTGCGGTCATGACAATTGGAATGGCAATATAGCAGCCAAACTTGAAGACCTGCAGGTGCCAAAAGGAAACAATAAGACTAGGCTCAGCGCGATCATCATGTACAGTTCGCAGGGGCACAGGCTTTAGTCGGTGAACGGTACCTCGAGTATCCCTTTAGCCATGTTGATAGGTATGCATGGGTGTGTAGTAAACACACAAAACGTTCTGGCCGAGGCAGCGGTGACGCGAATGCAGATGCGTTAGACCGGTCGCCGGTTGGTATTCCACCATTGCCTTCATCAAGCGCTGCAGGGCACGCTAGTGCAAAAGGCTTGCGCACAATCACATCAAAGAGTGGAATATGCCCTACACTTGATCGCGCCTGGCGGGTGTTTTCGGCGCATCGCCCACCGAGTCAGCTGTAGCAGAGCATCCGGTCTGATCAACGCCAGACGCGCACCAGCACGCCTTTGCTTCGCCTTGTGATCACAATGACAACATACGGCGATAGCTCAGGATCGACTGGCGACACCGAAGTGCAGTCAAGCAGCTATGCAGCTTTGATTTTGCTTGGTAGGAAATTAGCTTGCCACCTGCAGAGCACACCCAGCTTGAGGTCATTTGACAACCTCATTCGGCAGTTCACTGGCATGTGAACATCTGCAGGCTGTATCTTTGCTGCTGGACTTGTCTACCTGGTGTCCCTCCCAATACGTGCTGTCTGGAGAGCACTGCCACAGAAAAAGGCAAAAGCGTCCAAGCGGCCACAACCAGTTTCAGATGCCATATCTAGGCATGCTGAACATATTCCTTGCCTTGTCCTTACATTACACTTGTACACTTCACAGAGGCACCGGCCAATGCTGTCCTGTCCTACTGATTGCTGTCTGGCAAAGAGACAGCTGGAGACAAAGACCCACCTGATTTGCTTGTGCGCAGTTCATCCAATCAGATCAGCACAAAGCCTGCTGAGCCACAGAAGCCCGGCGTGTCCATGAAGCAACTCATGAAGAAGACCAGCCAAAACCCCAACAAGGCACAGTAAGCATTTGCCTGTCCACAGCAGTGACTAACCCTCTGCTGTGTGCGGGAAATGACTTGGTTAACCACCACATCTGCTGCTGTGTCCAGGAGTGCAGTCACTGACAAGGCCACCTATCATCCTCTGTACCTGAATACTTTGAAGGTATGTTGCGTCTGCTGCAGCATCTCATGTTGCTGCCTGCGGCAACACATGTAGCCTGGCATCCCATCTAGTAACCCTGCTCGTTTGCAGCAACTGACTAATGCTAGGCTCTTGCTTTGAGCACAAAAATCCCATCGACTTGGTGTTTTGTTGCATTGTGTTCATCTGTGCTTGCAAATGAAGATGCTTTAGACAGTTCAGGGCTAGTGCCATCTCAAAGATCTCCCAGTGCATCACCACATGCTATTCCATGTCTCAATGCATCATCTCATGCCATTGGCAGCTGGCACATGTCACTGCACCATCATATGTTGTGCCGCATCCAGCGCATCTGACACTCACAAGTTACACATGATACGGTGATACAGTGATACAGTGATACAGTGATACAGTGATACTTTGATACAGACTGTGACTGCAGGGGCACACAGACAATGTAGGGGGGCTAGCCTTCAGTGCTGATGGCTCTGCCTTAGCCACAGCCTGTGAAGACAGAGTGATCAGGCTCTTCAAGCTGACCGACATCACAGCAAAGAACATGGGGTTCATGAAGCACAACATGACGAGCACGCCTGTTGATGTTGCCTTTGGGTCTGCAGCCAACCTGCTAGCTGTCACCGCCAAAGGTGAGCGTAGGTTGATGACTGCTGCGATCTGGACACCATCTGCTGATGCTTGCAGGGGGGCGGCATTTTGTTGAAGTTTGGCCATTGAAGCTTGACCATTGACCATGACTGTTCACCGTTGACCATTGCCTGCAGGTGCACATGCATGCTGTTGATAACATGCAACATGCATGATCATACTGTTCCACGTTTGTACGAAATCTTCTGAATCTAAAAAAATCACATGTTTTGCTTTATTGCATAAAAGAAAAATGTATGAATTCCATCACGGAAGGCTCCTCTCAATGCTCTACCGCCTGAACCAAGCACGGACCGGAGTGTCTCACGACGTTCTGAACGTTCTGTCTGACTAGCACAAGGCAGCAGTCAGCAGACGTGCACAATGCAGTTTGTGTCATAACTGCATGATGCTGGCTGCACTGCTTGTATGACAGAAAGTTGGGATTTGGGTATCGCAAATGCTGCTGTGCATCAATGTCTGTGTCGTTTGCAGGCATAGTGCAAGAAGCCAATCTGAGCATGGTGCACTTGGCAAGCAACAAAGCCTTGGAGCAGCATACTCTGTGGCAGGTACTCCTTTTGCATTTCATTTACTGTGACCCACTGCCCAGTGACTTTCAATTTTTCCGCATTCCCTGCAAGCTGTACAGAAGTCATGCACGCTGGTACACGATAGATCAGCCTTTTAGCTGATTTAGCCTTTTTTGTGATCTTTCTTGTCATCCGAAGTCGGCCTGGCTGTCAGGTACTATACACAGAGCGTCCTTTCGTGTATGGCTTGTTACTCTATCTTCTTGCTGCTTCACCAGAATTTGGTTGCTGGGCTGCTTCGACATTTTATGCCTCGATTTGGGGCTTGCAAGTGGTAAAGGGGGACGACTCCCTAACGTAATCCGCGTTCACTCGCAAGAGCGACTACGCCAGAGCTGCATGAGAGGCAAATGAGTTAGTCCAAGTTAGTTATCATTAAACACAAGTAGTAATCATCAAATAGTGATCATCAAATTAGTACAAGTTAGTGGTGATCTGTGTGGCTGAAGTCAGCAATATTCACACTGATGGTAAAGCTGGTGAGCTGGGACCTGACTACCTGAAGGTTCTGTCCTGTGTGAAGAAGCCAAACACACTTGATGTGACAGCTGCTGCTGTTGCTGCTGTCAGGTACCCAACTCTCATGATGGTCGGCAAGCCATACTGCTGCAGTCAGCCCACAGGTCAGAGCACTCCGGCGTCCTGCTCTCCTGCTCTGCCAAGAATGAGCTTCGCCTGTTCAGTTTCGCTGGCAAGCAGCTAGCGTCAGTGGACGCAGCAGGGCTGCACAATCACATGGCTGCTATCTCGCCAGATGGTCGCTTCTTTGCTGCAGCCACATTCACTTCAGACGTCAAGGTGTGCAGCACACAACCCACTATATGATGGTGCCAAGCTGCTGCCTTACACCTGTTCCTTGCTTTGAATATGAGCAGGTCCAGGCATGTGCTGCATAGTCAGCAAAGCTGACAGCCTTGCAGTTCTTTTGTCTTGACGTCAATGCAATTGTCCACAAGTTTGATGTTCTCTTTGCGGGGACATGACAGCCATGCAGCGCAGCATGAACCTGTGCAGAAGTGCAGCGATGAGCCAGGCTCTGTGCGTCATGAGCCAGACTCCACTCTGCAAAAGCACGCTTGCATTGTGACTTGCTGTAATGCCTGTGCAGATTCAGGAAGTACGGTACGACAAGCAGAATGCCTACCAAAGCGTGGCCAAGGTCATGGATTTGAAGGTGAGTCTGAGCTGCAGTGCTTGCCACCCTTCACTCATACTGTTCATATACGAGGCTATCTATTGAAGGACTGCATGCATCTTGCCCAAGCACTGCTGCTCAGAAATGCCAGAAAAGGCCTGATTGAATCACCACATGCGGCCGCAATGTTGCAAGGCAAAGCCCAGCTGCACAGGATGTTCTGTCAACAGTGTTTCATGAGATCGCTGTTAGCTTGCAGGAAGAACGCAGCGTGCACTTGAAGTCGTGATGCTGTCTGATTGCTGTCCAGTGCAGGCATGAGGTATATCTTTATTACAATCCTGTGTGGTTTTGCAGGGCCATAAGAGTCAAATATTGTGCTTAGCATTTTCTCCCGACGCCACCAAGATGGTGACAGCCTCAAAGGATGGCACATGGCGAGTGTGGAACATAAATGTGCGGTACCACCAGCAAGAAGACCCCAAGAGTCTGTTGCAGTGTCAACAGGAGGTGATGATGCAGTGCCTGACACACCAGTACTGAGAAGCTTACATTCACCATACTATGGGTACAACAGAGCCCATGTCTGAGGCTTGTATCCATCAAAGCTCGTGACTCAAGAGTCTGCGCAGGCTAGCCTACCCTTGTGCCTGCAGACGTTGATATGTTTGCTGTGGTTCCAGTGTTACACATGTTTGCCATGTGTGCCCTACATCTGCTGTCTAAGCCATTGTCACATTGAAACCATCTTGACCTCTGGCGTACAGTCAACTCCAAAGCCCCACATACTGATCACCTGTGGTGGTGCAGCGCGTTGACTGTTGCTCCGTTTGCATCAGGTACCTGCTGGTAAAGCATATAGTCGTCTAGCATGGGGTCCAGACGGGCTTCTGGCAGCTGCTTGTGATACCAGCATACACTTCCTTGATCCTACCACTGGATTGGTGGTGGACATGATTGATGGAGCACATGACGGTGCTATCACCAGCATGGAGTGGGCGCCAACGATCATTGCTGTCGGTAAGAGCCACATGTCAAGTTGGCATGATGCCTTGAGTGGACTTATTCGCTGTTCAGTGTCACTGTGCCACCCAGTATGGGTAGGCCAGGGTCATTGAACACAAGGGTAACCTACTGAACAGCCCTTGCATTTTAGCACAGGCATGGCCAGGAAATCAAACGTGATCTGGAAATGTGCTGGATTGCATGAGAAACTGCCATGAGTGCTTTACGGTGTCGTTTCTGTTACGAGATTTGTGGGTTTTTGCATTTGTAGGTTTTTTGGATCAGATTCTGTAGGTTTTGAACATGTGTAGGAAGAAGCCTGTTGTGCTGCTTGACTGGTATGGCTGCTGGCAGCGCTTCCTTGGCTGCCTGATGCCAGGCGTCCTGTAATGCTGCAGTTGTGCATGTCAGCTCAGCTGCTAGATGTCGTCTGCAAATGATTAACTGCTACATGCAGGTACCCACAAGACAGCAGCACTAGCGACTGCTGGTGATGACAGGAAGGTGCGACTCTGGCAGAGCCCACAGAAATGACAGAACAAATGCCATCATGACATGTA
>JAABVA010004722.1_pt1 | contig 12534 bp, 9 predicted proteins | sample 5560331 | NCBI WGS metagenome assembly JAABVA01 (sample SAMN12812661, study PRJNA571458) | rock metagenome | isolation source: Antarctica rocks | place: Antarctica: Victoria Land, Mt New Zealand sud | collected 2016-01-07
TGGCAGTTGGTTTGCACATGCCTGAGGCAGACTCTGACTCAGTACAGCCAGGACGCATGACTGAAGATGTGGATGCAACTCTGGCTGATTTATCCACCTCAGCAGATCAGCCAGACAGCCCCTCTGTCGATGAGCCTGTTGAACAGGTATGTTCACAAGTGGTTGCTGCAGTTGGAGTCATGCATAAAGATGCTTAATTTCATGTAGTCTCTGGCTTCTTCCTGACAGTCCTTGGTTCAACTTCAGCATGCTCATCCATCAATGTTCTAGCATCAGCCCTGCACTAATACACAAGTTCCAGCCAGGACACAGCTGCCTAGTGCATGCTTTGCATGCTTTCGTTTTAGACAGAGGTCTGACTGCTTCTTACGTATGATGCAATATCAAGTCAGCAGGGAGCTTGATTGCCATATAGCACCTTTGAGGGAACGTTATGGCATGCAGGAGATGGAGGCAGGTCAGCCAAGCTACTGGCTAGCAGTTGGTCTTCACATGCCGAAGGAAAGGACTGTCTCAGCACAGCCAGGACAGATGACTCAGGATGTGGATGCTACACTGGACCCATCAGACAGCCCTGCTGTTGATGTGCCTGGTGAACAGGTATGTTTGCACATTTGTTGTTGCGGGCTGCTTTGGAACCAAAACAGATATGCTCAGCACTTGATTGACTTTCATGGTAACGTTACAGCTCATCTGGGAAGCATTACTAGCAGTGGCACTGTTCCACAAGGGCTTTTGGGCAGGGAAAAGCTGTTTTTTAGCAGGAACAGCAGCACATGCTGCCCTGTGGTGTATGCTACCTTGTAAATGCGCTGCCTCACTTGAATCAAAACAACCCACTGTATCTTGTGTGAAGGGCACAAAAGCTTGAATCAAAACAAGCCACTGTATCTTGTGTGAAGGGCATAAAACATGGGCCCTGCCTGCTTTCATGGGAGTCGGTAAAGACAGGACTATCCTGTATCACTGCAGGAGTAAAGCAGGCCCAACACAATGTCAATGTATGAGGCCTTGATCACAGCGCTGCACTTTAGCTGACACAGCTTGCGGTGTACAGGGTGAAGAGGCGTCCGACTCAAGCTACTGGTTGGCGGGGGGTCTGCACATGCCCACGGGAGAGACAGTACCAGCACAGCCAGAACGCGTGACTGAAGATGTGGATGCGACACTGGCTGAGTTGTCATCCTCTGCAGATCAGCATGCCTCAGAGGATCGGACAGAGCATCAACCGGCAGGCATCAGCTCAGATGATGATGCTGCCATTGCCGATTTCACACTCTCTGCTGTTGTTCCTGAGGCGCCACTTAGTGGAGACTCACACCCACAGGAGCCTGAGACGACGCACATGAGTGATGTCATGCCAATGCGTCTCACAGCAGATGTTGGTCTGGCGCTTGATGAGCTGTCAGCATTTGCAGTTGAGCATGAAGCACTGCAGCAGCAGGAGCAGGAGCAACGGACCGCTGCCGATGTGCCGGTGCTGGGGCATGATGTCAGGCCAGCACGCTTGACAGCAGATGTGAACGAGATGCTGCTTGAGTTGTCATCAGCGGCAGCCACCCACGCAGCAAATACACAGGAGACAGCACCATCCCTCCGTGTGACGGCAGATGTGGATGTTACTGTGGATGAGCTTTCAATATCTGCTGCAACTCATGCAGCAGAGTTGCAGTCACAAGAGTCCATTGTCCATGAGTCCATGCCGTCAGAGCGTCTCACAGCGGATGTGGATGAGGCGCTTGATGAACTGTCAGCATCAGCTGCGACTCATGCAGCAGACTTGCAGTCACAGGAGCTCTCAACTTACCAAGACCTGCAGCACGAGCATTCAGCAGATGTGTATGAGACAGTGGATCAGTCATCATCTGCAGACAATCATGCAGCAGAAGCACAGCCAGAAGAGCCCATCTTTCAGGAGACTGCATATTCAGTGCGTCTCACAGCAGATGTTGATCAGACTGTTGATGATCTATCAGCATCAGCAGCCAGTCATGCAGCACAGCAGCTGCAGCTGCAGGCACTGAATGCAGCTGCCGCTGAAGCTGCTGCTGAAGCTGCTGCTGAAGCTGCTGCAGCTGTTGTCCGTCCAGATGAGCTGTTGAATGACACGTATGAGGCGCATGCATTTGATGCACAGGAAGCTGCTCTAGCAGTGGCTGAGGCAGCTGGCAGCTTAGATGTCCCCCTTGAGGACATCTATGATACAGATGGCTTTGAAGCAATGGAGGAAGCTGACAGTGCTGCAGCTGCAGCAGCTGCTCAGGAAGCTGAGGCTGCCATGCCTGACAGGCCAGCCAGTCCTGTAGCAAAGCAGCTGTCAATGGGGAGCCAAGCAGAAGCTGCTGCTGTGGAGGTGCCAACCGACATATCAGCACCGGCCAGTCTTGCTGGCAATCAGAGATCTGCAGAATTTTCGACGGCAGATGATGGCTATGACGATGGGGACTTTGAAGTTGACACAAAACTGATGACAGATGCCAAGTCTGAGGATGGCCTTGTGGCAGCAGCAATGCAGGAGGCACAGGAAGAAGATGTGCGCAGTGATGCCGGGTCTAGGGTCTCATCTGACCTAAATGCCATTGGGGAAGCTGGTGTGGGAGCTGATGCTGAAGCTGCTGGGGGTGATGCTGATGAGGAGTATCAGAATGATGCCTTTGATGTTGAGCCTGAGGAATCTGACACGCTCCTGGAGGACTCACCAGCTCAGGCTTCAGCAGCTCAAGACTTAGCTGCTGAGACCTTGGGAGCTCAGAACTCAGTTGCTGAGGAGGCCAGCACCAGTCAGGACTCAGCTGCTCAAGACTCAGCTGCTGAGGCAGCTGCTGTGCCAGTGCCGCCAATGCAGCGCATGCCCAGTGATGTGCATCGCCCTGCCAGACCCTCTAGGGCTTTCATCAGACATGCTATCAGTCTGACCCAGCCTGACGCAGACAACGGCTCTGCCCCAGGTTCAGCAGCTGCAGCCCTGGCTGCATCCCCACTGCCACCCACCCCTCAGGCCCCAGCAGGGCCCCCGCCCAGGCACAGGTGAATGGTCAATCACCCCCTCAGTTCTACATTCAGTGCTTGTATGCCTCGGTCAAATGGTGCAAAGTGAACAGGTTGCACACATGCCATCTGATGGCAGGTGACCATGCTTTGCTCATGCTGTTACACTTTCACCCGTTTGGTTCCAGCTCTGCCTGCACACATGTACAATGCATTGTGCCACATTCCAAAAGAAGCACTGCAGTCAAGAGCTTGGCCTTGACACAATATACATCAACAGGAGGACAAGTAAATGATTTGCTTCCTGCCATGTTGGTCATCCTTGCTCATCTTGCATGTATTCAGGAGCCGGCAGCATGCACCTTTGGTGCACCAGATTTCCCACTCAGGTCAAGGCTCATTTGGCCAGCCAGCAAGGATTGAAGCCTTCTGGCCTACCTCAAAAGAGGGGGAAAGACCCTCCCAGACCCCTCCTCCCAGACCCCAACCCAGGGCTGGTTCCAAGGGGCGGAGCCGACCACAAAAGAAGAGGGCTGTTGGCAACAGCCCCAGGGCAGGGCGCAAATCCGCCTGGGACAGCCCTAGGCCTGGTGCAGACCTGGAGGGATCAGACATGGTGGACCTGCAGGAGTTGGGGCGACCCCTGAGGGGCCCTGCTGCAGGGCTGGGGGAGAAGAAGAGTCCTGCTGGACTGCAGCTGACTAGGCATCTGGAGTATGACATCCTGCAGTGCATCGCCAAGGACCGACCAGAGGTGAGAATGAGGGCCACTCACTCTGACATCAACTGAATAACTTGGTAAATGTAATGATCTTTCCAGCTGTGCTGTGTTCAGATAACCATTGCGTCCACTGTGGCTTTGCAGTTGTCACTCCATATGCCTTCTGCACTTGTTCTTGTGCAAAGGGTTCCCTTTGATTGCTCTAGAGAGCGACATTGCGCGGCACGCAGCGTAGCCACAAGCATACCCACTATCTGGTGCTTGCACCACTTGCAGCACTGCTGTCACAGCAGCCACTATCATTTACATCGAAAGCCAGGCAGCATTTTCAAAGTCGACCAGACATGTGTATGCCTGTAGCTCCGCTACATGTCTTGTGAGGCTGCAACATTTGTCACAGCTGGTGGTAAACAGCAGCACAAAACCTCCACTCATGTCGGTACCTTGATGCAGTGCATAGCCCATGGAAAAAACACCCACCTGAACAGTGTGTTTTTTCCATGGGCTATGCACTGCATCAGGGGAAACTCATGAGCAGCAGCACATGAGTTTCCCCCTTGTATTATTGCAGCCTCTGTCATGCTTACTTTTTCGTGCTTTCGAAAAACAAACTCTGCAGAGGTGATTAGGCTGATCTTCACATCCATTCATTTCATCAAAGACATTACTTGTAAGACTTATAATTTCAATTATAGTTTATAATGAAACAATACAGGCACCTAATGCTGCCAGTGTCCACATCATAACCTCCTACCATTCCACCCTCTTGAGTGTGCAGCCACATGGCTATCAGAGTTGCTGAATTTGGCCTATGTGGTTGCAGCACTTGTCATGGCTGGTGGTGAAGGCAAGGGAGATGGGGGTACGCCCCACCAACCCTGCAGTGGCGGCTGCCACCACCATCTGCAGGCTCACTCGCCGTCAGGCTGTGTCCAAAGCCCCGCCCCTCCTTACTGAGTAAGTCTGCCCCTGACCACCCTGCTGCACCTCACTTGCGTGGGGATGATGGTGTCTATATAGTCTGGTGTCATCACCTCGGTTTTCAGGCGTTTTGTGTCATTTTTGGTGTTCAGTCTATGAGCACTCGTGTGACATCCTGACATCACCTTTGACTTGCTGTTACACTCAACATTAGCTCATCAAAGCAAATGCTGTTCCTGTCTATAGACACTACAACTGGTGGCAAGCTTGCACCTTTGCTTGCATGCGTGCAGGGCCTGTTGAGTGATCTGTGAGTCATGTGTGCAATGGCATATGCAGGGAGCTGCATGACATGCGGGCGTCCCTGATAGGTCTAGACAAGATCTACCACCATCATGGCATCATGCCAGGGGCAGTGCGGAGCAGCCCCGTCTTTTACAACGCCTCAAGGGCCCTGCAGCGCCTCACCCTTGACAACGAGGCAGCCGCAGCTGTGGCCACCGCTGACTGGCAAGCCATGGTGCAGGTCCTGGAGGTGGCCAGGAAGCAGAACAACCAAGTAGTGGCACGCAGAATTGAGGTCAGACTGCATTTGCTTTCTTTAATTGAACAGACTTGAGGTGGAGGCATTGGGCTCATTCAGCGTGCCCTCCCAGGCTCTTTACAGGACATCAACACAGATCTTGAGAGCATTCTTCACAGACTAGTCTGGCGTTTCCCTTGCTCCATGGCTGTGCAGACTGAAGTGAATTAGCTTGAAGTGGAGGTATCAACCAGTCCCCCTGAGGACAACAGCACTGTCATGTCCAAGCCAAATGTCGTACACTCAGTTTTACATGTTCGTATAACACTTGCTGCAGGCTGCGCTGAATCGGCTAGAGGTGGAGGCATCAGGCAGTCCCTCTTCTCGCTCAGTGCGTTCCACCCGCGCTTTGGAAGGGGCAGTGCGGCTGAGGGACCTGGCCTCCCCAGTACGGCCCCGCAGCATGCACAGCCCCCGGGGGCCCTCCCCAGGCCGGGGCCATGTCTCCCAGGATGTGGTGCAGCGCCTCGAAGAGCATGATGACCAGCAGGTGTGTGCATGATTAGCAGGCATACGTCAGCAATGCCAAGCAGGATTGCATCAGGAGTGACCAACAGGGGGTTTTCCCTCAGCTGAGGCAGGCAGGAATCTTAGAGCAATGACAAAAATGAACTTGTCAGCAGTGGCGTGTCATTTGGCATTTCTTATGCATTGAACATATGCCACTTCTTGTGTTCATACACATAATGTAACCGATGTCTCAGTCCCAGCACCAGTGGACCTGGGTATCTGACCTGAGTAATGACCTGACCTTTGGACAACCTTGAAACATACTACGTATTGCATGTACTTACACATAGCATACATTTATAAATGCATGTATGCACACATGGCATACATTCATATATACCATGCACGGTGCAGGCTGCAGTACATCTGGCGTGGTTAGCTCAAAAGGATGAGCAAAGGCGGCGGCATGAAGCCCAAGCCAGCGCGAAGAAGAGCAGAAGGATGCCAGAGTGGTACCTCCACACTGCAGCCCTGCGGCCTCGCATCGACTCCCAGGACTTTGCTGCATGGTAAGGGCTCTGCTGAGCATGGCTTGCTGAGCACTTTGGTCTGGCTAGCTTTGCTGCACATTCAGCATCACACTCTTCTCCGGCACCTGCTGTGGATGCTGTTCAGAAACGCTGCCTGATCGACTGCTCTAGCTACTAACCTGTGGTACTGCTCAATATCCAGTTCTCACCTGATGCACGTGTGCTGTGCTTGCTAGCAACAGTATGATCACACCGACTGCGCTGTTCTTGACAGTGGGTCGAAGCCAGTCCAGGGTCTCGCAATCACTCGCACATGCAAAAGCAGTTCATTTGGGCTCTTGCATGGCTGAGTGAATAACACAGTCTCTTGTGCCATTGCAGGCGTGAGTCACATGCTGATGCTCTGCAAGAGAAGACTGCAGACCAGATGAGCATGATGTACATCCAAACAGTTGAAGCCGAGCTCAGGAAGTTCAGGTACTGAACCTTCAAGTGAAATGACTGAAGCAGATACCCTGCATTGCTTCATATACTGGCATTTGCGCTGGCGCAGCGACTGACTGCTACATGACTATGAGCTATGGCTGCTGTCATGGGTGTGGTAGCTGCAGCTGGCACAAGAATGACCTGGCATCAGTAGGATATTCAAAAACTCAGCTGGTCACAGCCACCACTGCTTCGTTGCATGTTGACATTTCATGTGGACATCTGGTGTGCAGCACACAGGCAGACAATAAACAGGTCACACAGCTGATCATTGAGCAATCTCTGGACATGATTTCATTTGGCATTGTGACTATTGATGCAGGCTTGAGTACATGAACCGGTACAAGTATGCCAGAGAGCTCAACTGGCAAGATGACCATGTCCACACGAAGCGCCAGCTGTTCGAGGACACCCTTGAGAAGCAGCCCTCCAACATAGTCGTGTCCATGCCATATGCAACCAACTCTGGCAGAGCTTACCTTTGAGCCTCAGTGGTTTCCCTTTCAGATGCTTGGTTGAGGGTCAACCGTGAGTCAGAAACAAGACTCTTTGCTATGCAGTTGCAGTCAGTGATTCTGGTGTCAGCTAGTGACTGCAAGCCTGCAGTCCTCTTTTCTTGTATGTCTAGGGGATCCTGGACAGTCTAGCCAAGTGACATATGCAGCTGGAAAGGATGTCTGCAAACCAAGTAGTTGTGTGCTGTGTAGCCCTACAGGCTAATATGACAAGCCTTCCCAGCAGAATCGAAGAGCTGCTTGACTCATGTTTTGTAATCACACTACTAGTAGGACAAATGTAGAAATCCACGGAAGCGCTGTGTCTGATGCACTTCAGCTCAAGCAGCAATTGCCCGCTTTTGCCAGATTCACCAGCGTAGTCACAGAGTCTTCCACACAAGGAGAACACAACAAGAGGATGCACATCCTGTAGGGTGCGCTAATTGCGTGATGTGCAAGACACCATTCAACTTTGTTTTGGTTGATTAAAAGGAATGGTTGCAACTCATGCAGACGCATGGTACAGAAACATCCACTTGGCAACATTGATGTCAGTGAGGAGCATGCTAGCCGCTGTATCTACTAAGCAAGCTTTCAGGCGGCGTCTCAGTCATGATGGAAGGCTCTTTCGCAAGATGCTGTCTGATTGTGGTGGCTTGGTCTGCTAAATAGGTATGGTCAAGAAAACTGTCATAAGCTGGCTGGCCTAGCTTCTGTGCGGCAAGGACACAGTGACGCAGGTATACACGGCATGGCAGCACATCATCCCTGCATGACACAAGGTACACACTAAACTTTAACCTACACACACTGTACTTTTATCTACAATTGTGTCTATACAGGCCTGTAGCTGGAATAAACCTTACCCAAGCAATAGCCAAAGAGCCTTGTTGCTTGTTGCTCAGTCCAAATAGCTGTGCAGCTCAGTCATGATCAGAACACAAAATGAATATTGTTTTGGGCCATGTAGCACATAAGGTACAATAGGTTGTTGCGCCATGCTGGCTGTAGCACATAAAGCAGATTGTGCAAACCAGGCACAATGTCACATGATCGCATTGCACAGCAAGCCCAGCATGGGAAGGAACCTTCCTGCTGTCAGGCACGGCATAAAGGCAAAACCTTTACTGGTCTTTGAGTGGAGGAAGGGGTGCTTTACAAATCCTGTAAGGCCTACAATTGTCGTCTCTGCGTATAAAGTCAGGACATGGTAGCAACAGACTGCAGCAACCTTATCCGCTGGGCTCCTCACTGAAATTTCATGAATGGGCCTCCTGACGTGTGCATAGTAGGTAGGAGACAATAGTACATGGTGCATCACTTGATGAGTGAAAACATCCATGGGACAGTCTCACCTCCATACTTTGTCCACACCAAACTGTGAGTACCTTCTTTCCCATTCCTCCGGGGCACACCTGCTCTTCCTATATGAAGCATCATCCCACTTTGTGCATAGCACCTGCATGGCAGCAGTGTTTGCGGTGTTGGTTGAAAAGCAATGATGTCAGTCACCTTGCACAGCATTTCAACTGTTTGCTTGTGTAGTCTGTGCCAAATATGACACTTGCAGTAATTGTGAGGACTCCATGCATGACTCAGTCATCCAGTTGTGTGTGTAGCTTGGACAGGTTTCAAGTGCCGCTTACTGCCAAACTGGGCAGCAGGACATCCTCCAATGTCCAAGTTTGCACTGCCACGAGCTTGAACTCGTGTTCCCGGTCTATAAAAGCCTGCAACAATTCACTACCATCTGAATCATTACTACCCACTGTTGACAGGACGATATGAGTAATATGTGCATGACACACTGCTGCTGTCGCACGACTCAAATACCTGTATGGAGCTTGTATGACTGGGCACCTCAAATATGGAGACGACCAGTTCTTCCCTTTTGTGAGGTTCACAGCTGAGGCTTGAGATCTCCCCCGTGCCAGGTCGTGCTATACCTCTTTGAAAAAAGATAGATGCTGTGTGTGCAAATATGCGCCTATAACCTGTGATCTTTCCAGCGCGAAAGTTGCGGAGATCAGGAAAAGTCGACAGTGCGCTGGTTTCTGACAGCAGAGAGCCAAATCCTGCCACGCTGATGAACCCATCTGCATCCTGTCCACCATCGAACAAGTGACCTCAGAGCAGGCTGCTGCAGGAGATGCGTCAGCTTGCTGACATGCAGGTCGTACGTCCAACCTCACAGCTAAGCCGGTGAAGTTGTCATCAAGCTCTTGCCCAGACTCTAGCAAGTTACTCATACAGGCCTCCAATGATGAATGGTGCTGGTAGTTCTGGGGTTTGGTATCACCTCGAAGCGGCCATGCGCAGCACGAGTGAGCTTCATCGTCAACTTCTGCCGCTCGAATCGTGTTTTAGGTCAATAAACCCTTTGCCTGCTTCATAAGTCATGCATGCTGCGCTTTGCAGGAGACCATTCGCCAAGCTTGCATCGCCGAGAGCGCAACATGACCACAACGCTGCTGTCTGGCAGCAGCTTCTGTCGAACGCACCATGCTGTCACCAGGCGTAATAAAGCCATGAGGTGTCAAAATTTGAGATCACTGAACACAACTTGTCAAGCAACCACTGTAGAGTTCACAAAATACCAAGGCCTTGGCAATGACTTTATCTTGGTGAGTGACGTGCACCTGGCAGTGCGACCCCACTCTCGCGATTGTACTGTTTTCATGTCTGTTGTCAAGCCTGCTCGATGGGATACAGGTAGACAACCGACATCAGGATGAACTGCTTGTATCAGCAGAGGCGGCCGTGAAGCTGTGTGATAGGAATTTTGGCATCGGAGGTGACGGGGTGAGCAAACCAGGCCTTACCTCCAGGTTCCTAGCTTGAAACCTGTCTCACTGCACATGCACTTCTGCCAGGTCATATTTGCATTACCTCCAAAGGGTGATGTTGACTATACGATGCGCATATACAACTCAGACGGCAGTGAGCCAGAAATGTGTGGCAACGGAATCCGTTGCTTGGCAAGATTCGTTGCAGAGAAAGACCAAGATGGTCCTAGGCAATACAAGGTTTCTACAGGAGCAGGTATAGTCTTCTTGTGCTAGCCATCGAGCAACCCTGACATCAACAATCTGCACAAGCTGCTTCAAATCCACACTTGCAAGGTCAGGTGCTACACCCCTCACAGAGCAAGGTTTGCAGCGAAGTTCAGATTTGCCTAAGCAGCTGCTATGTGTGCCACAAAGTGTTGGGCAGGCATGCGCCACCTCCAGCTATGACAGCACACCTGCATACCATTGCTGATTTTGAGGCATCTTACACAGGGTTGATACAGCCGGATCTGTTGGAGAATGGTCAAGTCTGTGTGGACATGGGTGAGCCAATTCTGGAAGCAGACAGAATACCCACAACACTACCTGCATCACAGGTGAGCAGCAAACATTACACATCACACTGACAAAAGCTTTTGCTTGCATGAACTACTTACACTTCAGCACTTCATCATTACACAGCACCTGTTTGGGACCCCCTCACAGTTGCATTCAGATGTGCTGAATTTGATCACAGGGCAGCACTGTAGTCCAGGCGCCCTTGCAATTAGCAGACCAGGAGTGGCTAGTCACATGCGTCAGCATGGGTAACCCACATGCTGTTGTCTTTGGCACGAAGAGTGGCAATCTACAGGTAATCAGTCCTGCCATGCAAGGTCAGGTGTCAGCATGAGACTGAAACCAGCTGCTGTTATGGCACATGCAGAACTTGCCAATCAGTTGGGCATGCTGCTGTTACCTCTGGCTGTTCTGTTCTCTGATTTGAGTAGCTTGGACACTGACGGCTTGGCAGTCTTGCCTGTTGATATGTGTATGAGCAGTCTGTTTTGCTGCAGCTGAGCGACATCGACATTCGGTCGCTGGGGCCAAAGTTTGAGACCAGCAGTGTCTTTCCAAAAAAGACAAACACCCACTTTGTGGAAATTCTAGATAAAGGTCATGTCAAGGTGTCAGTGTGGGAAAGAGGTGCAGGACAAACCCTGGCCTGTGGCACTGGGGCTTGCGCAATCGTGGTGGCAGGAGTTTTGGAAGGAAAGACAGACAGGAAATGTCAAGTGGACTTGCCAGGGGGACCGTTGGTCATCGAGTGGCGGGAATCAGATAACCACATTTACATGACAGGTCCTGCTGAGCTAGCCTTCCGGGGAGTGACTGAAGTATAGATGAGCTGTTGACACTACAAAGCCGTGCTGACAGTTCCCAAGCTTTCAAAGGCACCTCAACTTGTACCGGTCATGTCAGCCTTTGTAGCTGCCAACTCGTATCCATAGCAGCCGCAGGAACTGCTTGTGTTGTGATGCAGTCCGTTTTCATGGATGCACACTATGTCAGTTGCATAAACATTAACAGCACAACCAGCCACTAAAGTGAGGCTGGTAGGGCATGTCTTCGAGGTCTCTTGTCAGTTGCCTTTGGAGCTTACTTGCTCTCAAAGCACAATATTGGTTGGTGCTGTGAATGCAACCTTTCTGCTGTACAGTTGCTATTTTCTTCTTTGCTCAAGGCAGCTAGCACCCAGCATGATCTTCTGGTAGGATTGCTGTTCTAAAGATTTGATTTTCACTGCTCACACAAAACACAGCATGTCTGCTACTAACAATGACAGATGTGACGGTTCGTTTGTGATGATCAAGTTTGTGATGATCAAATATAACAACATGCACATTGAAACTTTGAACTAGTCTGTTCGTGCATCAAGTTCAACTGGCACTTTGTCAGCAGAAGTTTGGCCCACAAGAAGTGGGGCCCTGTTCAACTCATTTGGGGGTCTGTCGCCTGCGGTGGTTGTTGCAACCTTGTTACCTGCCACATCAATTGGAGCCTTGACTTGCACAATTCGCAAAGGGTGCGCTTCTGTATTGAACACCCATTCATCAAGGCTTACTTCTTCGTTACTTCCAAACATCAAATAGAGATACTTGAGGGTTTCAGCAAGGAAAAAGCTTTGTTGCGTATCATCATGCTTTGGGGGTGCTTTGCGCACATCTCTGATACCAGCATACCCATGCTCCACCTGCAGGACAAACCTCCACTCCTGTCAGCATCACGTCATTTGATCCTAAAAAGTCTACTGTTGAACACTGGTTGAGGTCATGGTGCAATATTGCATAGACAAACCCAGCATATCTTGGTGATGTGTATGCACATGTGTTGAAGGCGGACACAGTGCCAGCATTGCAATAGCCCTCTGTATGCGATGCTGCATGACACACGGACCACTCACCTTGCACCATTTCTCGATAGCTTGGAACACACCCCAGCCATATTCTCGGTACCGAGTCTTGCCAGTCAGACGCCACAGCACAAAGAAGGCTTCCACTGCTTCTGGACGCATCAAATATGGATGCAC
>JAABVA010004723.1_pt1 | contig 12532 bp, 8 predicted proteins | sample 5560331 | NCBI WGS metagenome assembly JAABVA01 (sample SAMN12812661, study PRJNA571458) | rock metagenome | isolation source: Antarctica rocks | place: Antarctica: Victoria Land, Mt New Zealand sud | collected 2016-01-07
CTCGGGAGATATGGAATCACGGTCGGCATCGTGTCGAAACATTCCGAGCATCTGCTCTCGCAGTATATACCTTTGTACCGTAGTGAGTGAATGATGGTCTAAGACGCTAGGTACTTTGTAACTCATCATGCTCCTGCTGTTCTAATCTGTTCCTGCCTCATTTTGACTCGTTGTTTTGAGTTGCGTCACGCCCAATCACTGTAACGCGACCACTATTACTGGAAACCACCAATATTGATTAACTTACCTGATAGAGCTTTGGTTGCAGTTTGTCAATGTTTGTTTGATATCCCAGATTGATTGATTGATTGATTGATTGATTCATAGGTGACTGAGGCTGCCTAGGCTGCCATACACTGCATAACTACAAGTGACTAATGCATACTGATCTTACTCTCATTGTTATCTCACTGTTGTCATCACTGTCACTTCATAATTTAACTAATTAATACAAATTCTAACTTTATTCTCTATAATTCTTCATATTTCTCTTAATTCTAATGCTTATTAATCTTCTTTTCTTGTAATTTAATGTTAATGTCTCTCTTCAGCTGTCATCAATAAAAAATAAATGTTATTATAAATAATTAATTGTCTTTTCTGCAATCTAAAATATGTAATTGTTGAATTTTCTATTTCAGATTGTATCTAAGAATATTAAATCTTCTGATGTCTTTTTTATAGTTTAAAATTGTCTTAAAAAATTGCTTCATAACATAAATATAATAATCACTTTAATTAATGCTAAGTCTTATAAAATCTTCTTTATATTGTTAACTTATCTCAGTAGTTTCTTTCTTAGATCTTAGATTTATAAGTATTTCATTAATATATAATGAATAGTTTAAATACTTAAATTGTATAAGTATTGTGAAGAGTTTGCTCAGTCTATAATATAAAAATAATAAGTCATATTAATTTTCTCTGTACATAACTGAGTAATGAGAAAGCTTATAAATTAATAAAATTCTATATATTTATTTAACACTCTTCTATTTAACTGTTACTTCATATTAAATATGATCTGTCTCACTGTTTCATTCTTTCAGTCATTAACTCATTCTTTTATTACTCACTGACAAAATCTTATCTTACAAATAACAATTAAATGTCAGATCTCTATAATTTATTCTTTCTCAATGTATAAATCTTTAATCTAAATCACTATCTTAATTACTCTATCTATCTTTTCATTTTCTGATATCTTTATGTGCATCAATATTCATCAGATTCATATCTGAATCTTTTAACTTTATAAATTATCTATCTTTTTTATTATATACTGCAGTAAGTACTGATCTGACTGTATATTCAGTTTAATGACTGATTAAATTGCTGCTTAATTATTTATATATATATTTATTATTTAAAGCTTCAATTCTATCATTTTTACTGTGCTTATTATGCTCATTATCATGATTAGACTCTGTAACTTCATTATATACACTGTGAATATCTTATTTATGCTTATATACATTATATATCTTAGATCTCTTTTCAGTATCATTATCATCACACTTATCTGACTCTCAATATCACTGTTATTTATATAAATATTTAACATTCTTCAGTTCTGACAAAGTTTATTGATATTATATCTGCAGACAGCTTTATCTACATTATTATTTATGTAAATAGTTAAGTCATTTCATCATAATAATACAATATAAAGCACTCTAAATTTCAAGTTAACTTTTAATGAGAGTTATATCTGCATCTTATAACAGAGCTGCAGACATTTCAGTAAGCTCTTTTAGTAAAGCTTTTTTATAAAGTTAGATTTAATTTTCTTCATTAAAATGTAGATTGACACAATAACAATATAAAATATAAACTTTCTCAATGTCTTTTTTAGCTGCTGTTTCATCAGAAAAAGAAAGAGTTTTATATTCAGTACTGAGCTCACTGTTATGTAAAAGACTCTCATTATAATGACTTCTGCTCATTACTATATGACTATCAGTTTCTGAAGAATTCATTTTTATTGTATAATTATTTTGTGCTTACTGTCTAAGCTGTATTAAACTGAACAGCAGTACAGAATCTGCAGCAGCATTATTGTTACATAAAATCTTTATAAATTTTTAAATTTAAAGTTTTATATAAAGTCTATCAGCATCACTAGGCTCTTAAGACTTGTTATGACTCAGATTTAAATGTATTATATATGTGCATCTCATTTTAAATGTAAATTCAAGATAACTCTCAACACTCTGTACATTAATGATGTCTGTACTGTATATATATTTAAAATTAGCTTTACTGTTATGTCATGTCTTGTGAGACAATTTGTAAAGTAAATGAACTTATATTTAACTGAAACAAAGATAAAGATATATCTTTAAGCTTATTGCTCTGTGTAGTTATGCATTATATACAAAATAACATAGTTCTTCTCTGCTGACTTTTTTATCATTATAATGCTTACATCATCAATTTAACTCATTGCTGTGACTTAAAGCTGTAAATCATTGACTAGATTCAGTATGTCAGTATTGTAGAATAAATATAAAATGAATGATAATGATAAACTTTAAAATATATCTATATAAATGACAAAGCTCTCTAACTCATATTTTAATAACTTTATTATTGATGTTTTTTTTCTCAGAAAGTCTTTTATTCAGTTTATTATCTTTAGTGATAGATAACATTTTTAAAGATTGTAAAATAATCTTTTGTAAAAGACATTGTTAAAGGCTTCTGATACATTCAGCATTAATAGTGATGTAATTAATATGCTTAATTTTCATACTTTATAAATCTACTTCAACAGTATGTAAATTGTCTGCTTTGTAAACACAATTTTTTGATTTCTTAACAGTATCTTAAATAACAATTAATAAATCTCTGTTATATAGCTTATTCTGCATGTCATTATGAACTTTAAAGTCTTGTTTATGATGTTCAGAAGTGTTATTAATCAATATATTTTAAATTGTTAATAATTTTCTTTATTGAGCTTCTGCAGCATCACTGTAATGAAGTGTTTAAAGATTCTTAAATATCTTTTGCTGTTTAGATATAAGTTGTACAGTGAGAGCAGCAGTAAAAGTAAATTGCAGTAATATTTAGTATAAAATTCAATTTAATATATTATTTAATTTTAATATCTTATTGTCTGATGTCTGCATTATAATCTCTGTTAATTTGATCTTTATAATTAAAGACATAAATATTGATTTAAAATACTTATATTCTGTAATATTATTGAGATTCATCTTTAAAGAAGTTAAAAAAAAAATTATTTAAAGTAATTCTGTCTTGTTCTGCAGTTCTATAAGTTTCAGCTTTTCTGTCTGTTTCAGAACAGAAGTAAAAGTCTGACTTGTAATTTCATAATTTCTGACTTACTTCATCAATTTTTATAATCTTTAAAGATTTTTTAAAACTGTCTCTATTCATTCTTTGTGACTCATTCTCATTAATTTTATCAGCTTCTTTTCTTTTTCATTGCAAACTCAGCAGTACATCTCTTAAGTGTGTATGCTCTGCTTTCTTTGTTAATGATGATGAGCATATTTGTTTGATATCTCAGAGTTAATTAATTAATTAATTAGTTAATTCATAGATGACTGAGACTGCCTAGGCTGCTATATACTGCATAATTACAAGCAGCTAATGCATACTAATCTTATTCTCATTATCATCTCACTGTTATCATCACTGTCATCTTATAATTTAATTAATTAATACAAATTCTAACTTTGCTCTCTGTAACTCTTCATGTTTCTTTTAATTCTGATGCTTGCTAATCTTTTTTTCTTGTAATTTAATGTTAATGTCTTTCTTCAGCTGTCATCAATAAAAAATAAACATTACTGTAAACAATTAATTATCTTTTCTACAGTTTAAAATGTATAATTGTTGAATTTTCTATTTTAAACTACACCTAAAAGTACTAGATCTTCTGATGTCTCTTTTACAATCTAAAATTGTCTTAAAAGATTGCTTTATAATATAAATATAATGATTATTTTAATTAATGCTGAGTTTTATAAAATCTTCTTTATATTGTTAACTTATCTCAGTAGTTTCTTTCTTAGATCTCAGACTTATAGACATTTCATTAGTACATAATGAATAGTTTGAATGCTCAGATTATATAAGCATTGTGAAGAATTTGCTTAATCTATAACATAAAAATAATAAATTATGTCAATCTTCTCTGTATATAGCTAAATAATAAGAAAACTTATAAGTCAATAAAGTTCTATATATTTATTCAACACTCTTCTGTCTGACTATTGCTTCATATTAAATGTAATTCATCTCACTATTTCATTCTTTCAGTCATTAACTCATTCTTTTGCTACTTACTGACAAAGCCTTATCTTATAGATAGCAATTAGATGTTAAATCTCTGTAATTTATTCTTTCTCAGTATATAAGTCTTTAATCTAAGTCACTATCTTAATCATTCTATCTATTTCTTCATTTTCTGATATCTCTATGTGCATCAGTATTCATCAGATTCATATTTAAATCTTTTAACTTTATAGATTATTTATCTTCTTCATTATGTGCTGCAGTAAATATTAATCTGACTGTATATTCAGTTTAATGACTAATCAAATCACTGCTTAATTATCTATGTATATATTTACTATTTAAAGCTTTAATTTCATCATTTTTACTGTACTTACTATACTCATCATCATAATCAGACTCTGTAGCTTCACTGTATACACTGTGAATATCTCATCTATACTTATATACATCATACATCTCAGATCTCTTTTCAGTGTCACTGCTGCTGCACTTATCTAATTCTCAATGTCACTGTCATTTATATAAATATTTAACATCTCTTAATCTCAACAAAGTTTATTGATATCATATCTGTGAACAGCTTCATCTACATTGTTATTTATGTGAATAATTAAGTCATTTTATCATAATAATACAATGTAAAGCATTCTAAATTTCAAGTTAACTTTTAATGAAAGTTATGTCTGCATCTTATAGCAGAGCTACAGACATTTTAGTGAACTCTTTTAGTAAGGTTTTTTTATAAAGTTAAATCTGATTCTCTTCATTAAGATGTAGATTGATGCAATAATAATATAAAGTATAAACTTTCTTAGTGTCTTCTTTAGCTGCTGTTTCATCAGAAAAAGAAAGAGTTTTATGTTTAATATTGAATTTATTGTTATGTAGAAGATCTTCATTATAATGACTTCTACTCATTACTGTATGACTGTCAGTTTTTAAAGAATTCATTTTTATTATATAATTATTTTGTACTCACTGTCTAAACTGTATTAAACTGAGCAGCAGTACAGAATCTGCAACAATATCACTGTTATATAGAGTCTTTATAGATTCTTAAGCTTAAAATTTTATGTAAAGTCTGTCAACATCATTAAATCTTTAAGATTTGTTGTTGTTACAGTCATCATCCTGATAGGCTTATTGAACACATAGATTCAGCAAGCTATGCCTTGAAGGTGTACAGCTTAGTATAAGCTCACAGTGCTCACAGATAAGCTGAGTAAGCTGATTCATGATGTTCATAAGTGAGTAAGATGAGCAGTCTGATATATAGACAGATCATCTTTTTTAAGAAGATGAGCATGTTCAATGATAATCTTTATCTAGCATCTACTATCTATTGATTAACTCTAACATGCCTGAAAACCCTCTTATATCACAAGCTCTAATTTCTAAACCCTATATCAGAGAAATCTCTGATCAGAATGTAATACATTGAATATTTTTACAATATAAGCATGATCTTCAGCATACAGAAAGCAGCCTTCATCAGCATGATTAATTTTCAGGATCTTGAAGATCTATGAGAGATAAACAACATATTGAAGATATTGATGTCAAATGTGTTCAGCAGTGAATATAAAAAGTTGCAAAGCTTCTTGACAAAACTCAATCTATATATAAATTTCAATCAGAAGAAGTTCAACTTCAAAATGAACAAAGATTTATACACAGTAGTCTATCTTAAAGATACAGTGTTCAACTGAGTCAACTTTAAACTGTATGAGTTTCTAGATAAGTCATCAAAGAAATAAGATGTTAACAAAGAATTGATCTTTAATGACTTCAAGAAGTTTAAGAAAGAACTTTAAAAGACTTTTGAAGTGATTAATGAGAAAAGAGTAGTGAAACAACAACTTCATATGTTAAAGATGAACAAGTCAGTGACTAAGTACTTAATGAAGTTTCAGTGCATTGTGATCTTAACTGACTGAAACAATGACATCTTAGTATTGCAATATTATTGAGAATTAAGTGAAGATATTAAAGATGAAATAGTCTGAAGAGACTGTTCTGAAGAACTTTAAGAGATAATAAATATCTTCATCAACATTGACAGTCAACAGTGAGAATGATGAATGAAGAAGATAGAATCTTATACAGCTTTAAGAATGTGAAGATGACAGTTCATTATCAGAATATAAGAAGATCTGATGAATCTTAACAATATTAAGAAGCATAATCAGAAGTTATGAGCTAGATCAGTGAAGCATAAGCACTACAATAGATAACTTATTAAGTCTTACATTTAATGAGCAGAGACTTGTGAATGTTATAATTGTGATAAATCTAAACATCTTGTCAGAGATTGCAAGAAATCTCAACAACAGAGAAAAGAAGTTACAACAGTGAATTCAATGATAATGCATAATTAATTAAGCTGAACAGCCTGCTACAATGACAACTGCTTTATGCACATGAGCAGTAAAGACAGAGTCAGATGATGATTACAGAAGCTTAAGAAGAGATACAGTATCAATTATGTCATGATGAATGAATTGAAGAGATTAACTATTCTAGAGAAAGTTGTCAAGAATAACTCAAATAAGATTGAAGAGATCAATACTTACAGAACTCAGAAGATAGATACTGCAGAAGCTTAAGAACAAAAAGATTTTATCTAAATGTATCTGAATTTGAATGTAAATTCAAAGAATGTCAACAACTAAGAAGTCAACATGAGACTTAAGTAAGACTATAAGTACTCTGAGAACTGACATCTGAAATGATGCAAAAGCCTGTTAGAAGAACAGCAGCAGACACTTTAAGAAGAAGTCATTATTAATAAATGATATGAAGTGAAAATGACAGCTATACAGCTAGAAGAGCTGATGACAATGATATGATTCACAATATAAGATTGAGAAATATCAAAGCAATTAAGAAAAGATTATGAGATCAAGATATGTCTATTTACAGATTATGTGATGTTCACAGAAGAACATTGAATGCACATAGAAAAGTACATGTCATCTGAGTTTCTCAACAAAGTGAAAGCACTAAAGAATCTTGTTCAACATAAATATAATCAGTACAAGATGTACTGACACTCAGAATGAATTGTCAGAAAAGAAACTGATGATTATATAAAATTGATTACAATTAATGAAGAACTGACATGATTCAAAGAACTATGAAGAAAGTTCACTGAATCATAAGACAAACTTTGAAGCACAGACAGAACTTAAAAAACTTTGATAGAAGTAAAAAGCTTAGAAAAGTCAAAAAATCTTAAGCTTTCTCAGCAAAACTAAAGATAAAGAAGCTTTTAATGTCTTAATGAATTGACAACAATTAAAAGATATAAATTGATGTTGAGATATCACTGAAGAGATAACTTCAAGCAATGATAAATTTAGAAGCAATCAATAACTTTATCTTACAAAAAGTGATTGAACAGCTAGAACTAACATCATGATGAGTGTCTAAGCTTACATAAGTGTATATGATCAATGAAGAATATAAATAAATTCACAAAGAAGTTCATATTGAAGTCATAATAAAGAATGATTCACAGAAATTGAGATTAGATGTTCTTAAGTCAGTTAAGTATGACACTATACTAGAAATGCCCTGATTATGCAAAAAGAATTCACAGATTAACTGAATCAACAAAGAACTCTATGTGACAGAGAATGCATATGATGTCTTTAAACAACTGAAAAAGAGCTTATTAAAGCATAAGTCTTGAGATCATGAGATACTGCTATTAAAGAGAAGAGAATCAAAGTGAATGTTACTTTATCTTATGAGTGAGAATCAGCTAAAGAAAGTTCAGAACTATCTTGCTGAGAATTTAAAGAGAGAATTCATCAAATCATTAAAGTCATCAGTAAAATATTCAATTCTGTTTATATTAAAAAAGAATGACATCAAGTGACTTTGTGTTGACTATAGACAACTCAATAAGATAACTTATTAAGATAGTTATTTTCTATCACTGATAGAAGAGTTGCAAGACAGATTAGAAAAAGTTAAGTAATTTATGAGTTTAAATCTGAAGAAAGTGTACTACTGTGTATGCATGAAGAAGAGCAAAGAATGGAAAATGACATTCTGAATGAGATATAAACACTATGAGTATATTGTTATGTCATTTGAGCTCAAAAATGTCTTAGTCATCTTTTAGAGACTCATCAACAACATATTAAGAGAATATCTTGATGATTTTGTGATTACATATCTTAACAATATTCTGATCTATTCAGACAACCTTGAAATGCATTACAAACATATGCATAAGATTCTAGCAAAGCTCAATGAACAAGCTATGTATGTGAAAAAGTTGAAAAGCAGATTCAAAATTAAGAAAATACAGTTTTTAAAATATATTATTTAATTTAATCAAATTAAAAAGAATCTTAAAAAGATAAAGATAGTCTGAGACTGATCTACACTGTAAAAGATTAAGAAAGTACAAGTCTTTCTAAAATTAATGAACTACTATTGAAAGTTTGTACTTAACTATGCAAGAATTGCAAAATCTCTTATGTGTTTGACATGCAAGAATGAGAAATGACATTGAGATAAGAAACAGAAGAATGTATTCTGTATATTAAAGAGAAGTCTTAGTGAAACTGCACATCTGTGAATACTCAATTAAGCATGCAAAAAGATATTGAAAATCAACACATTAGATTTTGCAGTTGAAGTATATTTATATCAGATTAAAGATGAGCAGAAGAAGTCTATTGCATATTGATTTAGAAAGTTGTCAGAACTCAAGAAAAGATATAAGATTCATAATAAGAAACTTCTTGCAATAGTGAAAGCACTGCAAGATTGAAGATCTTATCTTGTAAATATAAGCAAGTCTATTCAGATCTTTATGAATCATAAGAATCTGAGAAACTTCATAACAATTAAGCAACTAAATCAGCAACAGATTCACTGAGCAAAACAGTTAGCAGACTTTGAATTTCAGATTTATTATAAGAAGAGTAATAAGAATGATGATGTAGACATTTTAAGTAGATGATCTGATCACAAAGAAGTGAAAACAATTCATACTGAAATTCTGCATAAAAACAAGAAAGAAACACTCACAAAAGACTTAGCAGCAACATTTAAGATGAAGAATGCTTTCTTAATGAATGACAAATTCATTAAAGTATGTCATAACAGCAGAGCTGACAGACATCTAGAAGTCAAATGTACAGAAGATCTTGTATAAAGAAGATGCAACATAGATGATCTTCACAATTAAATTACAGAATACATTGTCAGATGTGATTCATACTGACACAATAAGATTCAAAGAGATAAGCATTATAACAAAGTAACACAACTAAATGCACTGAATGCACTCTGAAAGTCTGTTATCATGAACTTTATCATTAAACTATTAAAGTTCAAGAACTCAGCATGAGAAGTCAGATTCAACAGCATATTGATTATAGTGAATAAATTAATGAAGTACATGATGTTTATTTCATTTAAAGAGACTGCAACAGCATCAATATTGATGTACATTATACTGTGAGAATTGATTAGCAATTATGAACTATTAAAGAAGTTTATCATCAACAGAGACAAGCTGTTCACAAGCAAGTTCTGAGAAATGCTTACAGCAGAACTCAGAATAAAACATAAGATGTTAACAGCATATTATTTATAGATAGATAAACAGAACAAATAAATGAATTAAACAGTCAAGATATATTTGTGACATTATGTCAATGCAAAACAGAATAATTGAGTATAACTGCTGTCAATGACACAGTTTATGTACAACAATGTGTGAAACAAAATCACAGAAAAGACATCATTTAAAGCAAATTATAAATATTATCTGAAGATTTGAAGAGATTTGCAAGTGCACAGATCTTAGAGTCAGAAAGTAATGTTGAACATTGTAGAGCTTAAGAAATTGTATATTGATCTTATGAAGAGAATTGAAGAACAGAAGAAATGAACAATAGAGATAAAATCATATAAGATTGATGAGAAGATATATCTATAAATGAATAACATATAAACAAAGAAGAAGAGCAAGAAACTCATGAATAAAAGCATTGAGTCATTCATGATTAAGAGAAACATCAAGAAATTAAGTTATGAATTAAATTTATCTTAAGAGATGCAAATACACTCAGTATTTCACACATTAATGCTTCAACAATGCAATCAATTCATATCACTTTAAGTCACATCAATGTCTGTTGAACCTGAAATCAAATATAAAGTAAAGAACATTCTAAAAAAGAAAATGATTAGTGAGAAAGCTCACTATCTTGTTAAATGAAAAGAATATGATGCTTTGAAAAGCATATAAAAATTTAAGAATAACTTACTTAACTGTGCAAGAATGCTTCAGCAGTTTGAGAAGAAGAGGCTGTAGAGATAAGATCATTTTAGAAATTTGAAAATAAAAGATTTAAAGAATTAAAATCATTCTTATCTTCAGAAACATCATTATTATCATTAACAAGTTTACAAGCAAGACAGAGTGTCTTCTTAATAACTTTATCTTTTGTATATTTTAATGTCTTATAAAGACAAGCAACTTTAGCAAGAATCTGTGTCAATTCTTTCTCAGCAATAAACAGATTGAACTTAAGTTTATTATGTATACAGTTCAGAGATTCTTACAACACATCAACATATGAGTGACTGCAGCAAACATACTCAGCATACTTAGAATGATTCTTTATCTTTATGCAGAGAATTGAGAGACTGAAACAGTAAAGATAGATAGTTAACACTGAATTATTGTTCTTATTAATGAATTGATAAAGATAAAGATAATTGCATGTTTTAAATGACTTCATCATGAAAAGCTTACAGATTACAAAGGCAGAAACTTTCATTTAAATAAATTTTAAAGAATTAGTGTCTAAAAAAAAAGAATGATGTTACAGTCATCATTCTGATAGACTTATTGAATATATAGATTCAGCAAACTATGTTTTGAAGATGTACAGCTCAGTATAAGCTCACAATGCTTATAGATGAGCTGAGCAAGCTGATTTACAGTGTTTATAAGTGAGTAAGATAAGCAGTCTGATATATAGACAGATCATCTTCTTTAAGAAGATGAGCATATTCAATGATAATCTTTATTTAGTATCTGCTATCTACTGATTAACTCTAACATATCTGAAAATCCTCTTATATCACAAGCTCTAATCTCTAGACTCTATATCAGAGAAATCTCTGGTCAGAACATAACAGTTATGACTTAAGTCTAAATGTATTATATATGTACATCTCATTTTAAATGTAAGTTCAAGATGATTCTCAGCACTCTATACATTGATAATGTCTATACTGTATATATATTTAAAATCAACTTCACTGTTATGTTATGTCTTATGAAACAGTTTATAAAATAAATGAACTTATACTTAACTAAAACAAAGACAGAGACATATCTTTAAGCTTATTGCTCTGTGTAACTATGTATTGTATACAAAGTAATGCAGTTCTTCTCTGCTGACTTTTCTGTTATTATGATGTTTACATCATCAATTTAACTTGCTGTTATGACTCAAAGCTGTGAATCATTAACTAGATTCAGTATGTCAGCATTGTAGAATAGATATAAAATGAATGATAATGATGAATTTTAAAATATATTTATATAAATGACAAAGCTCTCTGACTTATATTTTAACAATTTTATTATTGATGTTCTTTTTCTCAGAAAGTCTTCTATTTAGTTCATTATCTTCAGTGATAAACAGCATTTTTGAAGATTGTAAAGTAATTTTTTATAAAAAACATTATTAAAGACTTTTAATACATTCAGCATTAATAATAATGTAATTAACATGCTTAATTCTTATATTTTATAAATCTGCTTCAGCAGTGTATGAATTGTCTACTCTGTAAACACAATCTTTTGACTTCTCAGCAATATCTTAAATAGCAGTTAATAGATCTCTGTTATGTAGCTTATTCTATATATCATTATGAACTTTAAAGTCTTGTCTATGATGTTCAGAAATGTAGGCTGAGTGTGTAAGTTGTCTATAGATTATGTGAGTCAGAGTTGAGTTCAGGTATTAGGTTGAATCAGGCTAACTTTTATTCAGTTAGGTTAAGTGCAAGTTAACCTGATCTGATCTGTGTAGAGTCACAGGTTTTTTGTGAGTTATATATAGTCTTAGTAAGCATGTGTATGTGCTTAGTAAGCACATACACATGCTTACTAATGTGTGTTTCTAACATGCACCTTCACAAAAAGTCATGATTTTCATAACTTATTCAGTAATATATCTTGTGACCATGTAATTTATCCCTATATGACTAGTTA
>JAABVA010004725.1_pt1 | contig 12530 bp, 14 predicted proteins | sample 5560331 | NCBI WGS metagenome assembly JAABVA01 (sample SAMN12812661, study PRJNA571458) | rock metagenome | isolation source: Antarctica rocks | place: Antarctica: Victoria Land, Mt New Zealand sud | collected 2016-01-07
CCGGATTCCGTATGAGGGGTAAGACCGGTGAAGTTGTGGAAGTGTTTGGGTTTGCGGCGGAGTTTCTTGACGGTGAGCATAAGTAGCAGTAGTTTGCCCTTATCTTCTCAATTACGCAACGGGTTTATTATGAGAACCGCTTTAGCCCTCCGTATGCGTGTTGGGTGATTCTGTACTCTCCCCGATCACGGCGTAGAGCGGGTCCGAGAAGAGGCGACGCGGACTTCGGTCGAGGCTACGGACGTTTTGGAAGTTCCCGGCCTCTTCGAGGTAGCTCTCAACGAGGTTCATATGGCCCTTGTCGTCCAGCTGCCGCCAGATGGCGACCGCTTTGGTTGGGAAGCATCGGTTCGAGAAGGTAATGGCGATCGGCGCTCCGGCCTTCAAAGTACGCCTGACTTCGCGCAGCACGGATACGGGGTCTGTCATATAGTCTATGGAGACGCAGATCCCGGCTCCGTCAAACTGGTCATCCTCAAACGGCAGCCTTGGCTCTTTATTCAGGTTCTGGACCACGTATTCGTCCAGCCTGGGATTCGTCCTCAACTCGACTTCATTCATACCCAAGCCCACGGCCCTCTCGTAGGGTATCTCTTCGGGCAGGTGGCTGATCCAGCTACTCATCAGGTCCAGGATCGTCCCGCCTTCTGGGAAGAACTCTCTGTAGAGTTGCGTGACTGCCGCTATGGCCCCATCATCTATATGCGTAACTAGCCGGGGCGTCCGGTAGAATTCCTCGTCTGGCGTCTCGTCGTAACGTCTAAGAGCCTCCGAGGGTATGCGTGACATTCGCTTTCCTCTCCTGCCAATAGCACAGAACACGATGGTACCCGTGGGTAAGCGCTTATTCTGTAACGCCGTACCCGGGGCCCGGATGACCCTCAAGGAAGCTTGAGGAAGGGGCTGGCCCGCGTGCGTGGCTGGCGTTTCGCACCCCCCGTAATATCCAAATGCAACGCACGCCCGAGCTTTGCTTCTCTGCAACGCGGTTGTGTCCATAAAGTTCTGTAATTCGATAGGCCGCTAGGAAAGAGAGGCCATCGTCCTCCCAGATGGTTTAGGTCTCAGGTTAACCGATCGAGAGGGAGTGACGGTGCTAGAGATCATCGTAGGGTGGACGCGGAGCTGGTGCAAGAGGCACTGCTGGACGATACTGGTTTCCTGCGCCAGATAGTGGAGAGGGTGCTCCAGGAACCATTGGAAGCAGAGATGACCGAGCAAATAGGCGCCGCCCCTACGAGCGTGCCGAGGGACGCACCGGCCACCGCAACGGCTACAAGCCCCGGACTTGGAGGACCAGGGTGGGAGCCCTCAACCTGCTGGTGCCTCAGGATCGGAAAGGAACGTTCTCCACCCGCCTCTTCGCCCGCTACCTGAGAAACGAGAAGGCGATCGTTTTGGCGTTGATGGAGATGTACATGGCGGGGGTCTCCACGAGGAAGTTCAAGGAGGTCACTGAAGAGCTCTGCGGTACCTCCTTCTCCAAGAGCTTGGTTTCTTCGCTGGCCAGCGGCCTAGACGCCGAACTCGAAGCGTGGAGGAGCCGCAGGCTCGAAGCGCAGGCCTACCCCTACCTGTTCGTGGATGCCCGTTACGAAAAGGCCCGGGTGGATGGGCGGGTGGTGAGCCAGGGGGTTCTCGTCGTCTCGGCCGTGAGAGACGAAGTCGGCATGCGGGAGATCCTCGCCGTTGAGGTCTCGGATACCGAGAGCGAGGCTACCTACCAGGAGCTCTTCCGGTCCTTGAAGCGGCGCGGTCTCTCAGGCGTGGAGCTGGTGATGTCGAACGACCACGGGGGACTGAAGGCGGCTCTATAGCCCGTCACTTCCAGGGCGCCGCCTACCAGAGGTGCCAGGTCCACTACGCGTGGAATCTTCTCGGAATGGTGGGCCGCGCCAGGCGCAAGGATCTCGCCGAAGGTCTGCGCGGTATGTTCGCGGCACCGAGCAGGGAGGCAGCCCTGCGGCTCACCGCCGAGTTGGCGGTCCGATGGCGCGTGAGCTAACCTAGGGTCGCCGAGCACCTCGAAGAACACATTGAGGATTGCCTCTCTGGTCTGGTCTTCCCCGAGCCCCACCGCAGGCGTATCCGCGCGACCAATGGCCTCGAGAAGCTCAACCAGGAGATAAAGCGTCGCACGCGGGTCGTGAGGATCTTCCCGAACCGCGAGGCGTGTTTGAGGCTGGTGAGTGCCTTGGCGGTGGAGCAGAGCGAGGAGTGGGTGACGGGCAGGCGCTACTTGGATCTGCGGGAGCTCAAAGAGCACCGCCAGCAAGAAGAGCGGAAAGCTGAGGGGGTGATGCTCATGGAGCGGTAGAGGAAGGATTAGCCTTGGAGGAAAGTACAGAAACCCCGGGACTTGACTCTCGGAAACCGGGCTTCCGAGTAGTATGTTCTAGGAAACTGCGTGAGAGGCATAAAGATAAGGAGCAGGATTCCTATACCTTTTATTCGACAGAAGCTTCGGTACTAAGAGGCTGCGCGGATAGGCGGGTATCGAAAGTGCCGATGGCCGATGAGAAGCCGATTTGATCGTTTGGAGAATCGGCAAATGTGAAAAGTAGCGAGCCTATCCGCGCAAGCTCTTAACCAATAGCCATAGACAAGGCAAGTTCTTTTTCGATCAAAGACACTACCTTCTCCCTGACACGGAGATCTGCCGCAAGGCTACAACACTCAGCTATGCACCCAATCACCGAGAAGATGTCTTCTCGTAAACCCAGTTGCCTATTCAGTGTGTTCTCGGAATTCAGAGGTCTGAAGGGCATGAAAAAGGGGCCGAGGTGGTTCCCCGGCCCCTCCTCTATTAACTGTTGCTAACTGTTAGCTCTCTGCTTCATCGGACTCTTTCCTCCTATTTGAGGTACAGTGTCGTCTGCCGCATTATTGTAGCACGTATTTCAAAAGACGAGCTGAATTCAATATAAAATGACTACGGATATAGATCTCCTCGAACTCCCTCCAGCTAGGTAGGGCCTTCGGAGCCGGAGCGACTGGAGATCTGGTCCTTTTGAGGTTTGCTCGGCAGGGGTAGGTACCGTTCCCGGAGTAACACTAGCGAGAGAAGGGACGTTGTCGGATTCCATGCTAGGGAAGAGCGATACGGAGCTGTCAATCTCGTCATTCGTGGATAGTATGCAGGAGATCCACCCCGACCTCGACCGGGAAGAGTTCCGCGACACGATAACCAGGTGTGTACATGACGCTTTGGATTCCGCGGAGGGTGAAGGGGAGTCTGAAGGCGAGGAAGAGTAACGTTACCGGTAGACCCTCGGGAGAGAAGCCTTGATCCTGTAATTCTTGCGTTCTGCGGTGAGCACGATGCTTATCGCAGAACATTCTCTCCGGGAAGACCGTTTCTGGCCACCCCTAGCCATGCTACAACCGTCGCGCCAACGTCCGAGAAGGAGTCGCGGACGCCGAGGTCGTGAGGTTTTCCGCCTCCGACGAGCAGAAGCGGGGCGCGCTCGCGAGTATGGTCTGTGCCGGGGTAGGTGGGATCATTGCCGTGGTCGGCGGTGATGATGAGCAGATCCTCGCTGGCGAGGGTGTCGAGAAGCTCTGGTATCCGGGCGTCGAAGCGTTCGAGGTTCTCGACCATGCCTTCGGGGTCGCGGCGGTGACCGTACTTCGCGTCGAAGTCTACGAGGTTCGCAAAGATCAAGCCGGACTCGACCTGTGCCTGGGCTTCGAGGACGGCGTCTACTTTCGCGGCGTCGTCGGGCTGACCGGGGAGGTGATGCGTGATGCCCTTGCCGTCGAAGATGTCTCGTATCTTGCCGACCGCGACGACCTCGCGGCCGGACTTTTGTATGCGGTTCAGGTATGTCTCGTAGGGCGGGCTGATACCGTAGTCGTGGCGGTTCTCGTGCTCGCGCTCGTATGCGCCCCTCTCGCCGTGATAGGGACGGGCGATGACGCGCTCGACGAGGATCTCCCCCTCGCCTATCAGTATCTCGTGCGCTTTCTCGCAGGCTTCGTAGAGCTCTTCGAGCGGGATCACACCGGTATGGGCCGCAACCTGGAAGACCGAGTCGGCCGAGGTGTAGACGATCCAGGCTTTCGATTCCTCCTGCTCTGGCCCGAGCTCCTCGATGATCTGGGTTCCCGAGGCGGGCCTGTTGCCGATGACCTTCCGTCCGGTCTCCTCCTCGAAGCGCGAGACGAAGGAATCCGGGAACCCGTCCGGGTACGTTGGCAGTCCTGCTTCAAGCGCGATCCCCATCATCTCCCAGTGGCCGGCGAGGGTGGCTTTGGCCGCAGACCGTTGCTGCATGAGACCGTAGTACGCGCTGGGTTCGGAGACCGGTGGGATGCCCTCTATCTCGACGACGTTTCCGAGCCCTAGAGCGCGCAGGTTGGGGAGTTTCAGCCCGCCTACTCGCCGGGCGGTGTTGCCCAAAGTGTTGGAGCCCTCGTCGCCGAAGCGCGCCGCGTCAGGGGCGCCGCCAGCCCCGACGCCGTCGAGAACCAGGATCACCACCCTTCTACCCATGCTGCTCCTTTCGATCCCGGAGCCGGTATTCTAGTGCTTTATACATTTCCCTCCGCACACCGGCGAGACGGACTCGTAGTACTGGAGTTGGGGGCGGCTATAGCGGATAATATCCGCCCATGAACGACCCGGAGAACAGCTCTCGACAATCGCCGGAGGTCGTGCGCGAGGCGGAGGTGGGGGACGCCGAAGCTGTCCACGCCCTCGCGGGTGAGCTCGCCGAAGCGTTGGGGGACCGGAGGCCCCGGTTGGAGGCCGTCCGGGAGCGGCTGCGCGAGCTTCTGGATGAGACGCGGGTGCGGGTGCTGGTTGCGGAGGGTGGGGACGGCATCGTGGGAGCGGCCAGTCTGTGGATCAAACCGGACCTCGGCCACGGGGATACCGTGATCGAGGTTCCCATGCTCGTCGTCTCCGAAAGCGCCCGCCGCCGGGGCATAGGCAAGCTCCTCGTCCAGGGGATACGCAGCGTGGCCGCCGCCGAGAACGTCTCCCTAATAGAGCTCGTTGCCACCCACGAGAACCGGACCGCCCGCGACTTCTACCGCTCGTTGGGCTTCATCGAGACCGACCACGTAGCTCTGGAGTATTTCGGCGAGATGGAGAAGACGTCGGAAGAGTAAGCGCCATCAGCTCCCTCTCAGCCTAGCAGGACCGGGTTGATGGTGAAGAGGAGGAGACCGGTGATGGCGAGGCACGAGAGGAAGGTTCGGCCGAAGCTGATCTCCTTGACCACCGCGAGCCCGACCGCGAGTAGCACGACCCCGGCATAGACCGACGCAAACCACCGTGCCCCCGGAACCGCCGTGAGCGGCAGCAGATAACCGAAGGGGTAGGCAAAGATGCGCCAGGTGACGGCGTAGCCGTACCGGCCGTCCCATGCGGTGAGGTGGTAAAGACCGGCGAGGAGGAGCGAGAGCGGCAACGGTAGCAAAAGCGCCGCCAGCGTCGAGTAGATCCCTCCGGCGATGAACCACGCGAGGGCCGCAAGAATGCTCGAGAAGGCCAGGAAGAGTCCCGGAGCGCGGAGGTCAGGAACCTTGGGCAGAAGCTCGAAGAAGCGGATCGGATGCACGAGCAGGCGGGCGAGGAGCCGCAGGTAGCTCGAAAAAGGCCGCGAGACGTCCCAGTCGCTAGCCCCGCCCCGGATGGTATCCCGATTGTAGCCTCTCTTCGCCACGGCGAAATTATACTTGCGGCTTCTCGCCGGAGCGGTTCGAGATGGCGGAGTAGTGGCGGGCAAGGGCGGTAGCGTCTCCGGCGCCTCGACCTTCGCTCGAAAACCTTCGTCGTCCGCGCCGCGGCGGGAGGCGCGCTCTCCTTTATGGCCTCGACCAGTCCGAGATCGTCGAGGGCGGGGGACGCAGGTCGTAGACCAGGCGCGGGACGTCGCCGACGGTGGCACGAATAGCCGCCCGGAGCTTCTAATCGGTGGAGGCGGCCTTCGCGGGGTTGGCCGGGATCAACTCTCCCACCGTGGCGGCGGTTAGGCCGAGCGCGGCGAGTGTCGAGGCAAGCTCGTCGTGTAGATTCCGCTGGAGCCTGCGCCGTTCTTCCTCCCGGACCAATGGGATCATCTATAATCGAAGGGATTGCGAACATGAGTTTCTAGAGAAGAGGATACGAGCATGGCGAACGACTTCTTTGGCGCCCAAAAGAGCCTGAAGACAGACTCCAATGAGGTGACGTACTACAGCCTCAAAACACTAGACGAGCAGGTGGGGGGAGACGTTTTTTCCCTGCCGTTCTCGATCCGGGTGATGCTAGAGTCGCTGTTGCGGAACGCCGGCGGGAAGTTCGTCTCAGAGGAGGACGTCGAGGCGCTTGCGAACTGGCCGGAGTCGGTCGGCGAGGAGCTTGCGTACCTGCCGGCGCGGGTGATTATGCAAGACTTCACGGGGGTCCCGGCGGTCGTGGACCTGGCGGCGATGCGGAGTGCGATGCAGAGCGTCGGGGGGGACCCGACGAGGATCAACCCACTCGTGCCCACGGACCTGGTGATCGACCACTCCGTACAGGTAGACGCCTTCGGCTCGGCTTCGGCGCTGCAGTTCAACGCCGAGCGAGAGTTCGAGCGCAATCACGAGCGTTACGAGTTCCTGAAGTGGGGCCAGCAGGCCTTCGATAACTTCTCCGTCGTGCCACCCGCGACCGGCATTGTCCACCAAGTCAACCTGGAGTACCTGGCTAAGGGTGTGATCGTGAAGGACGGCGTGGCGATGCCGGATACGTTGGTGGGGACGGACAGTCACACCACCATGATCAACGGCCTCGGCGTCCTTGGATGGGGCGTCGGTGGTATCGAGGCGGAGGCTGTAACCCTCGGACAGCCGTACTACCTGCTCGTCCCGGAGGTTATCGGCTTCAAGCTGACCGGCGCCCTCCAGGAGGGCGTCACCGCCACCGACCTGGTGTTGACGGTGACGCAGCAGCTTCGTGCTCACGGCGTTGTCGGCAAGTTCGTGGAGTTTTACGGCGAGGGCCTGAGCAAGCTGGCGTTGCCGGATCGGGCGACTATCGCGAATATGTCACCGGAATTTGGGGCGACGTGTACGTTCTTCCCGGTAGACGAGGAGACGCTCAAGTACCTGCGGGGCACGGGGCGGGATGAAGAGCTGGTCGAGCTGGTCGAGGCGTATAGCAAGGAGCAGGGCCTCTGGCGCACCGATGAGCAATCCGAGCCGCGCTTCTCGGAGACGCTGGAGCTGGACATGGACACCGTCGTGTCGAGCCTCGCGGGTCCGCGCCGCCCGCAGGACCGGCTCGCGCTCGCGGACATGCAGCCGTCCTTCCGGCAGGCGCTGGGAGAGATGGCCGGCATGGACCACGCGCTGGTGAGCAATGGCTCCTCCAACGGACACGCCGATGCTGACGACGAGGCGGCCGTCTCCACCGGCCAGAGCCACACCTCCGACGACACCGAGTCGATGGAGGCGAGCGATACGCCGGGAGGCACGTCGGACGCGACGGGTGAGGGAGATCCGGACCAGACCTCCGGCGGCGAGCCGGAGAGCGGCAAGTCCGGGGCTGTGCCCTCCGGTGAGATCACCGTCACCGTGGACGGAGAGGAGATCTATCTAAAGCATGGCTCCGCTGTCATAGCCGCCATAACCAGCTGCACGAACACCTCGAACCCATCAGTGATGATGGGTGCCGGGCTGCTGGCGAAAAAAGCCGTCGAGAAGGGGCTCGCGGTCGAGCCGCACGTGAAGACGAGCCTCGCGCCGGGCTCCAAAGTGGTCACAGAGTACCTGCAGACCTCGGACCTGCTGCCGTACTTGGAGGAGCTCGGGTTCGACGTCGTCGGCTACGGATGCACGACGTGCATCGGGAACTCCGGGCCGCTGGCCGAGGAGATCTCGCAGGCTGTCGACGAGAACGGCCTCATCGTCGCCGCCGTCCTCTCGGGCAACCGTAACTTCGATGGGAGGATCAACCCGGACGTCAAGGCTAACTACCTGGCCTCCCCGCCTCTCGTCGTCGCGTACGCGCTCGCCGGCACGGTCGACATCGACCTATCCAGGGACCCGCTCGGCGACGACGCAAACGGCGACCCCGTATACCTCAAGGATATCTGGCCGTCGCAGGAGGAGGTAGCACGCGAGATCGAGAATGCTCTGGCCCCCGGGATCTACACGAAGCAGTACGCGAACGTGTACACCGGCAACGAGCAGTGGAACGACGTGGAGGTGCCCGAGGGTGCCCTCTTCGAGTGGGACCCGGACTCGACGTACATCCAGGAGCCGAGCTTCTTCAAGGACCTCGACCCCGACGCCGCGGACGTGGAGGACATAACCGGCGCGCGCGTCCTGGTCAAGGTTGGGGACTCCGTGACGACGGACCACATCTCGCCGGCCGGCGCCATACCCTCCAAGATGCCGGCGGGGCAGTACCTCATCGAGAAGGGCGTTGACTCGCGCAACTTCAACTCCTTCGGCTCCCGCCGCGGCAACCACGAGGTGATGGTGCGCGGCACCTTCGGCAACATCCGCCTGAGGAACCAGTTGGTGGAGAAAGAAGGTGGCTACACCGTCCACCTCTCGGACGGCGAGGAGACCACGATCTACGATGCCGCGATGAAGTATCAGGAGGAGGGCGTGCCACTAATTGTACTTGCGGGTAAAGAATACGGTACTGGCTCCTCGCGTGACTGGGCCGCCAAGGGCTCGTTCCTCCTGGGCGTAAAGGCGGTCATCGCAGAGAGCTTCGAGCGCATCCACCGCTCCAACCTGATCGGAATGGGCGTCCTCCCCGTGCAGTACGCCGAGGGCGAGGATGCCGAGTCACTCGGTCTCACCGGACACGAATCCTTCGACATCACCGGTCTCTCGGACCTGAAAGCCGGAGCGGAGCTCGCGGTGAAAGCCACGAGTGATGACGGCGAGACGAAGGAGTTCAAGGTCAAGGCCCGCGTTGACTCGCCGGTCGAGGTCGAGTATCTGCGGAACGGCGGTATCCTGCACACCGTCCTGCGCCAGATGCTCAAGGAGAGCGAGTAGAGCGCCGGTAGAGGGGAAGAGCTCATGTCCGAAAAGGTACTCGTTACGCGCGAGATCCCCGCGGCCGGGCTCCGTCCTCTAGAAGGCTTCGACGTGACCGTCCTCTCCGAGAGGCCCCCGGAGCGTGGCGAGTTGCTGGAGGCCGTCCGGGGAGTGTCCGGCATCCTCTCGACCGTCACCGAGCAGGTAGACGCCGAGCTAATGAACGCGGCGGGCGAGGACTTGAAGGTCATCGCCAACTTGGCCGTCGGCTTCGACAACGTAGATCTGGAGGCGGCGCGAGAGAGGGGCGTGGTCGTTACCAACACTCCCGACGTCCTCGACGAGACAACCGCGGATACCGCTTTCATGCTCCTGCTCGCGGCGGCGAGGCGGCTCAGTGAAGGGGAGAGGATCGTGCGGTCCGGCAGGTGGGAGGCGTGGGGCCCGAAGATGCTCACCGGCCCTGATGTATGGGGCAAGACTTTGGGGGTCGTTGGTTTCGGAAGGATAGGCCAGGCGATGGCCCGCAGAGCCTTCGGCTTCGGTATGGAGGTCCTCTACACCGCCCGCTCCCATAAGGAGGACGCGGAGAACGAGCTCGGGGCGCGGTATACAGAGCTCGACGAGCTGCTCCAGACCTCGGACTTCGTCTCCCTGCACACACCGCTCACGGACGAGACCACGCATCTCATAGAGGCTGGGGAGTTGGAGAAGATGAAGCCGGGGGCCGTGCTGGTCAATACCTCGCGCGGGCCGGTGGTGGACGAGGAAGCGCTTGCGGACGCGCTCGCGGGCGGGCGCATCTTCGCCGCCGGGCTCGACGTGTACGAGGAGGAGCCCACGGTCCATCCGAAGCTACTAGAGTTAGAGAACGTAGTCCTGGCGCCGCACATCGGGAGCGCCTCCATTGAGACGCGCGACAAGATGGCGGTGCTCGCGGCGGAGAACATCGGTGCTGTGCTGCGGGGCGAGGAGCCGAAGACACCGGTTTAAGGAGGGTGGGGATATGGCGAAGCGCGTGGTGGTGCGTGGGGAAGAGGTCGAGGTCACGGTCGAGCTCGACGAGGGAGAGATGGTGAGGTGTGGGAGCGGCTCCCGATGCAGACGAAGGCGCGGGTGAGGGGCGAGGAGATCCACTTCCCCGTCCTTGTCCCAACCGGGACCGAGCCGGGCAACAGCGCCGACGTCGAGGCCGGGCACGTGGCTTACCATTCCCCCGAGAACGCCGTCTGTCTCTTCTTCGGCCAGTCATCTAGCCGCACAGACCTCACGCCGGTCGGCAGGATCGTGGAGGGCCTCGAAGATTGCCGGCGCATCGACGCCAACGAAGACCTCCGCATCGAAGCCGTGGAGGAATAGCGAATCAAGGCGAACGAAGAAAAATGCGTAGCCCTCGTAACCGGCGCGGCCCGCGGCATTGGCCGCCGGGTCGCCCTTACCCTCGCCGAACGCGGCTATTGGATAGCCGCCAACGACCTGCGTGAGCCGGAGGGCGTCCTGGAAGAGCTGAAACAGGCGGGAGCCAGAGCCCTCTCCGTCCCCGGTGACGTCTCTAACGAGGAGGCGGTGCGCGGGATGGTCGAGACGGTAATGGGGGAGTTCGGACGGGTGGACGTGCTCGTCAACAACGCGGGTATCAGCGCGATAATCCCGGGCGAGGCGACCACTCTAACCGAGTGGGAGCGGACCCTCGCCGTCAACCTCACCGGACCGTTCCTGACCAGTCGCGAGTTCGGCAGGGAGATGCTCCGTCTGGGGGAGGGGAGCATAGTCAATATAAGCTCGGTGGCGGGGCTGCTCGGGATAGGGGACCGGGCGGCGTACAACACGAGCAAGCATGGTTTGATCGGGCTTACCCGTACCCTGGCCGCCGAGTGGGGAGGTCGCAGCGTGCGCGTGAACGCGGTCTGCCCCGGTTGGGTGAAGACAGAGATGGATCAAGAAGATCAATCCTCGGGCGGCTACACCGACGAGGACATCGAAGGCCGCGTCCCCATGGCTCGTTTCGCCACGCCGGAGGATATAGCTCAGGCCGTCGCCTTCCTCGCAGACCCTACGCTCAGCGGCTTCGTCAACGGCCACACTCTATCGGTCGATGGAGGTTGGTACGGTGACGGGAGCTGGGAGAGCCTTAGGCGGAGCAAGCAGGGTCCATAGCGCCGCACTGCTATCTCCGGTATCGTCAGCCCCTAGCTTAAGATGCCGTAGGCGGGCTCATCGGCATCGGGGCGGACCCTGTCCTATGCCGGCACGGACATTCCCAGGCTCGTGCCTGCGCCACCTCTTCTCCGGCCGTCAGGTCATGCCCGCCTCCACAAGCGGCATCAGGGTCTCCTTCGCCTGTGCTGGATCTCCGGCGTGTGTTCGCCTTCTATCATGATGCGGAAGGACGTCGCTTCCGTGCGTACCTGCTCGACGAATGCCTTCATCGCCTTGATGTCAACTAGGATGGCCGTGGTGAGAGCACCGTCGCCGCCGATCTAAGTAACTATCTCGAAAGGGACAGACGATGCAGGCGGCGGTACCAGAGCAGGATGCAGGCTACCTTGATGAACCCCAGGTAGTTGACGGCCTTCTTCTCTTAGCGCACCAGGATCGCTCGGCACTTACTGAGCCAGCCCAGTGTCCGCTCCACCACTCACCTCCTCGCCGGGTAGCGCTTCTCGCCCGTGTTTTGGTCGAGCTTCTCCTCGCCGATCCTTCGGATGTGCGCGACGTAGTCCCGCTCTCTCACCACCACCTTCCTGGCTGGCTTCTTGTCGTAGCCCTTGTCCAGACACAGGTGCTGAGGAGCTTCTTCGGTGGGCTTCGGACGCTCGACCACAATGGTGTCGAGCGTGACGGCCAGCAGCTTATCATCGCGTACGTCGTTCGCCCCGGCAACCACCACCGCCAGCGTTCCCCCGTCGGCCTCGACCAGCAGGGAGCGCTTCACGCTGTTCTTGGCCCTGTCGGTGGGGTTGGGGCCGACAAGATCCCCCCGAAACGGGCCTTGCTCATCGCCCCGTCCGCAGCCTGCCACTCCCAGCCGACCCCACCCAGTTCTTCGCACTCCTCGACCGATGCCGCCCAGATCCTGTCCAGCACTCCCAGCTCAATCCACCGCTGGAAGGTGCGATATATCGAGGAGTCGTCAGGGAACTCCTTAGGTAAGTGGTTCCACTGCCAACCAATGCGCAATCGGAAGATGATAGCGTCCAGAATGGCCCGCTGGTCAATGCGCCGACGACCGGTGCTCTTGGGCGGATCGTACTCGGCAAGGATCGGCTCGATCTTCTCCCACAACTCGTCGGGCACGCGCCAGATCGTGGGAAGCAGCTCTTCTGTAGAATCGTGCTCGCTCATCGGGGTCTCCTATAGTCAGTATCGCCGAGATGATAGCCGAACGAGGGGTGTTTTGAGATAGTTAGTAAGCGGCGAGCAAGCTATCGTAACGGACGAACAGAATTACCGGGTTGTGTCCGTAAGATTCTGTAAAAGCGGCTAGAAGAGAAGGCCACCTTCCTCCAAGATTGTTGGTGTCTGAAGTCACCACTCGAGGAGGAAAAGATGGCCCA
>JAABVA010004726.1_pt1 | contig 12529 bp, 13 predicted proteins | sample 5560331 | NCBI WGS metagenome assembly JAABVA01 (sample SAMN12812661, study PRJNA571458) | rock metagenome | isolation source: Antarctica rocks | place: Antarctica: Victoria Land, Mt New Zealand sud | collected 2016-01-07
ATGACAAGACATAGCAATGAACTTCATTATTGATTTATTTAATTCAAGCGAGTACAACGCTATTCTGACGATCATCTGCAGATTGTCAAAAGAAAGGCATTATATTTCTTGCATCATTGATGATGAAGATATCACTGTCAAAAAGACAGCTGAAATGCTGATTCAATGAGTATATTGAACTCATGATTTATCAAGCTTCATAGTATCTGATTGAAATTCGCAATTCATCTCTATACTATGAAAGTTTCTTTGCAAACGACTGAGCATTTTTCTTTGATTGTTCATCATTTATCATTCTCAGATCAATGATCAAAGCGAACGAGTCAATCAGAACATCGAGCGATATCTTTGATTTTTCTGTTCATGTATGCAGAACAACTGATTCAAATGACTATTCATGATCGAGTTTGTTGACAATAACGTCTTGTTCTCAATCATCTTCTTGACTCTCTTCTTCATGAACAAGAGCTTTCATTCTCATATGAGCTTCGACTCTGACATCATCGAGTATGAAAGCACTCACGAACGCTTGCAGATCAATCGAGTCAAGAATATATTTGAACAAATGAACAAGACATTGATCTTCGCTCGTGAAGCTCTGATCAAAACATGAAAATAAATGATGAAACAAGCTAACAAGCATAGAAAGAAGATCAATTACAAGATTGAATCAAAGATGTTTCTGAATGAACAAAACATCATTACAGCAAGACTCTTCAAAAAGCTGAATGACAAGATGCTTGATTCATTCAAGATCACAGATTCAGTTGACTTCTTTTATAAATTGAAACTATCAGAAACTATGCATATACATGATGTATTTCATTCAGAGCTTCTTCATTCTGTTGTTGATGATTCTCTGTCTGATCAGAAGAATGAATCTTCGAGATCAATAGTGATAAACGATGAGAACGAATGAGAGATTGACGATATATTGAACTTTTGACGATATCAAAGACGACTTCAATATCGAGTTAAATGAAAGAACTATGACAACGATCTCAACTGATATAACGCTGACGACAACGAATTTATGAACGCTCAAGAGATGATCGACGACTTTCATATCAAATATTCAAGAAAAGCGCACTAAGAAACAACATTCATGCGAACATGAATAGTCAGAGAAAGAAAGTGATGTTACGATTCTAGTCTTCATTTATTCTTTCTAGTCTTCGTCTTGATTTCATTCTAATTGAGTCTAGTGAGCATTCAAGCTAGAAGTGATGTCATTGAGACTCTGCATCATATGTGTAAGACGTCAATTCAATCGAGTCTAGCACAGAGCTGAGAAACACACATATAAGAATCGAGTTCTTTTCTGTAGATACTTTTCTTTCTTAGCATTTATCTATTAGTTAAATGACATCTTTATGACTCGCTTTAGATCGATCTCTAACAGATTTAATTATGTAATGTGACTTTATTTTGCAGCATGTTCAAATGAACATGCAGCAAACTTATGTACATTTCAATCTTTAGTGTTTTAATGCTTATTCTCTCAAATGCTTTTGCAACATGATGTAAAGCTTGATTTTACAAAGTTTCTAATTTGCATTTCTTGTTTAATAATTCTTTCTCTTTGTCATGCTGATGTTAAATTGATGCTTCAAATGCAATTCTTGATTTCATTACAGTTGAGTACACTTGTTTCACTTTTGTGAAGATTGTTTCTCATATGAAGACTTTTAAATGACTAAGCGTAAGCACTTTTGTGACGTGACTCACTTCTATTTGTTAAATATGCACATCTCATTTCAGTTTCATGTTCAGTTGAATCTTTAAAACTCGTACATCTAACTTCAACTTAATCACTGAATTTTCTATTTATATGCTAATCATCATGTTAAATTTTCTTAATTTTCTAGTGAAATGTGTAAGCTCATATTTTTCTGATGCAAACGTTGCGTCATGAGTTTGAATTCACTTCATGCAAATATTATGTGTTTTACTTAATGTTTTGCAAATTTCTTTAATGAATTTGACATAAACTAGAATGTTGATATCATTTGTGAAGTCAAGCACTTCAATTTTGATTCTCAATGCTTCGTTTATTGAAAATATGTTGCATACATCATATGCAACATACATAAAACATAATCTTTATGCTGATTTTCTTCTTAGACTTGAGAAATCACTTAAAGAGTTTTTCTTGCAGCAAATTTACAGTTTAAGATGAATAAGATTTTTTGCTGCTTAAATTTCAACAGTTTACTTTTTAAACATAAGTTGCAGATGTTTTATCAATGATATGCATATGTATTGCAGTCAATTTCTTCTTTAATCACATCAACATACATTACTGTTCTTTTAAGCTATATAAATAATATTTTCAACTAAAGATTAATTTTATCATTAAGACATTCAAAAGTCAAAATTCAATGAAGAAATGAGATTTTTAAAATTGACAGTTATCATCATTGTATATCATGTCTTGCAGACGCTTGCTTCGCTTGTAAAGCATGCAATTCATATGTTTTATGTTATCTGTAAAGATTTTTCTCATGCAGATTGATCATGTTTTGCAAAAATGTTCATTTGCTACACTTTTAATCAAATAACGTAGTTCAATCAATTTTTTGATCGACAACGAGATTTATTTGTATGAGATGCTGACTACGAATCTTCTGCAAGCTATGCTTGTCAGAAGAGTTGAACAATCTCATCAACAGAGCAGTAACAGCGTGATGCGTGTATGTTATGCTCACATACACAGATCGAGCATCGCATTGCGATGCTCACAAACAACAAGATCACATGATCAAATGATCATGTAATCAAACAGTGAACGAAAGTTCACGACGAAGTGATCAACTTTCACAATACACAGATCGAGTATCACATTGCAATGCTTATAAACAACTCAAAGCTTATTTAGTCTGCTCAACTAAATGATCAAACAGTGAACGAAAGCTCACGTCAAAGTGATTAACTTTCACAATACATTGATCGCTCATTTAACTCGCTCAGCTAGATGATCAAACAGCAAATTTGAAAGCTTACGTTGAAGTGATCAGCTTTTACAATACACAGATTACTTATTTAGTCTGACTAACTAGATGATCAAACAGCAAACGAAAGCTCACGTCAAAGTGATCAGCTTTCACAATACACAGATTGTTCATTTAGTTTGACTAACTAAATGATCAAACAGCAAATGAAAGTTCATGTTGAAGTGATCAGCTTTCACATACACAGATCAAGCATTGCATCATGATGCTCACAAACAACTCAAAGTTCATTTAATCTGCTCAACTAGATGATTAAACGGTGAATGAAAGTTCACGTCGAAGTGATTAACTTTCACAATACATTGATCGCTTATTTAGCTCGCTCAGCTAGATGATCAAACAGCAAATTCAAAAGCTTACGTTGAAGTGATCAGCTTTCACAATACACAGATCAAGCATTGCATCACAATGCTCATAAACAACTTAAAACTCATTTAATCTGCTCAACTAAATGATCAAACAACGAACGAAAGCTCATGTTGAAGTGATCAACTTTCACAATACATCAATCACTCATTTAGCTCGCTCAGCTAAATGATCAAACAGCAAATTCAAAAGCTTATGTTGAAGTGATCAACTTTCACAATACACAGATTGAGCATTGCATCACAATGCTTATAAACAATTCAAAGCTCATTTAGTCTGCTCAACTAGATGATCAAACAGCGAATGAAAGTTCACGTCGAAGTGATCAACTTTCACAACACATTGATCATTTATTTAGCTCACTCAGCTAGATGATCAAATAGCAAATTCAAAAGCTTATGTTGAAGTGATCAGCTTTCATAATTTTGATTTGACTATATGATCATTTGATTATATAAACATGTCACATGCTCATATGTGCACTTTAATGATCTGACTGATCAATGAGAAGATATACAGCAATGATTATGACTAGATTACATGTAATTTAGCATACACACAGCGCTTCAGTGCTACTATTTAAATAAATAGCATCATGTTTCATAGTTTTAAACTGCATAAGCACGTAAAACTTGAAGAAATAAAAAAAAATCATTGATTATATTTCATGAAATACTCTTTTCATTGTATCTTATAATATAAGATTTTCTTTCTTTTTCACTTCTGTAAAATCTTTTCTACTTTTCATTCTTGTTTATCATCAATAAGCTTGAAAGCAAAATACTTAAGTATAAAGTCATTGTTTAATCTACAATTATATGATTTTAAAAGAAATACATGAAAGATAAAATGAGTTTTATAAATGATTAAAAGACTCAAATGATACATCTGCTTATTTATAAATTCTTGTATACAAAAGAATTTTAACATTTTATTTAATAACTTTTTACTTAACTTCTTCTGCTTTAGATTTTTTGCTGATAGTATGATTAAAGAACTTAAACTTATGTTTTTAATTATAGTACTTTGTTTGAACATTAATCATGTTTTGTCATCATTGCATCAATATGTTTTATACATCTTGCAGCATTTCAATGTGTTTTTTGCTGCTGATACTTCTTCTTTCATAGCATCATTCTTGATGCATATGTCAAAGATTGATTTATAATCATACATAATTTTAAAGAAATTACAGCTCAATAAAGAATGCTTTGTTTGATGATACATGAACTCAACTATAAGTAAAAGCATAATTCAATCATCTTACTTTTTTGAACAATATATTCATAAATAATGTTTCAGCATTTAATTCTGTTATTCTGTCTGATTATTTATTTGCAAATAAAAAACAGTGCTTAATCATCATTTTATCTTCGCATGAAAGCAAATTTTTGATCAAAACATATTAATAAATAATATTCATTTCAATGAAATGCTCGCTCTTTTCAACTTCAAGTTTGATGTGCATCTTTTTGAGTTTGACTTGATCTGTTTGAGACAAGACGCTCTTCATTGATCGACTTGTCACTTTCTCTTCAACGATCAAGCTATAAGTATCGACTTCTCTCGCTGTTTTTTTCATCTTTTCTTCATTCTTTCTTTTCAACACTCGATCTCGCTTTTGCAATGTCACTTTCTTTATTCTTCTCATTTATCAGTCATTCTAATTGACTGATTTGCTTCTGTGTGAAACATTTTTACTTGTCTTCTCTTTTTGCATAGTCTATCTCATGATTGCACATCTTTTCTTCAACTTCTGCTTCACATCTCGAGCTAATAACATCATCATGTCTTTTCATTTGCTGCTCTAGTCTCTCTTGCGACTGATGTAGATGCATGATTTCATTTGACAGAGAGTTAAATCTCTCTCGATCAACTTTATCTGTTTGAGAATGTTTCATCTTTGTCTCTCTTTGTCACTCTCATTTCATCTCGACTCAGCTGATCTCTGAGCTTGTCGTGACATTGATTCAAAGTGTTTGTCTTTAGTGAGAATTGACAAAGTCGAATTTGTTGCATTGAAGATTGCTGCAACATGATTCAATGAGAGAAATGTCTCACTGCAACTGACAGCAGTCTTCTCAAATTTGTCTGACTGCGTCGATACAAATCTCACATTCACAGTGATATGATGACACAATCTCAGAAAAGCTGAGCGTGAAGATGAAGACGTCATCGAGTTTTACAAAGAAAAACAAATCAATGAAGAAAATGTCTCAACACGATCGCAGCGATCTTTTCTCGATTGATGACGTTGCTGTCTAGACTACGTCGAAATGATCTGTGTTCATGTGTCATGTGAGAATTGAGAAGCTTGCTTATTTGCATTTCATGAATTCATCTAACTCTCAAGACTTCAACATCTTCATTACATGATGACTGCAAATTGATTGATTTTCGACTTCTTTCGTTTCATGAAACTGTCAATCTTTTGATATGACTTTTTTTGATGATCTTTTCATCTTGTTAATGCATCTTGTCATTTGATCACTTCTTGATTTCTCAGTGATGATCGAAAATAAAAGAGACTTAGAAAACTGTGACTTTGATATGAGTCAAATTTTCATATGATTCGCAGCAATTGAAGTAAAATTATGTTGAAGACATGAAGAGAAGAAGCTGAATCATTCGAGCATCTTGATGCACAATCAGCAACAAAGATCATCAAGACTCAAATGAGTGATCTGAGCTTGCAGATTTCAAAGAAGAAATGATTGAGTCATATCAATCTATGTTTTCTGCAGACGAAGCTCAAAATGAGCGAAGCTGTCTTGTCAATCATGAATAGCATCGAGACAAAACTTTCATGTTGTATAACATTAATGTTAAGTGTTTCGTGATTGATGATTGTCTCAGTCATTAATGATTGCTCGATTGATGATATAAAGAAATGTCGAGCAAGATTAAAAGAAACTTCTGAATGAAGTCTGAAATTTATCGTTTACTTAAATCGCTCTTCTCTTCATCTTCTTTCAAACAATCAATTATTTTGATTCTTGTGAATATTGAGTGATGAATGACATTGAATTCTGACAATCATCATCTTCTCGAAGAAAAACACTCGTCTTCAAAGATCAACACATTCAAGAAATGAATATTTGAACTTCATTTGTTAGCGATAATGCTATTTTTGCAAGATTCAATGACTGAGACGAAACTTTGCAAGCTCTTGACATCGTGCAAGTCATGAATATGATGATATCAGATGAAGTAGATCTTGCTTCGTGACAAGTAAAGTGAGATATTGATACAAAGCAACCGAATTTCTTGCAAGTGTGTCATCAGTCTGTCGAGTTCAAATTTTCGCAAGAACTTGCTCTTATTCATGAATATGATAAACAGAAAGAATTGTTGAATTCTAGTAACTTAAGAACAGATGACTCTCAAGATAAGTAGCATGATTTATCTCGTTTAAACATTGTTGCTCATGACTTTTAGATGATTTCATTTTATTGATTGAGAACAATGATGATGATAGCAAGACTGACGCTAGTTCAAAGTCTGTTGATGCTAAAGAAAAAGAACATGATTGATGACAAATTGACTCAGCGATGAATTATATGAGCGAAAACTCAAGCGCTGAGCAATTGAATGAGAAGCGAGACGTGTCTGAAACTCAATCGATATCTATAACGAGCTTGAAAGCTGAATAGAATCATTGAAATTCTCACTTGATGATTTCACGACTGACAGATGACATCGATCTAGATGTCTCATTCTTCACAAGAAGATAATCAATTTCATCTCAGATTGCTCTTCATCTTGTGATATTCTTCTCTCATTGACACATGATAAACAAATCTTTGAATCAAGCGACAGATCTTGCAGCGATATGAAGTCTGATCACTCAGCTGATGAGAAAAAAGAAGACGAAAACAAAGTTAAAGACAAAGAAGCTGAGTGAGAGAATAAAGAGAAATTCGATGATGATTGTGACATGAGCGAGACATCTTTGCTGTCTTTCACGAAGAAAAAGTGCAGATTTGTCGCTCGTAAGAGATTTTCGTCGCAGCGAAGAATCAAACGTCGTTGCTGTTCATCATCTTATCGAGATGAAGCTGTAGATAATCAAAATGAGTGTGAAATGCACATTTCTGATTCAAGAAGTGAATGATCGTCTAATATTTTACAGATATTTCAATTGTAGTTCAGAATCAGAACGATGATACTCAGAATGATGATGCTTCTTCTGCTAAATGCAGTACAGACAGTATTCTCTCATACTATCTTCGATTTTCAAAAGTCTCGTCAGCTTCTGTATCGTCACTGATTTCGAGACAGTCTTCACTCAAAGATGACGTCGCAAGATCAATGACAGATCAGACTACTTCGTCGTGAATGTGAGACTCAACGCTTCTTACAGCTATCGAGTCTATGATGATCACGAGCGCAATCGACAACTTGCATTTCAAGCGCACAACAGACACTGCAGATTTGAACGAGAATGAAGAGAAGCAGAAATGAGAAATCATAAGAATTCTTGACAAGAGATGAACGAGAGAGAGACAAGAATACAAGATGCGTTGAGAAGACACATGACTGCGCAGAAGCGAGTTAGAAAACGCACAGGAACTGTTACAAGAATTCGAGAGAAAAGGTCGAGCTCAGCGTGAATGCAAACGGGACAGACCGGCTCGTGCAGACATGGGTCGATGATCGTTGACTACTTCGTTCGCAGAGGAGATACACATGTTCTTGATTTTATCTGTAGTGATAAGTTCCCAAATTTCTATTCTGTCAGTACGACTCTTCCCTCTATCAACCTTTGCATCTTCTATGTCACGGTCGTGCGTCGTCGAATTGACGTCGTGTCTTCTTCAGCTATTGTCTCTACCTGTTTGACTTCACAATAAACTCCAAAAGAGAAGGCACGAAGAAGATATCGATCACTGTGTGTCCCTTGTCGTCTTTTCGTCTTCAATGATGCTTGATGCGACAATCATTTTTCCGAAGAGATTCTCTTCCAGTTTTCACTCAAATCAAGCAAAGGCCTGTCTTTGTATTCGACATATTTTCTTTCTCATTTCGCAACTCCTCTCTCAGATTCAAATCCTGATAATATTGGCATGAGCAATAACTTAATCCGCACAATGTGGCCGCTGGTTCCTGGAGAGACAGCATTCGACTGAAGATGACTGAGATGCTTCCTTGTCGAAGCTCTATTGCCACAGGTCATAACTGACACGATCGGAGGCTGCCGAGAGAATGCCCAGTTTGTTCGAGGGAATCTGTCGATTGACCCCGCCGCCCTTGAGGTTTCACTTCAGAGCCAGGTTGGCCAGATACTGCCAGCGGCCCCCTGGGCCTGTAGCTTCGATGCGACTGAGTAGAGGGTGCTTAGTCCATACCTTACGTCCGCGAGATATTTGATACTCGCGCCTAGAAATTTCAAGTTTCATAGTACGGCCGTTTAGCGAAATACCACAATTTGTAATCCATAGCATCGACTCGCTGCTTGTTGCACATATACTTGTTCCGTATCTTCACAACTTGTAGCTCTTGGGACAAGTGATCGATAAGGTGTCGCTGGAACCACCGCCGTGAGTTGCTAACATTCTCCACAGATGTAACCTCACTTACAAGCTTGTCAACGGCACGAGCGATAGGAGTCTGCTCTGTTGAGTGGATTTTCTGCACAATTGTCATCATGCTGTCCATTCTCGCCTTGTTCAACGCCAGGATCTGCTCCTTCTTCTTTTCTTTCTCTCTCTCCGCCTTTTCACATTTCTGCCAGCATTGCTCACAAAATGAAGTAAAGCTGTAGGACCGTATACCTTTCCGATCGTAAGAATCTTTATAAGATTGGTGCACGGTCGGACGGACTCTGCAAACTTCACATATCGGCTCCCTTTCGGCTTGCGTGCACTCAGAGCAGGCGCAAGGGCTACCGAAGTCGCAATTGCTGTTATAGACCAGAGAGGAGTGAAAGAATCTTGAAACGAGGCTTCTCTTCAGAAAGGAGACATGCTTGGTGACCGTATCGGAGTATTTCGTCGCTATTGAACTGTGTGTAAATCGTCTGAGTAATCTCGCATAATTCCGAAAGAACGGCGAATGTGTCTGGCGTCGAAGTAGAATGAACATGCTGTCTGCTGATCTGTGAGGGTAATTATTGAGAGCGAAGTGATGGGAGACCCTCTGCTCCTGCCTCCTCCTTTTAGCTTATGCTGTCTAACGTTTCAAGTTATCTAAATTTAGAATTCCTCTAAATTTATCCAGACCACGTATGATTCCTACTCCACTCCAAATCGTAAGATGCGGTAGCTTGATTAAGCCGGCGAAGTGGTCGACGGTTACATCACAGCTGGTGGCGTACACCAAGGCCGAGCTTGTAGCAGAAAGATAGGATGTTCCTGAAAAAAGTTGAGTTCCTTTTGACCCCCTCAAGCGTATGAAACTTTAAGTAGGTAAAGAACAAACCGTTTCAAATTTATAAATTGCGAGTGACCTAGAAAGGTCGGTGAAAGATTATGATCGCGTGAAGGACGGAGACAGCTTCCCCGACCCAATGAGCTTGAGACAAGGATCAGCTACCAAGGCGTTGTATTTACGAGCGATCGAATTACCGTCCTCACCCTCGAACCCCACGCAAGATCTTCAGAAATCCATTCAAAACACCGTAGGGTTTAGTATCGATTTCACGATAATTGTTGAAAGCATTTAGCCTCAGTTGTATCAATGGATATATTCATATTATCCCTGAGGCCTCCTATTCTAGCGGGGTACAACGGCAAAGCAATATCACCTATCGACATAAGACAAGGACAATGCCATCATTTCCCAAGTCAAATAATCCCAAGGAGCTGATAGACACCAAAATGTCGCCGTTAGTCATGCCTCCTTAATATTACGAAGCTGGTTGAAGTAAGGTTCGAAGTAAATAACCGTAATCTAAAAGTCCTCCGAGTATGAATTGCCCCAAACCCATTGAAAGAATCTTATTTCCTTAATCCTTGCCCGTTACTAGCTCCGCCGCTTGAAAGTCTACTGTTTGAACTGGTTTGGGTATTATCCGTGCCCCTCACTTTCGCTCATTCTTCGCTTAGTGCTCGGCAGCCATGCAACAACAAACCTTCATATTTTTGATCCACCACCTTCAAAAATCCACCAAAATTCAACCACATGGCTTCTACATACGCTATCATCGAAGGTCGCATTCAGAAGGCTATTGAAGCCATACACACGCATGAAAATCCTAACCGAGCAGAAATTGCGCGCGAGTTTCGTGTTCCATATGAAAGACTTCGATCTAGACTAAAGGGTTATCAGTCCAAAACAGCAGTACGAGGACTGCATAACAGGGCTTTAAAACCTGATCAGGAGTCAGCTTTACGGCAATACTTAACCAAAATGGATGAGTTAGGCTTGCCAGCTAGGCTACACATGGTGCAATCGACGGCAAACGCCCTTCGTGCTCAAGACTTTCCTCGTTGGAATCCTCCACCTCTACTGAGCGATAAATGGGCCAAACGATGGTTAGATCGTCAGCCAGGTCTCTTCAAAGCTAAACGAAAGCCTTTAGCAGCTGATAGAAAGAACGCGCATGATCCGGAAGTACTACAGACTCATTTTGATGAGTATAAAGAGGTGGTCATCAAATATGATATAACGAAGGAGGATACATGGAATTTCGACGAAACCGGCTACCGTATGGGCATTGCACGCTTCGATTGGGTTGTTACTGTAGATCCAAATAGAAGGATTTACTCCAAAGATCCGGATAATAGAGAGTCATTGACGGGCATCGAATGCATCAGTGGGGGGGGCAAGGATATACCACCAATGCTAATTATGACTGGAGTGCAAATTTTGGCCCCTCATTTTAACAACGACCTTGCCGACGACATGCTAGTCACTACCTCTGAAACAGGCTATTCAAACGACTGGATTTCCCTCTGATGGCTGGAGCACTTTGATCGCTTTAGTCAAAAGCATCAACAGGGAGCTTGGAGATTGCTTGTGATGGATGGCTATGGATCTCACCATACACGCGAATTTCTAAGCTACTGCGAAGATCACAAGATCATTCCTTTTGGCTTACCTTCACATACCACACACTTACTTCAGCCGCTAGATGTGAGTGTATTTCAGCCATTAAAGCATTGGCATTCGGAGGCAGTTAACCGAGCTGTTCAAACGGGTGACGAGATCTTTTCAAAATTCGAATTTTTGGCTGATAGTACTGGATAAAGTTCGAACTATTGAAAGTTCGGTTCGATCTACTACATCACCACCTACTATAGGCGATTCAGCCGTTTGGAAAACTTCTACTAGTCGAGCAGCAATTGCAAATCAGCTGATTCATCTGACAATGGAAGAAGATATATCAGTTGATCTTGGAAGGAAGCTTGGAACGTTCTGGAAAGGCGCTAGCGCCATGACACGTAAAATGGAGTTGCTGCAGGACCAATTAAGTCAAATAGAAGCCGCTGAAAATGCTCGCAAAGCACGCAAAAAGCAGTCTAATAAGGTTCTCAAAACCGGAGGCATCTTGTACGCCAAAGATGCTCGAAGTATGACTCAAGATAGGCAGAAATTGGAGGACGAGAGGCAGCAGCAGCGCGAAGAGGCCTGGGAAAAGCGTTATTTAAATGCACTAAAGAAGTGCTACAGGGCTACTAAGCCCCATAGGGCTGCTCGCATTAAGTTCGTTCAGGCTTACCAGAAGAAATGGCGGGTTATTTTGAAGCAATTGCTTCGAAATCCTCGTGTATATAAAGGGTAGTTGAATTTAGTTGTTGCATGGCTGTAATTGTTGCATGGCTGCCGAGCACTAAGCGAAGAATGAGCGAAAGTGAGGGGCACGGATAAGTCACACATCTTAATATTTAGATATATCTATATATAGTATCCTAAAATACGATTGGTTAATAATTTTAGCAGTGCCTCTTTGCTCCCACGCTAACGACCGTTTCGTCCTTTTGCTCCCTTTATGCTCTCTTATGCTCCCCCTTTGCTCCCTCGTGCTCCCCCGTGCTCCCCCTCAGCCACTTCCTACTCACTTTCTATTCGTTCTAGCGATTGTCTTTTTGCAAGTTTAAAAGAAAGCGTGCATGCAGCTCGAATTGGATACTAGTTAAATGGCTCCATACTCGTATTTACCCCTCAACCGCGCAAACGGTTGAACCGCGCACCGTACTTTAATCAACCCT
>JAABVA010004728.1_pt1 | contig 12527 bp, 10 predicted proteins | sample 5560331 | NCBI WGS metagenome assembly JAABVA01 (sample SAMN12812661, study PRJNA571458) | rock metagenome | isolation source: Antarctica rocks | place: Antarctica: Victoria Land, Mt New Zealand sud | collected 2016-01-07
CGACGAGGTCAACCAGCGCCCCGAAGGTAAATAGCACCCCACCTCACACAGGTTGTGTCCACTTACATGGTTGTGGACACAACCCGCACTCAACAAACAGTCAAGACGGCCAAAGCGTCACGCTTACAGAGCAACATCCGAAGGGACATGAGCAGGTCCAGCTCGACTTCACCAACAAGAAACCGGTGGCAAAGCCTATTCTATTGTTTCGTCAGGAGAGCGAGGCGGGTTCTTAACCCCGGTATCGCTCGACGCGACGCTCAAGCTAAGCGCCTGCGAAGAGTGATAGGCTCCGGGCTCCTCTTTGGGCTGACTGCCGTATTTTGGGGCGAGATCACCGAACCAGCAGGCAGCCGTCACGCCCCCAGCCATCAGAATGTCACTGCCCGTGATGAAGGCACCATCAGGCCCCATGAGGAGTGCGCCGACGGTTCCTAAAGCCCAAGGTAAGCGTATTGCGGAAGCGGCCGCAGCTCTCCGTTCCGCGGCGCTCTGATGCGCTGCTTGGAACCTCTTCCATTGGTCGAGCACCCATCGCAAATGCGCAGGCTACCCCCTCCGAAGGAGGTGTGGCTCTTCGCTGCGAGGAACAGGACATAACCGAGTTCACCCTGGGCGATGGCTCTTGAAGCGGCGGCAAGGAACTGCTTGGCCTGCGCCGGGTCGAACCCGGGCAACTCCAGCTTGCGCAGCCCGGTCATCACCTCTGCGATCAAAAGCCTGCCGCTCACCTGATGGATCATGTCCAACAGGCATGCGCTCCGATCAAGCCGCTCCGCTATGTCGAAATGGGCAGACCGCAACCAGGCTTCATAACGTATAGCCGGTTGCGCGTCGCCGATACAGGCGATCCAGGCCAGCAGGCCTTCGAGCTCTGCCGGTGCGCTCGCCGCTTTGGTCAGATCTGTAAGTCCCAACCGTCCCCCCGGAGCGAGCACGCGAAAGAACTCCGCGGCAGCAGCGGCTTTGTCCGGGAAGGTGCAAAACGCGCACTCGCAGACAATCGCGGAAAAGCTCGCATCAGGGAACGGCAGGTGCTCGGCATCGCCGGGCACGAAGGTGACGTGCCCGGTAAGTCCGCGTCTGCCGCGGCAGCCTGGGCGAGGCGGGTATTCTCTTCGCTGAAATCGATACCCACCACCTCACAACCAAACGTCGCCGCCAGGTAGAGCGCACTTGTGCCTCGACCGGAGGCCACATCCAGCACCCGGGAGTGTGAGCCAAGTCCCATGCGCTGCGCCAGCTCATGGGTAAGCTGTGTGCCGCCGGGGTGGAAGCTTTCGCCCAGCAGGAAGCGTGCGGCATCGCTGCCGTAGAAAGTGGCGCAACACTGCTTGACGGTGGAGCCAGAGAGTTGCGGCTCACCCTCGGTCAAGCGAGCACGACCGGCTGAATGGCGTGGAACCCGCTCATTGTGTCCTTGCGCGTCCACTGGGCGCCCTTTACGTCGAAGATGACCGGCTGCGGTGTGAAGGGGACGCCTTCACGCCGCGCTTGGCGACGCGCGGGCTCCATCGCGTCTAGCTGTGTTCGCGCCTGCTCGCGACAGCCGATGGTGTTATACGCGCAGAAAGGGTATCTGCTTGCCGCCGGGGATCAGGAATTCTTTACAGCACTTCATCAGGTTCTTCTGGTTGAAGGTGTAAGGGTCCATGAAGTCCTGCAGCATGATCATCAGCATGTTCTTGGCGAGATCACCGAGTGTGCCGTCGCCAGGGATGCCGCAGGCTTCGCAGGAGACCTGAAATTGCTCGGCGGACTTCTGCGAGCCCGGGACCGAGGAGGAGGACCACAGGCCTTCAAGCGCTTTGCGGATCTCCAGCGAGAAGTCCGGCATAACGCGATTGGTGATGTAGTCCAGGTAGTCATACACGTTGACGATGCGCGAAAGCGGTGTCACGTTTTCGCCGTCGATCAGAGCGTAGGTCACCGAGTTGCAGGTGGGAAAGCAGCAGGGGACGGGAATGAAATCCGACACCATGAACTGCTTGGCGGTCTGCGCTTCAATCAGCTTCAGAATGTCCGGAATGGTCATGCGGTTCATCGGATCGTGCTGGATGTGGCGGCCAGTGTGAAAGGCAGGCTGAAAGTTGATGCCGCGCACAGCGGGGTGCCGGATCGCAAACTCGATGATGCGACCGATCTCGTGTTCGTTGACGCCACGCTCAATAGCAGGGACCAAAGTGCAGTTGATGCCGATGGAGGCGAGCCGATCAAGGGCCTTGAGCTTCTCGGGGAGGATGCCGGGTTCGCCGCGGATGATGCGGTAAGTTTCTTCCTCGAAGCCGTCGAACTGGAAGTAAATGGAGGCGCGAACCTCGTTGAGTTCGGCGAGGAAGCGATCATCCACCGCGATACGCTTGCCGTTCGTGTTGATCATGACGTGACGGATCCCGCGGGCATGGGCAGCACGGACAAAGTCCAAGATCTGGGGATGGATCGTGGGTTCGCCCCCAGAGAACTGGATGACCTCCGGGTTGCCTTCTGTCGCAACGAGGTGATCCAGCATCTCTTCCACCTCCGGCAGCGTCAGCGAAAAGCCGGGGCTCGCATTGGCAAAACACAGCGGACACGCCATGTTGCAGGCGCTGTTCACCTCAATGATGCCGAGGCAGGCATGTTGCTGATGATCGGGACAAAGGCCACAGTCATGCGGACAGCCGTCGACGATCTCTGTCGAAAACTGCAGTGGAATGGTTCCCGGCTTGTTGTACTTGCCAAAGGCGACATAGGCCTGCGCGTCTCCGTAGATGAGCCCTTCGAACGGGCCGCAAGTGGGACAGCGCTTGCTCATGTAGACCTTGTTGTCGCGCAACAGCACCTTGGCGTCAATGACCTTGCGGCACTCCGGGCAAATGCTGCGGGTAAGCTCGTAGAAGACGTAATCAGCGTCTTTCTTTTGCACGGGCACACAGGGCACTTCATGGTTCAGTATTGACATGGTGGCCTCTTTCCGCAGGTGGCGCAGGCCGGCGCGCAGTCGCAGGCGTAGGCTGGAGCAGCCAGGTGATCTATGCGACGAACCGATCATACTCCGCCTAAAGTACGGCTTCGATGAATGACCCGCGCGGATCATTGGCGGGTACCCTGTCGGCGAATGGGCTGCTTCGCGTAGCGGGTAGTGCAAGCGGGACGCTGGTTGGGCTTTACCTCGTGTTGCTGCAGGCGAGCCGCACTGGGTCTGCAGGGGCGGGCACGGCCGGTACTCTCGGTGCAGTAGCGTATGCAGCCGAACTCCTGTTTTCCATCCCGCTGGGCGTGCTGGCGGACGCGTGGCAGCCGCGCTGGGTCATGGTGGCGGGCGCACTGCTGGGAGCGGTCGCGGTCCAACTTTTCGGCCTGACACACAACAGCGCAATCTTCTATCTCAGCCGGGTGCTCGAAGGTATCAGCATCGCAGCGGTCACGCCTCCGCTGCTAGCGTGGCTGGCAGATCGAACGCAAGGCGACCTGCGCGCCCGTGCACGCGCCATGAGCTTTTTCGAACTCTCACTCCTGGCCGGCCTCGCCCTGGGAGGTGTAGCAGCAACCCAGTTGTGGAGTCACTTCCATGGCACGGCGTTCAGTCTTATCGCGGTGGGATACCTGTTTGCAGCGCTGCTGCTGGCTTTCTTTGCAGGTGACGCCAAAACGGCACCGAAGCGCCACCCACTGGATGGCCTGCGACTTGCGCTGCAGGATGACCACGTGCGCCGTCTGGCACCCGTGTGGCTCTGCGTCAACGCGGTGACCGGGCTGTGGCTGGGACCTACCCTCGCCTTTCTGATGACGTCGCCGTCGCCTTCGTATCGCACTCAGTTCTTTGACGGCCTGTATGCCGCGGATCCCCGACACTTCGGCTGGGTGCTGCTGGCGTATGCGCTGCTCTTTGCAACCGGCGTCACGGGCTGGAGCGTGGCACTGGCACGCGTGGGGGTTCATCGCGCCATGCTGATTTCCCTCGCGACCATGCTGCCGGTGTGCCTGGGCTTTTATCTGGTCAACCATGCCGTTGGTGCGAGCAGTGCTTACCGTTGGATGGTGGGTATCGCAACGGCGTTGTTGATTCTGGTGGAGACGGGTTTCACCCCGGCAGCGCTCTCATGGCTTGCGGGCTCGCTGCATGGGGGCCTCGGCAAGGGCAGCGCCATGGGTATCTACTCTGTGCTGCTTAGCGTCGGCGCCATCGGGGGATCTTTGATGGCAGGTTGGCTGGGCAAACTGTTCCGCTTTGATGGCCTGCTGCTGGGAACGGCGTTGCTGTCAGTTGCCGGGCTTCTCCTGATGGCGCGCATCCCAGAGGACGCTCCGGCCGATGCAGGAGGAACGAGCTGATGAAATACGACTTTGATTTCGCGATCATCGGTGCCGGAGCCTCCGGCCTCATTGCTGCGGACTTTGCGCTCAAGCTGGGTGCACGCGTCGTGATGATCGAGAAGGATCGCATTGGCGGGGACTGTACCTGGTCTGGCTGCGTGCCCAGCAAGTCTCTGATCAAGGCCGCTTCGGTCGCGCATGCCGTGCGCCAGGCCGCGCGCTTCGGTGTCGGCGCAGAGGCGACGTCCACAGATATGCCGCAGGTGCGGGCGTGGCTGAACTCCACGATCGAACACATTTATGCACCCACCACGCCGGAGGCGCTGCGCGCGAAAGGCATGCAGGTGCTGCTGGGCCCGGCCAGCTTCGCGGACGCACACACCATACTGGCGGGCGAGCAGCGGATCACCGCCGGCAAAGTTCTGATCAACACGGGAGCCCAGCCACGCATCCCCGCCATCGCAGGGCTCGACGATGTGCCTTACCTGACCTACAGGCAGATCTTCCAGAATGATCGCTTGCCGCAACGGCTGATCGTTGTCGGAGGCGGACCCGTTGGCTGCGAGATAGCCCAGAGCTACCGCCGTCTGGGTGCGGAGGTGTCGCTGATTGGCGAAGCGCTGTTACCCACGGAAGAGCCGGCAGCGGCCGCGGTGCTGGCTTCTGTCTTCGCGGCAGAAGGCATCGAGTGGGTGCATGGACGCGCAACTGCAGCCTCCCATTCGGGCGATGTGTTTACCCTCACCACCTCTGCAGGGGAGGTTCGCGGCGACATGCTGCTCATCGCCACAGGCCGCGGGCCGGTCGTGCAGGCGCTTGGACTCGAACGCGCGGGAGTTCGCTACACGCCAGAAGGAATCGGAGTCGATGCGCATCTCCGCACGTCCGCGCGCAACATCTACGCGGCGGGCGATGTGCTGGGCGGCCCGCAGTACTCGCACCTGGCAGGCTGGCAGGGTTTTCAGGCGACGCGCAACGCCCTGCTACCCGGAAAGGCCCTGGGGACGCCACGCGCAATGCCCAGAGTCACATTTACGTCTCCGGAAGTGGCCCGCGTTGGGCTGACAGAGCAGCAGGCACGCAGAAAATATGAAGACAAGCTGCAGGCCGGAACGCTCGCCCTCAGCCGCGTCGATCGCGCGGTCAGCGAAGACGACACCCGAGGCTTCCTGAAGCTGCTCGCCCTGCCCGACGGCAGAATTCTCGGTGCTACCTATGTCGGCGAACGCGCCAGTGAAGCGATCACGGAGGTCGTGGTGGCGATCGATCGCGGCATCAGGCTGCAGCATCTCGCGGGAGTGGTGCATCCCTACCCAACCTACGCGATCGGTTTGCAGTTCCTGGCCACCGACATGACGATGCAGCGCACCTTTGCTAGCGCCAAAGGCCGCATCCTGCGTGCCGTATCCCGACTCTACCGCTAAAGTGTCTTAATCCTCGCGAAGAGTCGTCGTTTCGTGGTCAGGAGAGCCGATGCCGACGTAAACGCTCTTGACGCACGGAGATAGGTACTCTTCTCGTGGATTAGATGATGGGTATAGCCGGCATTGGCTTATCTGGTCCAACGGTTCTGTCAGTGCCGTTAGCCGTGCCGCAGGCGGCTTTGTGGAAGCGACCAAAAGCTCCAGGTGCTCCTCTGGGAAAAGCATCATGGAGAAATCGAAATCAAAAGCGAGCGCGGTTCGGGCACAATCGTCCGTGTCTCCCTCCCTTGCGCGTAACGAAGCGCCTATCGGAGAAAATCAATACTGCTGTCAGCAGGGGCAATCTCAGGGACCGAACCGCGGGTGAAGCGGGCTACGGCGGCGCCGCTGGGCCTCTATCTAAGCCCACTATCGCCCTGGTGGGTCAATCAAAACCCAGTAGTAAGCTACAACGCGCTCATATCACAGCTTGTACTTTGGAGAGAGTACAAGCTTCTACATGTCAGCGCTTTAGGCCGTTCAGGGCATTTCCTCACCAAGAATGCGCCTGCCATCTACAATCTCCCTATGGGCAAGCGGCGGGTCGGCCAGATCGTAGTTATTCTGCTGCTTGCCATCTTTCTGATCGCCCCGGTTTATGAACATTTCGACCATTGGGACGGTTTTCCGAGGGGCGGAGACGACACAGTTCTGAGCCTGATAGCGACCGTTACATTCTGCGGCATGGTCCTGGTAGCCGGGCATTCTCTCTTTCGTGCTTTCACTCGAGAGCGTGTAGTGAAGATCGAGCGGTGGAATCCTCCTCCTCCGGTTCTCTTCGTTTTTCGCCCTTATAAGACCGCCGATGAGTCGCCGCCCCTTCCGCTTCGCCTCAGCCTGCGCGTTTAGACCTCAAACCTGACCGTTGACCGTGCGCCTTTGTGCGCTCCACGTCCTTGTGTCTTCGTTTGAGGTATCTGCATGACCGTAATCGAACCTTTCCACTACGTTGCGTCAACCTCTTTGGGGCGCATGGCACGATGTTTGCTGTGTGCAACTGTCTCGATCCTGCACCGCTTCGGATTAAGGCCACGGAAGTTCGCTTTTCGCCGCCGCCACCACTCCGGTGCCCCCATCGTTTCTTCCACAGTTCTTCTTGCAACTGTTGGATTGTTATCGGGGTGCGCACACTACAAGTACCACCCGGCTCCGCTCTCGCCTCCAGCGCTGTCTCAGGTCCTAGAAGCTCGCAGCCTCGATGATTCTGACCTGCGTACCTGGATGGATCACAGTGCGGGGTTCAAGCCGTCCTCCTGGCCGATGCGTGAGTGGGATTTGAATACGCTCACCCTGGCTGCTTTCTACTTCAATCCGGACCTCGATGTGGCCCGCGCGAATGCAGCAGCAGCCGACGCGGCCATCACCACCGCTGCGGCCAAGCCGAATCCTTCGGTGAGCTTCGCCCCTGGCTACCAGACACCGAACCCGACGCAGTTCATCACGTCCTTCGACTTCTCCTTGCCGATTGAGACGGCGGGCAAGCGCGGCTATCGAATCGCCAATGCTACGCAGTTAAGCAAGGCAAGTCGTCTACAGTTCGGCCAGACAGCATGGGTTGTGCGAAGCCGGGTGCGCGCTACCTTGGTGGACTACCTGTTTGCCGTCCAAGCAGCCGAGCTGCTGCGAAGAGAAGAAGGACTACGAAACACGTATGTGGAGCTGACGGAGCGACGCTTCCGCGCCGGCGAAATCCCGCTCCCAGATGTGACTGCTGCACGCATTGACCAGACGGCTCTTCGCCTTACGCTCCGCAATGCCGAAGGGCAGGTGCATACAACGCACGTCGCTTTGGCGGCGGCCATCGGTATCCCTGATTCCGGTCTAGCGGGCAAAAGCCTGGTCTGTCCGGAGGTCGATCAGCCTCCGGCACCGACATCTCTACCGGCTAAGAGCTTGCGGAGTGAGGCAATACAGAACCGCCTCGATGTGCAACGTGCGCTCGCTCAGTACGAGGCAGCGCAATCCACCCTGCAGCTCGAGGTGGCGCTTCAGTATCCGGACATCAATCTCGGTCCGGCGTATGCCTATGAAGAAGGCTCAAACTTCATCTCGCTCAGTTTGTCGGCAGTTCTGCCTCTCCGCAACCGCAACGAAGGACCGATTGCGGAGGCGGAAGCCCAGCGCAAAGTAGTCGGTGCGCAACTGCTTGCTGTGCAAAGCACCGTGATGGCCGACACGGACAGATCCCTGGGCCAATATGCAGCCGCGTACACCACGCTGGGCGAAGCAGAGCGGTCGGTCAGTCAACTTCAAGAGCAGCAACGAGCGGCGATTCGGATGCTGCAGTCGGGCGAGACGGAACAGCTTACGGTCACAGCAGCTGAGCTTCAAACCTCGGTAGCCGAGCGGGCTCGGCTGGATGCCATTCATCAAGCTCAGTTATCTCTCGGCTTGGTGGAAGACGCCTTGCAGCGGCCCATCAGCCCCGGAACAACACAGATGTTTCCATCGGGCGCACCACGGTAACGAAGGAGCCACCATGAAATCGACCGTACGCATTGTCATCTTGTCTTTGGCGGTCTTCGTTGTTGCCGGAGGACTCCTCTGGGGCTTCATCGCCGGTCGCGGTGAACAAGCAGCCGAGGTGGAGAGAGAGTCGCCGGTCAAAGCTCCCTCCCGCGTCACTTCGGAGAATGGTCAAACTGTCCTCGCCTTCGACGACGTAGCCCAAAGAGCCAACGGCATCAGCACCACAGTTCTAACCCCAACGAGACAGCAAATACAGGGGCAGGCAACGGGGGTGGTGGCACAGCTTCAGCCGCTTCTCGATCTAAAGGCCAGCTACAACACCCCTCGCACGGATCTCCTGCGAGCACGGGCGAGTGCACGTGCATCGGCTGCGGAGTATGAGCGGCTCCGCCTACTCAACCAAAATGGAAAAGATGCGTCGGACAAAGCGGTGGAAGCTGCGCGTGCGACGGCTGAAAGCGATGCGGCGCTTGTAGAAAATGCGCAGCAGGCAATCACTGTCCTGAACGGGAGCGCCCTGCTGCACTGGGGTCCGGTCGTTGCCGGTTGGATGGAGGGGAACTCGCCACAGTTCGAGGCCCTGCTGATGCAGCGCAGGGTTCTGCTTCAGGTGACCAGCACGACCGCAAGCCCATTCTCCGCGCCCAAACAGGCTACCGTGCAACTCTCGGATGGCACACACACTCAAGCCGATCTCGTTTCGGTAGTTCCTCAGCTCGATCCGCGCCTGCAAGTACCGAGTCTCCTTTACATGATCGCTGCGCATCCTGGCCTTGTCCCGGGAGTCAACCTGAGCGTGTTTCTGCCGTCAGGTTCACTGCAAAACGGTGTCGTCATCCCGTCTACCGCAGTGGTCTGGTCGCAAGGAATCGCGTGGTGTTACGTCGAGGAGTCGCAGGGCAAGTTCATACGCACACCCGTCAAAACTTCCGATCCTGTTGCCAATGGCTGGTTCGTCGCACAAGGGCTTAACCGGGGAACGCGTGTAGTTACTACGGGTGCGCAGACGCTTCTCTCGGAAGAGTTCCGCTCCCAAATCCAAGCGGACAAGGACTAAGGGAGACCACTATGTTGAACGCTGTCGTTGGCTTCTCGCTTCGTTTCCGTGGTGTTGTACTGTCGCTGGCGATTGCACTGTTGGGCTATGGCCTTTACGCCCTCACGCAGGCGAAATACGACGTTTTCCCAGAATTTGCACCACCCGTTGTCGGCATTCAGACCGAAGCGCCTGGGCTATCTCCCGAACAAGTGGAGCTCCTGGTCACCCAGCCGCTCGAAAACTCCATCAACGGCGTCACTGGAATCGCAACTCTTCGGTCGAACTCGATCCAGGGTCTTTCGGTCATCAACGTGACCTTCCGAAGCGGTAGCGACATCTACCTCGACCGGCAGCTTGTGAATGAGCGGCTTGCCAGCCTAGAGGGCCAGTTTCCGGTTGGGGTTCATGCGCCCATCATGGAGCCGCTCACCCTTTCCACGAGCACAGTTCTTGTCCTAGGGCTCACCTCGCCAACCAAATCGCTCATGGATCTGCGAACGGCGGCAGACTGGACCTTGCGGCCTCGGCTCCTTGCTGTTTCGGGCGTAGCGAATGTCGCCGTCTTCGGGGGCGAAATCAAGCAGCTTCAGGTGCAATTCCTGCCGGAGAAGCTGGTACAGTATGGCCTCTCCCTTAACGAAGTTGTTGCAGCCGCACAAAAGGCCACCGGGGTTCTGGGTGCGGGATTCATCGAGAACGGAAATCAGCGGCTCATCCTGCAATCGGAAGGTCAGGCTCTCACCCCCGCCCAGATCGCCGCTACAGTGCTTGTGCGCCAGAACGGGGCGAACGTCACATTAGGGCAGGTCGCCAACGTTGCCGCAGGCGCAGCACCACCCTTCGGGGCTGCTTCTGTTGAAGGCAAGACCGGCGTCGTTCTCGTCGTTTCCGGGCAATATGGCTCGAATACTGGCGATGTGACGGTCCAGGTTGAGCAGGCTCTTCGGGAACTCGATCCTGCCCTCAAAGCGCAAGGCATCAATCTGCGCTCCGATCTCTTCCGGCCTGCGAACTTCATCAATGTAGCGGTTCACAATGTTCGGCACTCTCTCCTGCTCGGCGCGGTGTTTGTCGTCATCGTGCTCTTCCTCTTCCTCTTCGATCTGCGCACGGCGGCAATCTCCTGCACGGCGATTCCACTCTCTCTCCTGGTCGCCGTAACCGTGATGAACCGCATGGGTTTCACGCTGAACACCCTGACTCTGGGCGGCCTGGCGATTGCCATCGGTGAAGTGGTCGACGATGCGGTGATCGATGTCGAAAACATCCTTCGCCGGCTGCGAGAAAATGCGGCTGAGGGCCATCCACGCTCCCTCTTCGCGGTTGTGCTCAGCGCATCGCTTGAAGTTCGCAGCGCGGTTGTCTATGCCACCTTCGCCGTCATTCTTGTCTTCATTCCCATCCTCACCCTTTCCGGAGTCGCGGGCAGGCTCTTCGCCCCTCTTGGAATTGCCTACATTCTTTCGGTCCTCGCGTCGCTTGTCGTGGCTCTTACCGTCACCCCCGCTCTTTCGATGCTCGTGCTAGGCCATCGCAAGATCAGAACAACGGAACCGCCCGTAGTGAGCTGGTTGAAACAGCGGTACTGCTCCGCACTCGCCAGAATCGAGCGCTCTCCTCGGGTCGTAATGGGGACAGTCGCCGTTCTGACAATCCTGGGTGTCGCCGCTCTACCCTTTTTCTCGGCCACCTTCCTGCCTGAACTCCGGGAAGGTCATTACATCGTGCACATGCAGTCTGTCCCTGGATCTTCGATTCAGGATTCCTTACGGGTTGGCCGGGAGGTGACGGCGGCACTCACCCGTCTTCCGTTCATAAGGTCCGTTGCGCAGAGGGTTGGCCGGGCCGAACAGTCGGAAGACACCTGGGGCTCGAACTATAGCGAAATCGAGGTAGACCTCAAACCTACCGGCGGTGAAGAAGAGGAAGCGGAGCTCGGGACGATCCGGCAAACATTGTCACAGTTCTCGGGTCTCAGCTTCTCGGTTCTAACCTTCCTGACGGAGCGCATCGAAGAGACGATCTCCGGCTACACCGCATCGACGGTGGTTAACATCTACGGAACGGACCTCGATCAACTGGACAATGAGGCAGGCGAGATCAATCGCGTTTTGAGTGGAATGCCTGGAGTCGCGGACCTTCAGATGCAGTCTCCTCCGGGCACCCCGGAGATCGCGGTCACGCTGCGCACCCCCGAACTGCTGCATTGGGGCTTCGATCCTGTCACCGTATTGCAGGACGTTCATACCGCCTATCAGGGCGAGCAAGTCGGGGATGTTTATGAGGAAAGCCGGGTCTTTCCGGTCTCGGTCATCTTGCCACCCGCATACCGAAACAGCACAGAATCTATTGCCGCCCTGCCCATCAGAAATCCAGATGGCATCTATGTTCCCTTGGGCAAACTCGCGAGTGTGTATCAGACATCTGGTAGGTACAACATCCTGCACGATGGAGCGCGGCGGGTTCAAACGATCACCCTGAACGTGGCCGGGAACGGCACCGATGCCTTTGTCCAGAATGCCAAGGCCCGGATTGCCGCACAGGTGCATCTGGCTCCTGGTGATTATGTCCAGTTCACCGGAACTGCGGCTGCACAGGCTCAGTCTCGCCGCGACCTGATTGTTCATTCCCTCCTGGCTGCTTTGGGCGTTGTGCTTCTGCTTTCCGTCGTCTTAATGAATTGGCGCAACCTTGTCCTGGTGCTCGTCAATATCCCCTTCGCTCTCGTGGGAGGCGTGCTGGCCGTCTTTGCTGGCGGCGGCGAACTCTCGCTGGGAGCCATGGTGGGATTCGTCACTCTGTTCGGCATAACGCTGCGGAACTCGATCATGCTCATCTCGCATTACGAGCACCTTGTCGATGTGGAGGGAATGACCTGGGGCTACGAGACCGCAATCTACGGTGCATCCGAAAGGCTCGCCCCCATTCTCATGACCGCGCTCGTGACGGCATTGGGGCTATTTCCTCTCGCCATCGGCAGCGGAGCGGCTGGGCAGGAGATCGAAGGACCTCTGGCCATCGTCATCCTCGGCGGCCTGATTACCTCGACCGCACTGAATCTGCTGGTTCTGCCCACGTTGGCTCTCAGATTTGGACGGTTCGAGAAGCATTCTCAGCCATGACGCAACAGGAGCTAGTGTGCTGTCCCGGAAATTCGTGAACAAAGGCGGGCGAGTTTCTGAAGGATGGAATCGGCTGTTGCTGTCCATGCGAAGGGGCGGCAGTTGCGGTTGTATTGCTGGACGAAGTGGTCGATTTTG
>JAABVA010004731.1_pt1 | contig 12518 bp, 6 predicted proteins | sample 5560331 | NCBI WGS metagenome assembly JAABVA01 (sample SAMN12812661, study PRJNA571458) | rock metagenome | isolation source: Antarctica rocks | place: Antarctica: Victoria Land, Mt New Zealand sud | collected 2016-01-07
ATACTCGGTCTGCAAACCGGTCAGCTATGGCATCATCATCTCCGGGCCGGCCGTCGCGGGGATAGGAGCCATTCTCCGGAAGTTCTTGCGCTCCGTACGCCGGCGTGAGATATCGATCAAAAAGCTGTGAATCGGTCCGTAGAAAGTTGTCCCTATTCGTTTACACTATGTAGAGTATATATAGGAAATGATGACTAAGACATAAATAGAGACACTTAATAAGAGATGAGTAAGCAATAATATCACATTCTTCTCTACTGCACAGTCACAACAGTTCACTGATGTGAATGCAGAGATTTGCTTGACATTCTGTAAAATTTCTATCTATGATTTGCATTCACATTGTGTTATCTCACTTCACATCACTATTGTTATTCAAAAGTAGCTAAAAGTGCAGATCATTATTGTTATGACAGTAAGATGAATTATTCACTGTTTACATCATCTATCTATATCATTAATTACAACTTCTTAAAAAAAATTCTCTTCTTCTTTCTTTAGTTTTCAATCACACTTTAACTTTTAACTGTTACTTCATCAACTTATTAATTTTTTATTTGCTCTATCATCATGTAAGCTTTCATGATATGTTTATAATGTGTTATTAATGTTTTATAGATCATCTTTTAAGATTTATGTTTCATATCATGTTGCTGCTGCTTCATTGTTAGATGCAGATAATAACAACTTAAATTAGAAGAAATCTACTTTTAATTATATTTACAAAATTACTGACTATTTTTGTCTTAAAAAAAGCTTGCAAAACTCTTCTCTCAATATGTTGTTATCTCAATTTTAATTTAAAGATTAACAATACATAAAGTTAATTAAGCATTCTGCTTTTAATATTATTTTCTTTTTTCTCTTTAATAAATTAACTATTAATCAGCTTAACTTCTTATTACTTAATGTTCTGACTGATCTGTCATTAAAGAGTTGACTTGAGATTAAGCTTAAGACATTATTAATAATTTAATAATTAATTTTATGCATCAATATGAATCTAAATTGTTTTTGCACTCACTAAATATATTATGAAGTTGTTGTCATTCACATTTATAAGAAACATGAGCTGACTGTCTATAACAATTATATATATAAAGATAAATTATTTACAGTGTGTATCTAAGCTGAGTTCAATGACTGTTATCTTCTTTACAGTTTGTGTACAAACTGTCATTGAGATGCATAGAATATTTAGTGCAGCTTTTATAAGTATAAATTTATATTAATATAACAGCTATTTATTGTTCTAAATTATGCAGAGTTTAAATTTTCTTCATTTGCTGACTTAGCAACTTCTTATTGTCATTATGTTGTCACTCTATTCACTGTTTTTGTCATCATCATCAGTAACATTACATTTCTCATTAGCTACAATTACTCATCAATAGAGAATGTTTTAAGTGCTGTAAATGAGTTAAAGATAACTGCTGAGATTCTTTATCATTAAGTTAAAAAACTTAACATTAATATATTTATTGCTCTGCTTACATCACTGTCTCATCTGTATCAGTTGTGTTCTCACTTGCTGTTGTGTCATTGCAGTAAACAGTAGTTTTGCTTTAAATACAGTTCATACTTAACTTATAGCTTTCTTTTTTTTTTTTTTTTTTAATAAATAGATAATTAATGAAATTGCTTTACTTCTGATACTATTATCTTCTAATTTATAAGAATCTTTTTCTTAAGTCTCTCATATAAATTATATAAGTCTGTATTTCTTTTACAGATCATCATTAAATCATTATTAATTCTTATTGAAGTTAAGACTTTTTAATCTTTCTTTTTAGTTTTACTACTTGTTCACTTTGACTTCAACTCATTATGTTGTTGTTATAAGTCTTTATTAAATTATTTTTGATTATTCAGTTTTTTCTTAATACTATATGATGTCAGAACTTTCACTTTCTTTTAATTATATTTCTCTTCTATCATAAATGTTGAAGTCAAGTCATCAGCATTTCTTCAGCTTTCAATAATCTTCTGTAATGTGTTCATTACATTACTTACTTCAGTCAAGATCAGTTCAGAAAAAGCAACACTTCAATGTGTTTTTAAAATGTTCTGTAATGAGAATATAAATAAATTTATCTATTTATAGCATTTTTATATCTTACAAATTATCTTCTAAAAAAGATCTTCTTTCTTCTTTATTAAAAGCTTATATAGCTCTTTCTTTTATCTGTGGTCTCATTTGATTCAAGATATGATTGAGAGTTCTTTATAAAAAGATAATGATGACTTTTTCTGTTTAAGAATCTCATTAACTTCAGAACTTAATTGCTACACAGATAGTTTAGCTCATTTTAGATTGCTTTGCAGCTCTGAATTAATTCAAAATTCATTGACATTAAAGATATGTGTTTTTACAAATTAATTATTATGAATTAAATTTTGTAGAACACACTCTGTAAGCATTTTTAATGCATAAATTTCTAATAAATGAGTTTTCAATATCTTATAAAACTCAAATTATTTAGCTTTAAACTTTTAAGACTCTTCATTTCATATAAGTACTTAATTTTCTTTCTTTGTAGTGCTTAACTGCATTATTTCATTATGAATTGTTTTTAATTCAATAGTCTTTCATAAAAGAATTTTATTAATAATTATTCAAATTATCTGTATCTGCTCAACTCATTTTAACTAATCTTCAAAGTCAATTTCTCTCAGCAGTCAAAGATCATTTAAGTCATCTGATAATTATGAATTTATCTTATATAATAGATAGAATGAGCTCTGTTTAATTGTACTATAATTTTGAATTTAAATTGCAAAAAGTGTTTGTGATAAGTATTTGTTTCATAATTAAGTTAATTTACTCATAAGATATTTTGTAAACATAAAGCTCAATGTTTCATTTAGATTTTCTATCTTTTCATTTATGCAGAAATAATAAAGAGTCATTGTTCTATGTTAAGTTCTGAGCTTTTTCAAATAGTAGATCACAACACAGCTGAGAAAGTTTATATCATTATTAAATAATAACTTTCTTAATGAATTATAATTCATAAAGATTTCATTATACAGAAAATCTGCAACTATTGCTTTCATTGCATTCAGAACAGCTTTAGTCACAGATCAGTCTGTAACATAATTAATTATTATTATAATTCAGCAGTTTTCTTAAGACATTCAAGATAGTATGTTTATTATGTTGATTTCTTATCTTTTAAACAGTAATAAATTCTTACAAGTTAAATACAAATATTCTTCAATCTCTTAATGTTTTTAAGATCATTGAGCAACTTAACAGTTAAGATAATGCTTTATAAACAATTTAATATTCTGCAATAATTTATGTTATCAAGCTCAAAGTCAAATGACTTTTAGCAGTCTCAGCACTTTTAGATGCTCATATTCAGTGTATATATATTTCAAAAAGTTTACACAGTACTAAAACTATAGAAATAATACTTTGCTGTTGTCTTACTTTTAAATCAAATACAGATCATTCAATTCTGAATTGTAATGCAGTTAAAATTGATTTGTTACATCATTTTTACATATATACTTGTAAAGCAGTGACTTTTCAGATTCTGTATCATCTTTTAAATATAGTATTATCACTTTCTCTTATTTCACATTGTCTAGTCTTCACAAAACATTTAAGAACACTTTATTTGCTGAGTCTTTCTCTATAAAATTAAGTTAATGACTAATTAAATCTGATATAACAGTCTGAGCTTCAGATCAATATTGAATGTTAAGATTATACTGCTGAAATTTATTAATTTATTGAGTTAGCTGTTTAAACAAATACAATGTATTCTTTAAATATTATAGATCTTTATAATTCATAATAATAGTTGTAGTATAATCATTTTCAATATAGTACTGTCAAATTCAAAGTGCATGCTTAATGATCAATAGCTTCTTTTTATAAACAGAATAATTAAGCTCTGCATCTTATAACTTTTAATTATCATAAATAACTGAATGACATTTCTCATTCATTTTATTTTGCATCAAAACACAGTCAATTGCCTATTTGAAAGTGTCTGTTTTGATAGTAAACAGTTTGTGTACAGTTACATAAATAAATATTAATTTAAATGTAAGTGCATTCTTAAGCTGTTGAAAGATACTGTTACATAATGCATTTTAGACAATGAATCAATTCTTCTTTATATATAACTTAATGTCATTTTTCTTAAACAAATTCAATAATGATGCTGCAATCTATGTAAATTCTTATACAAATCATCAGTAATACAAAGTCAGTTTAAGAAACTGCTATACATGATGTGCTGTCTTTGAGACAGATCAATTCTTAATAACTGATATTTTAATAGAGATCAGTCATAGTGTATCTTGTCTTATAATATGTTCATAAAACTTAAGAGTTTTCATCTCAACAGTGCACTTATTAAACTTAATATATAGCTTATGTTTCTTTAAGATACTGAGAATGATCTGTAAATGTTTCTGATGATTTAAAATTGAGTTAGAAAAGATCAGTATGTTGTTAAGATATATTAGACAGAATTTATTGAGTAAGTTTCATAATATAGAGTTCATCATTGACTGAAATGTTGCTGAGACATTGCATAACTTAAAGAACATAGCTGTGAACTTATATTTGCTGTAATAAGTGTTGAAGACAGTCTTTTTTGTATTGTTTTCAGTTATATAAACTTGATAATAACTCAAAGTGAGATTAAGCTTGATTAAATATCAGACTTTGTCAATCTGATCTAGACATTTCTGAATTTAAGAAAGTAAATATTCATTCTTAACAGTAATGTTATTTAATGCTCTGTAATTAATACACATTCATTATGTACTCTTCTTCTTTTTAATAAACAGAATCAAGAAGCCTCATAAACTTACAGATTCACAAATTAAATCTTTATTCATTAATTTTATTATCTGTTTAGTCTGTTTATTCAGGCCTGCAAAGACTCTTTCTTCACACAGTGCAGGCTGAGAACCTGAAAGGCTTGTCTTTCAGAGCTAATAGAGTCACTGATTAAGCTGTGATTGTTGCAGTGCAAGATGTCATAATGATGTTGTGCAGATGTTGCTGATGTGTCTTGCAGTGTAATCTTAACAGAACAGAGAGCTACAATTAAAGTGAGTATGAAAATCATCTAATCATTATATACTGTGTGCAAAACAGACTGAAGTTGATGTCTATATGTGATGAATGCAAAGTCTATACAATGTTAAGAACATCTTTAAGATAGATGCAGAGTTTTTACTGACTGTCTAAGTGAGTCAGATCATCATCACAATTTGTTAAGTGATCTGAATATGCTTGTTAAGTTGAATTGAAAACATTTGTTAAGAAAGAAAGATAGCTAAGATAGATAAAGAGCTTAAAGAGTGCTGCAACAATGTCTGTAAAAGCTGATTAAAGATTGATATAGATTGAATGATTTTGTTTAAGACTTCATTACACTCATCTTGTGAGACATCAGCAACTACTATTGACTGGGGCTTCTGTCAACAGGTAACAACAAAGGGAGTACACAGATCAGTTAAAGAAAGAATATGAATGATAATGAAGTGAGAAGATTAAGCAGTACTTTGATTAATGAACAGAAAACACTTAACTATGTATGCTGACTAAATGTGTAGTTTGAGCAATGTCTGCAAGGCATGATTGATTCTTACTGAGAGACTGATGAGAGTAATGTAAAGCAGTTAATAGCTGTGAGACATGATACATAATGACAGTGATGAAAGCAGATGTAAGTTACAATGAGACTGTCTATGTGGCCTGAGAGAACAGATGTGCATGTTGGTTCATATGCTGAAAGAATGTGTGTGACTTGATGAAAGATATGAACTTAAGAAGCAAACTGTGACTGAAGTGTAGATAAGAATTTTGTCTGAGTTCAAGTCTTAAGTATAAGATCAAATGATGAGCACAAGCAAGAGTTCTGTGAGCCACACAGAAAAGACATGACAGAGACTCTGTAGAGAGATGCTGAACTCTGTGTTATATTGTAGTGATTAGTCATAGCAATACAATAAGATCATCATCACAACTGAACTGCACAGACTGAACAGTTCAGACACACAGCAGAAATCTTATGACTCTGAAGATTCAATACACTGAACACAGTCAGTCTAAGCATCTATGCATTCACAATGTGTATAGAGAAGCAGTCAGAGAAAACATCACAGCAACTTTAAAGTAACTAAATGATCTACTGAAGAATGATCACTGACAACACATTATAGTGAGAGACTTTAATCTGCATTATTCAACATGAAAAGGCCTGAGAATGAAGAAGAATTCACAGATAAAGCAGCTATATAAATAATAAATAAATGACAGCTCTCTCTGCTCTTACTGCAGAGCTCAGTCACATAAAGATCTCAGCAAATATACAGCATCATAGATCTGATGCTAGACAGCTTAGACATTACTTAATGATTAATTAGCTGCAAAATACAACAATGATATCATGACTTTAATCATTACTTTATTGTCACTCATCTTCTGCTGTCTGCAGCAGAGATTACATTACAATCTTATTGACAGTGAAATAGAGCAGACATAAAGCTTTTACAACAGATTTTGACAAAATAGCTGTCAATGTCACTTCATAACTACAATGAACTCAATATAAAGCAATACATAACTGTCATTACAGAGACAATTCAGATCACAGTGAAGACAACAGTATTGATGTCAACTCTCAGTAAATAATTAAAGTTAAAGTTTGGCTCAGAAGCAAAAGAGATGATGAGAGAAGTAAATAGAGTCTGTTGTTGTTGATAAAGAGAACAGAGCATACACATTTAAAAGATGTACTGTTGAGTCTGCAATGAAAAAGAGAAGAAGCTGACAAAATTAATGAGAATGAGTTACAGAGAATGAATAGAGATGATTTTAAAGAATTCTCAGAAACTATAAAAATTGATGAAGTAAATCAGAAATTATGAAGTCACAAGTTAGGCTTTCACTCTTGTTCTGAAACAGACAGAAAGATCAGAACTTACAGAACTGCAGAATAAGATAGAGCTACTTTAAACAATCTTTTTTTTAACTTCTTCAGAGATGAATCTTGATGATATTGCAGAATACAAGTACTTTAAGCTGATATTTATGTCTTCAATTACAGAGATCAAATTAACAGAGATTATAATGTGAGCATTAAACAATAAGACATCAGAATTAAATGATATACTGAATTAAATTTTACACTAAATATTACTGCAACTACTTTCACTGCTGCTCTCACTGTATAACTTGTGCCTGAACAGCAGAAGACATTTAAGAGTCTTTAAATACTTCATTACAGTGATGCTGTGAAAGCTCAATAAAGAAGATTATTAACAGTTTAAGATATACTGATCAGTGATACTTCTGAATATCATGAGTAAAGCTCTGAAATCTATAATGATATGCAGAATAAGCTATATGACAGAGATCTATTAATTGTTACTTAAAACATTGCTAAGAGATCAAAAGATTGTGTTTACAGAGCAGACAATTTACACATTGTTGAAGTAGATCTACAAAGCATAAAAATTAAGCACATTAGTCACATCACTATTAATGCTGAATGTATCAGAAGTCTTTGACAATGTCTTTCACAAAAGATTACTTCACAATCTCTGAAAATGCTGTTTATCACTGAAGATAGTGAACTGAATAGAAGACTTTCTGAGAAAAAGAACATCAACAATAAAGCTGTCAAAATATAAGTCAGAGAGCTTTGTCATTCATATAAACATATTTTAAAGTTTATCATTATCATTCATTTTATATTTATTCTACAATGCTGACATGCTGAATCTAGTCAATGACTCACAGCTTTGAGTCACAGCAATGAGTTGAATTGATGATGTAAACATCATAATGACAAAAAAGTCAGCAGAGAAGAACTGCATCACTTTGCACACAGTGCACAGTTACACAGAGCAATAAGCTCAAAGATATGTCTCTGTCTTTGCTTTAGTTAAGTATGAGCTCATTTACTTCACAAACTGCTTCATAAGACATGACATAACAGTGAAGCTGAATCTAAATATATATACAGTACAGACATCATCAATATGCAAAGTGCTGAAAGTCATCTTGAACTTATATCTAAAATGAAATGCACATATACAACACATTCAGATCTGAGTCATAACAAGTCTCAAAAATTTAGTGATGCTGACAGACTTTACATAAAGCTTTAGACTTAAGAATTTACAAAAACTCTATGTAACAGTAATGCTGTCACAGATTTTGTACTGCTGCTCAGTCTGATACAGCTTAGACAGTAAGCATAGAACAATTATACAACAGAAATGAATTCTTTAGAAACTGATAGTTATACAGTGATGAGTAGAAGTCATTATAGTAAGAATCTTCTACATAACAGTGAGCTCAGCACTGAACATAAAACTCTTTTTTTTTCTAATGAAACAGCAGCTAAAGAAGATACTGAAAAAGTTTATGCTTCATATTATCATTGCATCAATCTACATCTTAATGAAGAAAATCAGATCTGACTTTACAAAGAAGCTTTGCTGAAAGAGCTTACTGAAATGTCTGTAGCTTCACTATAAAATGCAGACATGACTTTCATTAGAAGTTAACTTGAAATTCAGAGCACTCTACATTGTATTATCATGATGAAATGACTTAACTATTCATATAAACAACAATGTAGATGAAGCTGTCTGCAGATATGATATCAACAAATTCTGTTGAGATTAAAAGATGTTAAATATCTACATGAACAGCAGTGACATTGAGAGCCAGATAAGTGCAGTGACAGTGACACTGAAAAGAGATCTAAGACATATAATGTATATAAGTACAGATAAGACATTCACAGTGTATATGATGAAGCTACAGAGTTTAATTATGATGATAAGCATAGTAAGCATGATGAAAATGATGAAACTAAAGCTTTAAATGATGAACATATACATAGATAATTAAGCAGTGATTTGATTAGCTGTTAAATTAAATACACAGTCAGATCAGTACTTACTGCAGTGCATAATGAAGAAAGTAAATGATCTGTAAAGTTAAAAGGTTCAGATATGGATCTGATGAATATTGATGCATATAGAGATATCAGAAAATGAAGAAATGAATAGAGTGATTAAGATAGTGATTTAGATCAGAGATTTACACATTGAGAAAGAATAGATTACAGAGATCTGACATTTAATTGTTATCTGTAAAACAAGACTTTGTCAGCAGATAGCAAAAGAATGAGTTAATGACTGAAAGAATGAAATAATGAGATGAATTACATTCAGCATGAAGTAACAGTCAGATAGAAGAGTGTTGAATAAGTATATAGAATTTTGTTGACTCATAAGCTCTCTCATTACTTAGTTATGCACAGAGAAAATTGACATAATTTATTATCTTTATGTCATAGATTAAGCAGACTCTTCATAATGTTTATACAATCTGAACATTCAGACTGTTCATCATGTACTGATGAAATGTCTGCAAACCTGAGATCTAAGAAAGAAACTACTGAGATGAGTTAATGATATAAAGAAGATTTTACAAGACTCAGTACTAATTAAAGTGATCATTATACTTATATTATGAAGCAATATTCTGAGACAATTTCAGGCTGTAAAAGAGACATCAGAAGACTTAGCATTCTCAGATGCAGCCTGAAATAGAAAATTCAACAATTACATACTTTAGATTGCAGAAAAGACAATTAATTGTTTATAGAAACATTTATTTCTTATTGATGACAGTGAAAGAAAGACATTAACATTAGATTATAAGAAAAGAAGATTAGCAAGCATCAGAATTAAGAAAAATGTAAAGAGCTACAGAGAATAAAGTTAGAATTTGTATTAGTTAGCTAAATTATAAGATGACAGTGATGATGACAGCAAGATAATAATGAGAGTGAGATCAGTATGTGCTAGTCACTTGTAGTTATGCAGTATATAACAGTCTAGGCAGTCTCAGTCATCTATAAATCAATCAATCAATCATTAATCAGTCTGTTTGTTCAGCTGTAGCTGTGACAGAGAATAAGCATTTATGTTGATAGACTTAATGTTGTTAATGTCAATGCTATGTTTAAACACTTATTTAGATGATAATTTGTCTAATAAAGTTAATTTAAATATGAATTAAAACTCTTTAATAATGACTTATAATCATTCATTCATAATAATTAACAGTTCAGCTTCTGACTTCTTTGAGTTCTGTTGAATCATTAATAAGTATTTAACAATTCTATAATTTTAAAGTGTCTTCATAATTATGCACTCTTCAATTACATTTAAAGTTGACTCATTTACAGTTCATTGTCACTTTTTTAAAAACAGATAATGATGTTTTTGTTATCAATTCTGAACTGTCATACAGCTCATAGCTTAATTAATCTGAGAATTAGTGACTTTTAGTCAGATTAATCTCAGAATGAGATTATATTCTTAAAGATTTACAATTTATGCTTTTAATTGTTGTCAAAAGCTATTTATCTTAAGATGAAAGATCAGCTTTGCAGTTGACTAAATGATCTATTTATTTAATAAGAATATTTTAAGTAATTTAATTTCATATTGACTATTAATTAACATTTAATTGACAACTGTCAAGAAGATATATATTTAATTTACATTTAAATTAATTAATACTTTCATGTTTATCTTATTCAGTCTGTCTTGAATGCAGCTTGTAAGAATATATGCATTTAAATTAAGAACATTAATTTAATTAAAGATTATACTTAATAATAAGAATTTTAGATCATTCAGTGTGAATGTTTCACTCAAATCATTATTAAATTGAATAGAAGCTTCTGTCAACTTGTTTATAAACATTTCTATATTTATAAACAACTTTAATTTTTTAAATTGTTTAAATCAACTTCAATAATCTTCAGCTTCTTTTTATCTTTATTTTTTTTCTTATTTTTATTTTTACTCTTATCTTTATTCTTATCTTTATTCTTATCAATGTTCTTGTTGTCTCAGCAGTCTTTAGCTATATGCAAGAACTTTTTATAATGAAAGTACACTTTATTTTTTTTACATTAGATTTAATAAGCTTCTATATTTGACTTATTTAATTTAGACATAATTGATCTCTCATGACTTTGAGATCAGTCTTGAGAATTATTTAATGAATTATTATAATTTAAATTTAAGCTATCAAAGACATTAAGATAATTCTTATTATGTGTTTCTTAAAGATTTTGTTCAATTTAATTAGCTTGTTGAACTAACTCATTAAGAGTAGTTACTTTAATTTTTAAATATTTTTAAAGTTTAAATCAAATCTTCTGCTTTAGACTCTGAGTGAATTGTTATTTCTATTTATATTTAACTGATATAGACTGAAGAAGTTGTACAATCTTTGTAAACTTTACTTTATATTGTTGAACTAATTTTATTTTATTCAATATCTCATAATGACAATGTCAATGTTTCATTTCATTAACATTTTTAAAGATCAGTAAAAATGCTAAAAAAAAGTTATTTATATTTTAAAATTTAACATTTAACAGATCTTCTCTAACTTGAAGTTATTCTTCTTTTTAAAATCATCATACTTTAATAATATCTTTTAAATAACTGACTGTAACAGTAATCTTTGCTTTATCATTTAAAAGTCAGTTCATCAACATTTTATAAAATTAAAAGTAAACTTTCATTTTAAGAACTTATATCTCTGCAGCATTCACTTTTTAACTATCTTTATAAATAGACAGTGTCTTCATCTTCAAAGAATTCTTAAATATTACTGTAAAGAAAGACATTATTACATTAAATATTTCTTAAGTTTCTGAAGCTGCACTAAATAAAGATGTGATCTCAGACATAGAGCTAAAAATTAATTAATTAACATAAATATTTTTTAATTAAGTTTAAAGAAATGCAATTTAACTTATCATTATCTTATAATCAGCTTAAGAAATCATTTCTGATACTGTTGACTAATTAATGATAATGAATTCATTCATCATTATAGAAATAGAGTTAAGCTTTATATTGAGAAATTATAAATAATTAAAGACATTAATTAATAAATTAATTCTGATTTGATTTGACTTGCTGTCAGACATGTTATAATATAAGAAAGATAGAACTTTTCTTTATATAATATAATATAATATAAGAATTTATTTCTTTATTTTATAGTCTCAACATTGAAGTAGTAAATCTTTGATGCTATCAGATGTAAATTAATCTGTAGAAAGTTGTCTCTATTTGTTTATGCTATGTAGAGTATATATAGGAAATGATGACTAAGACATAAATAGGGGTGCTTAGTAAGAGATGAGTAAGCAATGATATCACAAAGCAGCAAGCCACAACAACACGGCGTTTGGGTGCACCGTGCACCGTGCACGGCAGAGACCTCACCGGCAGGTAAGACATGGCAGCAGCAGCAGGGGAAAGCTTAAGTAAGGGTGCGTTGTCCGGCCAAGGAGGACAGAGAGCCTGCACCATACTTGTTTGAAGTAGTGCCTACCTGCCATCCGCTTGACCGCCCTGCGAGTACTCTGGTCTTACAGTACTGACGTTATCAAGCAGGAGTACCGTTCCCAGTCATGCCTCCTGGAGCT
>JAABVA010004732.1_pt1 | contig 12517 bp, 14 predicted proteins | sample 5560331 | NCBI WGS metagenome assembly JAABVA01 (sample SAMN12812661, study PRJNA571458) | rock metagenome | isolation source: Antarctica rocks | place: Antarctica: Victoria Land, Mt New Zealand sud | collected 2016-01-07
GTGGTTCAGAAGCTGCCCTTTTTGGGTTACACATGCCGCGTAGATACCGCCCGCCTGTGAGGGCCGGATTTTGGATGCACGGTTGTTCGTTGCGGGAGGCGGCTAGCCTCGCCCGGTCAAGCTCGCTCGGATTGCAGTCGGGGGTGAGTCGCTTGTGATCGAGCCCGGGACTGTCGGCTGAGGCAATATTGGCAAATCTCTCCGACGTCGAGTTGGGAGCGAGCGGATGCTGGTAGAACGGACGGGCGACACAGCGCAGACAAAACTGGCCGCCTGGATGGCGCCGTTCAGCGCAGCCTTTACCGCGCCAACCTGGCAGCACGTGCTCGTGTTGATCGTCGGCGCGCTACTCGCCGGCCCTATATAGATTTGTATTAAGTTGCTCCCAAACCAATGTAACAACAAAGCAACACAAATTTGTTGCTGCCCGGTCAACAGTGTTGTTCGGTTTAACTTAACATCCAACATATCCGAGCTTGGCTGAATTACCGGGTAAAGCCTGGATAAATAGGGTTTAAACCGTATGTATTACAGGCTAGTCTCTAGGGATCGGGTGACCAGGGCATGGGTGCTCTTCCGAAGTGGAGCGCCATGGATACGACCCCATCGCTTACAAAACCGACGTTCAGCAACCTGCTCCTGCAGGCCTTGCCGGCTGATGAGGTGCGGCGGCTTCGTCCGCATCTGACCCGCGTCCGATTGGTGAACGGCGCGGTGCTGTATCATGCCGGCGACCGGATCGAGCATGTCTTCTTCGTCGAGCAGGGCTTCATCTCGATGGTGGCACTGGCGGACGGTGCGGAAAGCCGGGTCGAGGTCGGCCTGATCGGACGGGAAAGCCTGGTCGGCGCCCTGGCGCTGCTCTCTCCAGGAGCGACCTCCTACGTTCAGGCGATGGTTCAGATGCCCGGAGCAGCCTACCGCATCCCCACCATCGCGCTGCTTGCCTGCATAGAGCCGGGATCCACGATGCGGCGCCTGATCCTCCATGCCTTCGAGGCGTCGCTCGCGCAACTCGCGCAGACCGCGGCCTGCTACAGCCGCCACACGGTGCCGGAGCGCTTGGCGCGCTGGTTGCTGATGGCGCATGACCGCGTGGACGGCGACGAGCTTCCGCTCACCCAGGAGTTCCTGGCGATCATGCTGGCGGTGCGCCGGCCCGGCGTTACGATTGCAATAGGCGAGCTGCAGACCGCAGGGCTGGTCCGGCACAGCCGCGGCCGGATCGTGATCTGCGACCGGCCTGGACTCGAAGGCGCCGCATGCACTTGCTATCGTCGCGTCAATGAATTTACCGCAACGCTCGCGATACAAACTTTCTGATCCATTCTGCGTGAGGTGATGCTGAAGAACCAGCTTGAGGTGCCTGCTGACCAGGAGACGCGCTGCCGGCTGGAGGACGCGCTCGGCGTGGCACCGGACCAGCAGGTCGGCGACGATCAGAGCGGCATCGTCCCGCGCTGCTGCCAGATACGGCCTGTACTGCTAAGAGGAACAGAAAAGCATCATCGGGCATATTATTACTGAGATCTGCCTGCATTAAGCAATTAAGTGCCAACATTGCCGGCATTTGAGCGAGATAACGTTTCATTGCCCTTTTGCAAAATCCTTGCAGAATGGGAAATTTCGCACGTGAGTTTTGCGAAGTCTAAGCCGCTGAATTTCCTTGTGACAGCTGGGGTTCGCAGAACTTTTGAATATTAAGAACTCTCATCTGCTTGGATGTAAATCGCGTCTAGTACCTCTGCGCAGTGGTTCTGACTGTTTGAACGTATCCAGGATTGAGCGTGGGCAAGTCGGCGCGGTCTACCTGGACGGCGATGCTCCGAGCGGCGCCGGGTTGGCGTGAGATAGGTTTGGCCTTTTCGAGCGTGAGCAGCATCTTGTGGACGGTGTGTGGCGTGACCTGGAAGGAGCGTTGCATGTCGGCCTGGGCCGGCGGGCGACCGTTGACCAGCGTATAGGCGCAGATAAACGCGAGATACTGGCCCTGCTTGGGCGTGAAACCCAGTCGAGCATCACCGGCCTTTCGATTCATTGTTGTCCTCGCCAGCGGGGGATCAGCGGTGAACATACGGTATCGAGTGGACCTGAACGAGGCAGAGCGCGCGCAGCTTGCAGCGCTGCTGAGCGGCGGCAAGCATGCGGTGCGCAAACTTAAGCGGGCACAGATTTTGTTGGCTGCCGACGCCGGCGTAATTACTCACCTGGGGTGAGGCGAGCGCTGCTCGGTCGGTTGAGGTGATGACGGTTGACGCGACCTCGGGCGGCTGATTCAACATCGGCGTGACGCTTGAGATCGACCTCAGCCAGCTGAGCCACGCGGAGAAGGACGCGCTGATCCGGTCGCTGCTGCCGCTGGTTGGGCAGCTGCAAGCGGCGCTGGCGCGCATTGCCGAGCTCGAGGCGCGGCTGGCGACACTGGAGCGGCCGGCTAAGACGCCCGACACTTCATCGCTGCCACCGTCCAAGGGCCAGAAGCCTGATGTGCAGCCCGGCGGCACGCCGCCGCGCCGCGGCCGTCCTGGGGTGGCCCGGGCGCTAGAGCCGAACCCGGACCGCATCGCCGATGCCAAGCTCAAAGCCTGCCCGCACTGTGCCGCGGCCTGGCCGGATGCTCGGCGGTGTTGCATGGACCAGGAGGATGGGCGCAATAGCGCCACCCCACCCTGCATTCAGGCGATGCGGACGGAGATCGGGCGTCCAAGGTCCAGCATGCGGTTCAGGACATGGACGGCGACGTCCACCTCGGTTGCCCGAAGCGGGTCCGTGCGCGAGCGGAGCCCGTCGCCGATCACTTGCTTGAACCCGCCGATGGTCGCCTCAGCCCGGGCGCGTTTTGTGTATCCGGAAACTTTCTGCCAGGCGGCTCGGCCGTGCTCGGCGATGAACTGCAGGTGGCGGTCCCGTTGCGTGGGCGCGGTCTCGGCCGCCTCGCTCGGCACGGCCGTGGAACGCGGTGGCACAATGACGGCTGCTGCAGGATGGCGCTCGGCGACCGCGGCGGACACGCTGTCCTGGTCGTAGGCGCCGTCGGCGGTGAACGATGCCACGGATGCGGCCACTTGGTCCAGCAAGGGACCCACTTGGGAGCCGTCGTCGACCTCTTTCCTGGTCAATGCCGCCGCGACGACCTGCCCGGTGTCAGCGTCCATGCCGATGTGCAGCGTCCGCCAGGACCGGCGCGTTTTGGTGCCGTGTTTCTCGATCAGCCACTCGCCCGCGCCGCACAGCTTGAGGCCCGTGCTGTCCACCAGCAGATGCATGGGCGCGCCATCACGGCGCGGTCGTGGCACTTCCAGCGTCCCGGCCCGGCGGCTGAGCGTCGTGTGGTCGGGGACCGCCAGGGTGAGCCCGAGCAGGTGGATGATGGAGCCGATCAGGCCTTCGGTCTGGCGCAGGGCGAGGCGGAACACGGCCCGCAGTGTCAGCGCCGTCAGGATCGCCAGGGGCGAGTACCAGGACTGCCCGCCCGCGGTCGTGCGTGGCTCAGCTCTCCATGAAGCGACCGCCTCCTCGGTGAACCAAACCGTCAAACTGCCGCGCTGGCGCAAAGCGGTGTCATACGCGGCCGAGTTCATGACCTTGCGCTTCTGCTTGGGAATGTGGTGACGGCGATCAGCATTCAGCTTGAACGGCAAGGCAGGCCTCCAGAGATCGGTGACGAGCAAGCCTCCTACATCTGCCTCGCCTGCAGCGCCACCGGCCCGGTCCATGCAACAGCGTCGCGGGCGTGGTCGAATCGGTGGGCGCGTCGGTCACGATGTTCAAGCCCGGTGACCGGGTGACGGCGACACACCACCGCCATGTCTGCTGCCACTGCCGAAACTGCCGCTCGGGGCAGGAGACGTCGTGCCCCGAGCGGGTGTTCCTGGGCGACGCCGGGCTGAACGGCGGCTATGCGGAGCTGGTGTCGATCGGCGCGGAGAACGTTGTGCACCTGCCCGACGCCGTCGGCTTCGAGCAGGGTGCGATCGTTGCATGCACGATCGGGACGGAACTGAACGCGATCCATGACGTGGGACGCGTGGCGCCTGGCGAGCGTGTGCTCGTCACCGGCGCGGGCGGTGGGCTCGGCCTGCACGGCGTACAGCTGGCCCGGCTCGCCGGCGCGTTCACGATCGGACTGACGACCTCGCCGTCGAAAAGGGCGGCGATCCGCGAGGCTGGCGCGGACGAGGTGGTCGTGACCGGGCCCGGCGAGGATTTCTCCGCCGCGGTCAAGGCGTTCACGGGCGGCGCTGGCGTGGACGTCGCGATCGACAACGTCGGCAGCCCCGTCTTCCACGCGGTCCGCCGCAGCATGGCCGATTGCGGCCGCATCGTGCTCGTCGGGCAACTCACGGGTGACTTCGTCTCGGTCAGTCCGGCACAGTTATTCCTGCGCAACGTGTCCCTGCTGAGCGCGAAGGGGGTTTCGCGGGCGCAGCTCGAGACCTCGCTGGACCTCGTGCGGCTGGGAAAGATTCGGCCGATGGTCTCGGACGCGCTCGACCTTGCCGAGGCCGCAGTCGCTCACCGGGCAGTCGAGGGCGGCAAGCTGCTTGGACGGATGGTGCTGACGGCGGGCTGACTGCGGCAGGAAGGGGATCACGAGGAAGTGTGTGGTATTCACGCCGCAGCTGCCTGACCGGCACTGGCGGGATTGTCGTTCGCTAGCCCTGGACGTGGTTCAAAACCAGATCACACGGTGATGCTGGGTTGGCGCTGCCAGGGCGGATGATGGCACCCTCACGCTTTCAGCGGTGGTGCGAGTATGGATCGAGGTGTTGGCGCAGCAGCAAGGCTGCCTGAGAGCGACCGTAAGGACCTGGCCATTCAGGCGTTGGCCGGTTCGGGGACGGTCAGTGATTTCGCCGCCCGGCACGGGGTGAGCCGCAAGTTCGTCTACCAGCAGACGCACAAAGCTCGTGCTGCGCTGGATGACGCCTTCTCGTCTGCCGTGCCGGACGGCGAAGTGCTGTTCGAGCTGGCGGTGACCAGGGCCTGGCTGCGTCAGGTGATCGTCGGGCTGACGTTGATCTGCCGTAGCTCGTATCGTGGCGTCGTGGAGTTCGTGCGTGACATGCTGAGCGTGCCGGTCAGCATCGGTTGCGTCCACGACGTGCTTTAGGCGGCCACGCGGCAGGCCAGCGCGATCAACCACGACCAGGATCTCTCGGGCATTCGCGTAGGCTTGCATGACGAGCTCTTCCAGGGTGCAACGCCGGTGCTGGCCGGCGTCGATGCCCAGTCGACGTACTGCTACATTCTTACAGCAGAGCGGCGTCGCGACGCGGACACCTGGGGCGTGCACCTGCCTAACGCCGCCGCGCAGGGGCTCGATCCTGACTATACGATCGCCGATGCGGGGCAGGGCTTGCGCGCCGGGCAGAAGGCGGCCTGGGGCGACACGCCGTGCCATGGAGACGTGTTCCACATCCAGCACCAGTGCGAAGGCCTCGCCAACACGCTGTCGCGCCTCGCCCAGGGCGCCACGTCGCGGCGCAAGGCGCTGCAGGCCAAGATCGGCCGCGCCGGCCAGCGGGATCCAGACAGCGAGCTTGTCGTCCAGCTGGAGCTGGCCCGTCATACGGAGGCTCGGGCGTCATGCCTCGCCCGCGACATCCGAACGCTCACCCAATGGCTGCGCCATGACGTTCTGGCCCTGGCCGGCCCGGCCCTGGCGACACGGCGAGAGCTGTTCGACTTCGTCGTCGAGGAGCTGGCGTCTCGCGAGCCCGAGGACGCACGACGCATCCGCCCGGTGCGTGTCGCCCTGCAGACCCAGCGCGACACCTTGCTCGCCTTCGCCGGCGTGCTTGATGCCAAGCTGGCCGCCATCGCGTGCGCCCACACCATCTCCGAGCCGCTCGTGCGCGAAGCCTGCATGCTGCACCGCCTGCCCACCACCTCACCCGCGTATTGGCAAGGGTGGAGCTGGCTGCGAGCGCGGATGGGAGGCAAGTTCCACGTCCTGTTCGACGCCGTGCGCCGGGCCATGGCGGACACGCCTCGCAGCAGCTCGCTGGTGGAGACCCTCAACCCGCGGCTGCGCACCTACTTCACCCTACGCCGTCACCTCTGCGGGAGCATCAGCAAGTGTGGGGTGGCTCGAATGGAAAACTGCCAGTGGCCCGCCGCCTCTTAACGTTCATCTGCCCGCTCGAACGCGAACACCCCACACTTCCTGATGGTTCCCAACATGACTAGCTCCAGACCCTAGCGAGACGGATTACCTCTGTTCCGTGCCCCTTTACGGCGACGGCCGCGTGAGCACCACCGACCAGGACCTCGGAATCCAACGCGCTGTACTTAAGGCAGCTGGCTTCAAGGTGACCCGCGTCGAGAACGCGTTGGGCACCCACCGCGCCGGCCGGACCGAGCTGCAGTTGCTTCTCGACTTCCTGCAGTCCGGCGACACCCTGGTGGTCACGCGCGTCGACCGGCTCGCACGATCGATGAGGGACCTGTAGGACGTCGTTTTCGAGTTGAAGCAGAGGCCTGCTCTGCGCAACCCACGACTGCCCCGTCGCCATCGAGGTGTTTGAGGGCCACAACACCGATCCGATAACGCCGGCAACACAGGTCAGGACGCTCAAGCAGCGCTTCCGGCTCGACCACATAGTCCGGGTGGGCGACTGTGGTGTACTCGTCCTAGCGAAGTGAAGTGGCCGGCGTCCAGCCGCGCAGGTCAGCGAAGCTCGCGGCGACGCCCACGCGACCGTGCAGATTAGCGTTGGGCTACTCCGCATCAGCCCGCGCGTTCGGAGTGAGACCTCCATCGATTAGTCTCGATCCCACGGGGTTACGCCGTTACGACCTGTAAACACTGGCGGTCGCCGCTCCTCAAAGGCGGTCAAACCTTCTGTTGCATCCGATCCGCGCAGCGTCGACACGACCGCGCGAGTTTCTTTACGTAATCCCGCTGCCATCTCACCGGACTTCGCTCGGCGCGCAAGCCGCTTCATGGCGGCCAGCCCAGCGGCACTCCGCCCAGCGAGGGTCCTGCAATACGCCAGGGCGCTCTCGTTGAGCTGATCGTCACCGACGACATAGTTGACCAGCCCCCATTCCGCCGCGACCGCCGCCTCAATCCAGCGCGCGCTGAAAAGGAGATCGAGGGCGCGAGGCAGGCCGACTGCGGCCGGAAGGCGCTGCGTTCCGCCCCAGCCTGGGATCAAGCCGAACTGCGCATGCTGGTCGCCGAAGCGGGCAGACTCAGCCGCAAATGCAATGTCGCAGGCCAGCAGCAACTCCAGTCCACCAGCCAGGCACAGGCCCTGGACGGCGACGATCACCGGCAGGTCGCTCGTCTCCAAAGCGGCCAGAACCGTTAGTCCGTGCTCGATGAATCGGCGGAGCTGCGGCTCGGTCTCCCGCAACCGCTTCACCTCCCCGAGGTCTGCGCCCGTGCAGAAGTTGCGCCCCTCTGCACGGATCAGGACCGCGCGCACCTCGCCGTCAGCCTCGAAACCCCGTAGGCCCGCGAGGATCCTGTCATAGGCGGCGGTCGACAGGGCATTGCCCATCTCCGGTCGGGCCAATTCAATGACGCCGACCGCGCCGCAGGCCCGCAACCGCACGGGTGGGTTGCCATCCGACATTTCGGTCTCCGGCACGGGCGCTTAGATCGGAGCGCCGGGCGGGAACGAGGGCGGCCGCTTCTCCCGGTGGGACGCGAGCCCCTCCTTCACTTCCGGTCCGCCAAACCCCAGGAATTCCAACGCGAGAGACGCGTCGAAGCTCGGGCCCATCTGGCGCAGCCAATTGTTCAAGGCATACTTCGTCCACCGGATGGCCGTCTGTGCGCCGCCTGCCAGGCGGCCAGCGACCTGGATCGCGCGGTTGTCGAGCTCCTCGTCGGCGACGGCGAGCGACACGAGCCCGATCCGCTCCGCCTCCTCTCCGAGCAAGGGATCGCAGAGCAGCAGGAAGTACTTGGCTTTGGCCATACCGCAGAGCAGCGGCCAGAGCATCACCGCGTGGTCGCCCGCCGCGACGCCAAGACGGGTATGGCCGTCGACGATCCGGCAGGTCTTCGCCGCGATCGAGATGTCGGCGAGCAGTCCGCACACTAGGCCCGCGCCGACCGCGACGCCGCGCATGGCGCTGACCACCGGCTTGCTGCAGTTCACCAAGTTGTAGACGATGTCGCGCGCCTCCTTCCAAACCTGCATGCGCGTGTCGAAATCGGAGATCATCTCATCGATCATCTCGAAGTCACCGCCGGCCGAGAAGGTCTTCCCGGCCCCGGTCAGGATGATCGCGTTCACGGTCGGGTCGCCGTCGACGTCGCGCCAGATCTGCGCAAGCTCCGCATGCATGGCGCGGTCGGCGGAGTTCATCTTGCCATTGTCCATCGTGATACGCAGCACGCGCTCATGCGGCCGGTCGAACTTCAGGCGGGTATAGTGGGAATAACGCTCATCGGTTTCCATGCTTGTTCGCCTTTCAGCAACGGCCTTGCCCAGTGTCAAATATTCCCGCGTCAGACAGCGTTTCTGCCGAGGCGTTCGCGAGCGACGATAAGGTGCATGATCTGTGCCGTGCCGTCGCCGATCTCGAGCCCCATCACGTCGCGCAGCCGCTGCTGATGCGGCAGGTCAGTCGACCAGCCATAATGGCCATGCGTCAGCAAACACTGATGGATGACGTCAACCGCAGTTTTTGGTGCGAGATACTTGCTCATCGCGGCCTCGGCGGTATGGGGGCGGCCGCGGTCGCGAAGGTCGAGGGTGTGGTAGCAGAGCTGCCGCGCGGCCGCGATCCTCGCCTCCCCCTCGGCAAGCGGGAAGGTCACGCCTTGGTAGCGGGACAGCGTGTTGCCGAAGCTCGTCCGCGTGAGGGTATAGGCCCATGTTTCGTCGAGCGACGCCTGGGCAGCCGCACAGCACTGCAATCCGATCAGCGCCCGGCTGTAGTCGAACCCTTGCATCACCTGGGCGAAGCCTTTGCCTTCGGCGCCGACGCGGTTCGCCGCCGAGACCGCGACATCGTCGAAGAACAGCGATCCCCGGCCGACGATCTTGCTCCCGAGGTCGTTCATGCGCGTCCGGTCGAGGCCTCGGCTGTCTGCGGCGACCAGGAACGCACTGACGCCGCGGGCGCCCTCCTCCGTCGAGCCGGTGCGGGCGAACACCAGGAAGGCATCCGCCTGCCCCGCCAGGCTGATTGAGGTCTTCTCGCAGGATAAAACATAGCGGTCGCCGTCACAACGCGCGCGGAGGCTCAGCCGAGCCGCGTCCGATCCAGCGCCCGGCTCGGTCAGCCCGAGCCCAAGCAGGGCCTCGCCTCGCACGATCCGCGGAACCCAGCGCTGCGCCAGGTCCGTCGAGGCGCTGCCGGCTATGATCTGCCCCACCAGCGATCCCAGCAACTGCACGTAAGCGACGTTGAAGTCGCCATAGGCGATCGCCTCGATAACCAGGCCCGCGGCCACGCTCGGCAAGCCAAGCCCGCCGTACGCCTCGGGCAACTCCGGTGCGATCAGGCCCAGCTCGCCCATCTCCCGCACCAAGGCCCGGTCGATATGCATCTCGGCCTCCCGCGATTGATAAGCGGGCGCCAGGCGGTCACGGGCGAACCGCGTCGCTGTGTCATGCAACGCGTCGCGCCATTCGTTGTCAGGCCCGCTCATGCCGGCGCACTTCCCAGGCGGAAATACTCGGGCCGGCCGGTCGGCCACGGATCGCCCCACATCTGCTGCCCGCCATCGACCGTCAGCACCTCGCCGGTCACGAACTTCCCGCTTTCGGCAAGCAAGTAGACGCAGGCCTCGGCGACGTCCCATGGGTGTCCGGCATGGAGCATCGGATTAGCCTCCGCGTAGGTCGCGGCGCCCTGCGGCGGATAGACGCCAAAACCCTCGGTCTCGACGCAGCCCGGCGCTACGCAGTTTACCCGGATGCGATGCGGCGCCCACTCGACCGCCACGCTTTTGGAGAGATAAATGACGCCGGCGCGGGCCGCACAGGTGTGCGCGATGCCCGGCATGCCGCGCCATACGTCGGCGACGATATTCACAAGATTGCCGGGCCGCGCTGCCGCGACCCACAGGCGCGCGAGAGCCTGCATCATATACCAGGTGCCGTTCAGGTTAGTGTCGATGACGGCGTTCCAGCCCTTCACGGAATAGTCCAGCGCGGCCTGGGGAAACTGGCCACCGGCATTGTTGACGGCGCCGTGGATGGGGCCGAGTTCGTTCCAGGACCGCTGCAGGAACTCTCCGACCGCTACCGGATCCCGGATGGTCAGCGCGCCATGATGCACCCGCGTCCCCCATCGCCGGAGGAAGGCGGCCGAGCGTTGCAGGTTCGCTTCGTCGCGCCCGCAGATCGCGAGGTCGGCGCCGAGCCGGACGCAAAGAGTCGCGATCGCCTTGCCCAATCCACTGCCAGCGCCCGAAACCATGATCACCTTGCCAGCGAGCAGTCCGTCACGGAACACCGTCGGGTGTTCGGCCAGCTCGTCCTCTGAGGCGCCAAAACCCGGCACCGTCAACCCGGCCGTCATAGGCTTCGCTCCGATGCCACAGCGGAGCCGGACTGCTGCGAGAGCTCCCGCGGCTTGAATTTCTGGACCTTCCCGGTCGGGGTGCGCGGCAAGCTCGGCATGACAACGAGGCGCTCGGGCCAGTACGTCTTTGCAAGCCTACGATCGACAAGGAAACTATTGAGGTCGGCGAGGGTGAGGTCGGTACGGCTGCGGTGGCCATCCGCCTTCAGGACCACGAAGGCGCAGGCGCGCTCCCCGAGGCGCTCGTCCGGCATGCCCACAACCGCTACATCGCCGATATCGGGATGCTCGAACAGGAGATTTTCCAGCTCCACGACGGGGATGTTCTCGCCGCCTCGGATGATGATGTCCTTTGAGCGTCCGGTGATGCGCACGTATCCGTCGCGGTCGATGCGCGCCATGTCCCCGGTATCGAACCAGCCGTCCGGGCCAGGCATGCCTAGACCGGGCCGGCGGAGATAGCCCGCGAACAGGCTGCAGGCGCGGATCTCGAGCCGTCCCTCCTCGCCTGGCGACAGGGGGTTACCCGCGATCCCAAGCACCCTGATCTCGGCGCCGTGCAGGCAGACCCCGTCCGCCTCGAATACCTTCTCCGGCGGATCCTCTGGCCGGGTCAGGGTGGCGGCGCCCATCTCGGTCATTCCCCAGGCCGAGAGGATTTTCGCGCCCATGCTGTCCGTTGCCAACCGCACCAGGGCACGTGGTATCGGCGCTCCTGCCGCGACGAATGTCTTGAACGACCGGAACGCGTCCGGGTCCCGCGCCGCGACTGAGGTGAGGTCGCAGAGGAAGGCAGCGGCGCCCATGCTGTAGGTTACGCTCTCCCGGCGGATGATCTCGGCGGCCGCGGCGGGATCCCAGATGTCCTGCAGCACCAGCGTGGCGCCCAGATAGAGCGATGCGATTACGCCATACATGAAGCCGGTTTGGTGAGCCAAAGGCGACGCCATAAGCAGCACGTCGTCCTCGGTCAGATGAAGGCGTTCGACGAAGGGGATGACGTTGCTGATGAGGGTATTGGATGTCACCAGCGCGCCCTTGGGCTCGCCCGTGGTGCCTGACGTGTAGCAGAGCTGGACGATATCATCCGGTCCGGAAGCATCCTCACGCGGGACGTTGTCGGCCTCGCTATTAAGCAATGCCTCGTCGAAGCCCTGTCCGGGGTCACCGCTAATGACAAGCACATGCCGCAATGACGGCAGGCGCTGCTTGAGCGAGGCTGCCGTCGCCGTATAGTCGTGGCCGCGGAACCGGCGCGGTACGATGAACACCTTCGACTCGGCTAGCCCAAGCATGAATTCCAGTTCGCGCTCCCGGAACACCGGCATGATGATATTCGACACCGCGCCGATGCGGACGCAGGCCAGATGCAGCGCCACCACCTGCCACCAGTTGGGCAGTTGGAACGAGACGACATCGCCCCTGGTTACGCCAAGCCTCCGCAGCCCCGAGGCGATCCGCATCGAGCGGGCATCAAGTTCGCGAAAGGAGATGGAGGTGCGTTCACCCGTCATGCTGTTGTAGTCGACGACGGCCGCGTGGTCGGCCCGTCGCCGCAGCGCGCGGCCCAGGAAGTCGAGCACAGTCACATCCCGCCAGAACGCCAACGTGCGCATGGCCCGGCAGTATTCGGAATTGAAGTTGGCGCCGAAATCCATTCTATGTTTCTCCCTTCGGCGGCGCACGCGGGTTCACCCGCGGCGCAATCCGCAAGTTTCGGCCTGCTAACCGCTCATGGTCAGCCCACCGGAAACGCTGAGCACTTGCCCGGTGATGAAGTTCGCGTCGTCGCTGGCGAAGAACACGATGGCTCCTGGAAGGTCCTCCGGCTCGCCAAGACGTCCGAGGGGAATGGAGCGCTGCATAGCTGCCGCCAGTTTGTCCGGGTTGCGCGCGCCATAGGCGCTAAAATAGGTCCCGGACGGGATATCGGATGTGAGGTTTGCGCCTTCGCGGCGCGTTGGCGAGGTGCCGGTGAACCATGGGGTGTGGGGCGATGAGGCTGGCCAGAGAGAGTGGG
>JAABVA010004733.1_pt1 | contig 12515 bp, 10 predicted proteins | sample 5560331 | NCBI WGS metagenome assembly JAABVA01 (sample SAMN12812661, study PRJNA571458) | rock metagenome | isolation source: Antarctica rocks | place: Antarctica: Victoria Land, Mt New Zealand sud | collected 2016-01-07
ACGGATCCGAGCGCTGCTCGCTGGGCGGCGGGGGGTTCGTGAGAGATCCCGGGTCCCCATCGTCTAGCGGCCCAGGACTCCGCCCTTTCACGGCGGCAGCACGGGTTCGAATCCCGTTGGGGATACGTAGCACCGCAGGTCACAGCACCATCAAGGCCCCGTAGCGCAGTTGGTTAGCGCGCCGCCCTGTCACGGCGGAGGTCGCCGGTTCGAGCCCGGTCGGGGTCGCTCGAAACGCCAGAGGGCCCGGCACCATAACGGTGCCGGGCCTTCTGCCGTTCGGCAGCGGCGTCAGCGCGGTCCGTTGCCAGGCCAGCGCGGTCCGTTCGGGCTGGAGACCCGGATCGTGCCCGGAAGCGCCGCGCTCGGGCGGCTGCTCGCTCATCCGCTGCCTCGGCTCAGCCGAGGACGAGGACGGCCAGCGGCGGGCGCGAGCGTATGCCGCACAGCCCGGTGTCCACTTCGACTGGCTCAAAGCCCTGAGTGCGCGCCCAGAACCTCAAATATTGGCCAGAACTCTGCCCGTGAGGAGCGGTGAGCGCCGTGCCACCCTGCCACCGGGCCGCACTCCTCACGTGGTCTGGTGAACGCCGCGGCGTTCGCTGCACGGCATACCGGCTGGTTCAGTAGGTGTAGAAGCCGCGACCCGTCTTGCGGCCGAGCAGTCCGGCGTCGACCATGCGGTTGAGCAGCGGCGGCGCGGCATACAGCGGCTCCTTGAACTCCTCGTAGAGCGACTCGGCGACCGCCCTCGTCGTGTCGAGGCCGATGAGGTCGGCGAGCGCCAGCGGTCCTTGGGGATGCGCGGCGCCGCGGACGAGGCCCTGGTCGATGTCCTCCGCCGTGGCGAAGCCCGACTCCAGCATGCGAACTGCGCTGAGGATGAAGGGGATGAGGAGGGCGTTGACGACGAAGCCGGCCCGGTCCGGGCAGTCGATGGCGTGCTTTCCGAGGGTGCCCTCGACGAAGGCGCGCGCCGCCTCGGTGGTCTCCGTCGCGGTGAGGAGACTGGGCACCAGCTCCACGAGCGAGAGGACCGGCACGGGGTTGAAGAAGTGGACCCCCAGGACGTGGCTCGGGCGCTCGGTCACCACCGCGAGCTTCATGATCGGGATGGAGGACGTGTTCGACGCCAGGATGGCGCCAGGGGAGGTGACAACCTCGTCGAGCCGACGGAAGAGGGCCACCTTGGCGCTCTCGTCCTCCACGATCGCCTCGACGACGAGCTCGCGGTCCGCGAGCGCAGTCAGGTCGGTGACCACCGAGACCCGGTCGAGGACCTCGTCGGCGCTGTCGAGCTTGCCCCGCTCCTGCGCGCGCCGCAGTGACTTCTCGAGGCGCCGGAGCGCAGCGTCCGCGGCGGTACCGCCGGACTCCACCACAACGACGTCCAGCGCAGCGCGGGCACAGACCTCCGCGATGCCGGCGCCCATGAGGCCGCCCCCAACCACACCGATCCGCGTCATGGACATGGAAGCGTCCTCCTCTCCTCGCCCGGCGGCCAACGGCCGCCACGTGGTCCTGAACCGCTCGATCGTAGGACACCTGTCGGCTGCGTCCGGACGCGCGCGACGCGTCCGTTGGGGCTCATGAAACGGCCGTGACCTCCAGGAGCAGGGCCTGGCCGGGGTTGAGGGTCGGCAGCGTGACCCCCACGGTGGTCAGCACGACGCCCGGCACCACCACGGGGTGCTCGCGCGTCGCCTCGAACCAGGCCGGCCCCGCGAGCTGGTGAGGTGACGCCGGGCCGGCGTCCTCCCGCAGCCGGACCTCGTAGTCGCGACGAGAGTCGAGGCCGGGGAACGGGACTCGGCCGGCCTGCGCGGCAGCCGAGCTGCCCAGCCGGGCCCAGCAGAAGAGCGCCCGTGAACCATCCGTGGCGACCGAGCCGTGGAGCAGGGTCTGCTCGTCTGCGAGGTCGGCGTGCACCCGCCGGCCACTCTGGACCAGGCCGCGGAACTCCTTGTATGAGGCCGCCCACCGGGACAGCTGCTCGATCTCGTCGGGGGTGCACCGGGTGAGGTCCCACTCGACTCCCGCCGACCCGAAGAGCGTTGTCAGGAGGCGGAAGGGCGTGTCTGACACCCTGTTCGTCGTGTGGGAGCGCGGCGGTCCGACGTGGCTTCCGATGTACTCAGGAGGCACGAGGACCTCGGTCCAGCGCTGGATCGACTGGCGCTCGACCGGGTCGTTGCAGTCCGAGGTCCAGACGCGGTCGGTGTGCTCGAGCACGGCCAGGTCCACGCGCCCGCCCCCCGAGGAGCAGGACTCGATCTCGAGACCCGGACAGCGCCGCTGGATCTCGTCGAGGAGGGCATAGAAGGCGAGAGTCTGGTCGCGGGTGCCCGGCCGGTCTCCGTCGGGGCTGCGGTGGACCGGCTCGTGCAGCTCCCGGTTGTGGTCCCACTTGAGGAAGTCGATCGAGTAGCGAATGACGATGGAGGAGATGCTGGCGACGAGATAGTCGAATGCCGAAGGCTTGGCGATGTCGAGGACGTACTGGTGCCGGGAGGATCCTCCGAGCCCGGCCGAGGGACCCAGGATCCAGTCGGGGTGCTCGCGGGCGAGGGCGGAGTCCAGGTTGACCATCTCCGGCTCCACCCACAGACCGAACGTCATGCCGCGACGGCGGACATGGTCCACGAGAGGGGCCAGGCCGTCGGGCCAGACGTGCTCGTCGATCTGCCAGTCCCCTAGGCCCGCGCGGTCATCGCGTCGCCCCCGGAACCAGCCGTCATCGAGCACGACCCGCTCCACACCGATCTCGGCCGCCTTGTCGACGAGCTCCGTGAGCCGCCCGAGGTCGTGCTCGAAGTAGACCGCCTCCCAGGTGTTCAGCAAGAGGGGCTGTGGCGTGCTCCGCGGGTGGTCGGAGCGGAGCTGGGCGTGAAACCGGTCGGCGATGCCGTCCAAGCCCTCGTCCGACCAGGCGAAGGCGACGCGCGGGGACTCATAGCTCTCCCCCGCGCGGAGGCGGACCTCGCCCGGACGGAGCAGCTCTCCCCCGCCGAGCACGGCCGAGAACGCGCCCGCCCCCTCGGGAAGGCGCTCGACGAACCATTGCTGGTCGCCGCTCCACGCGACGTGCATCGACCAGATCTCGCCGGAGCGTGATGCGAAGGCGGGAGTGCCGACGCTGAGAAGGTAGGGCGAGTCCGCGCCCGGCTTGCCTCTCCGCACCTGACGGGCGTGCTGGCCGTCGCGGACCTGGCCGCGCTGGGGACTGCGCTCCCGGCTCCACTTGCCGGTGAGGTCGAGGACGTCGGTGGCCCGGGCCGGCACCGGCAGCACGGCGACGACACCGGTCAGGTCGTAGGGGGCCTCGCCAGTGGCAGCCTCGGCGGTCACCGTGGTCTGCACCTCGACGAGGCCGTGCTCGGACAGCCCGATGGTCAGCTGGATCGCCAGGCGGGACAGGTCGTCGAGAAGGTGGACGACGATCTGGCCGCCTCCTCGGCCCGCCTCCTCGAGCGTCGCTGACACGGTCTTCGGGCGAGGAGTCGTCGCCGTGCCTGCTCGGTGGCCGGAGATCGCCGGAACGCCGGACCATCCCTCGTACTCGGTAGGAAGCAGCGAGAACGCCCGCGGCGCGTCTGGGGCGCTGTGCAGCTGCGCGGTTCCACCCGTCTTCGCGAGCACCTCGAGCGCCGACCCCGACACGGGGCCCAGGTCGGCACCCCAGTGCAGCACGACCGGCACGTCGGGGCGCAGGTCGACGATGAGCGATACGCCGGCCGAGCGGAGGTGGATGATGGGGTCATGATCGGCTGACAAGAGCGGTCCTTCGTCGGGGAGGCTGGTGGGCACCATGATGGTGTGCTGTAGGTCGGGAGGGAGCGTCATGGGGCTCCTACTTCGACGGCACGGCCGGGCGCCTCGCCGCTGCCCCCGTTGGCCCCGTTGCCAGCCAGGCGCGGGACCGGACCTGGGACTCCGGTATAGTCATGCCACGCCGGAAGCGATCCGGCTATCTGTTTGCCCAAGTGATTTCCTTTGACCAGCAAGCCCGGCCAGGTAGCTCAGTTGGTACGAGCGTCCGACTGAAAATCGGAAGGTCGGCGGTTCGACCCCGCCCCTGGCCACTCTCTCAACCGCAGGTCAAAGCCCTTTTGACCTGCGGTTTCGTGCGTCTAGGGGTTCGCTCTCCGATGACCGCGAATGGCCGTGAGACACCCGGATTAACCGCGTCGTGCCCCGAGTTAGGGCACGAGTTAGGGCACGGATATCGATGTGGGGCTTCCTTGATGCGGACCCCCGGCCAACTGGAACCGGCGTCACCCGAGTCGACACTCGGGCCACCGTCACACCCGCATGCCAGAATCAACACAGACGACGGCGCCGAAGCTGCACCAACGCTCAACAGCCAAGCGATGAAAGATCCGGGCTAGGGGAAGGGTCAACCTTTGTGCTCTAGCGTCTTGGCTGCGGCTGCGTCTCGGCCGCGATCGACGCGGCTCGACGGGGGGCGGCGGCGTCGCTGTGGTCTCGGCGAGATCTCCGGGCGACGAGGAGGCCGCCGCCGGTGAGAATGATCAGCGCGGCGGCCGAGATCAGGAACGGTCACGATCCCGGCGTGGTGCCGAAGGTGCTCAGTGCCACGAAGGAGACCGTGCCCGGAACGATGCCCCCCGCGGTGCCGATGGCGTAGTCCGTCGTCCGGACCGACGTCAGTCCGGCGGCGTAGTTGATGGCGGTGAACGGCAGTACCGGGACCAGCCGCACCGCGATGACCGCGGGTATCCCCCGCCGGTTCAGCAACGCATCGACTCGAGCGACCCGAGCGCCGGTGATCCGTTCTACGGCGTCACGTCCAAGCACCCTGCTCAGGGCGAACGCCGCCGCCGCCCCCAGGAGTGCCGCGAGAAGGACCACCCCGACTCCGAGCAGCAGCCCGAACAGCACGCGGGCGAGTGCGGCGAAGACGTTCTTGGGCAATGGCAGCAGTGTCACCATCGCGTAGAGCAACCCGAACAGTACGGGGGCGGCCGGGCCGGCCGCGGTGGAGCGCACGCGGATCTGCTGCGCGTCCGGCAGGCCCACGACGGCCGCGGTCACTCCCGCGGCGGCGAGGATCGCGACCAGGGCGAGCAGGCGCGCCCAGGCTGCTCGGCCGGAGGGGCGTGGCGGTTCGGCACCGCCGGAGTTCGGCTGGCGCGCCGGCGCGGATTCTGCCCGGTGGCGGGGCTGCCTCACTGCGGGGACCGGGTGGAGGTGGGTGGCCGGTGAGCATCCAGCGCCTCCTCCACGTCGTGGCCCCGGATCAAGCCGTCGAGGCGGGTCACCTCGCGGCCGTCCCGAAGCAGGATCAACGTGGGGATGGATTGCACGTCGAAGTCGCCGGCCGCATCGGGGCTCGCGTCGACGTCGATGCGGTAGCCGAGGAACTCCCCGGACCGGCGGTGGGCGATCTGCTCCAGCCGGGGCTCCAGTGCTCGGCACGGCGCGCACGAGGCCTGCCAGAAGTCCAGCAGCACAAGACCCGGCACATCGAGCGCGGCGCGCATGTCGGTGTGGCCGAGGCGGTGGAAGGAGGAGGACATGGGACTCCTTGCAGGGGAAGATCGGCGGTGGCCTCCACGACCCCGTCCAGACGACGCAGTGCTGTACCAATCCGCTGCTCGCATCCCGAGCAGTGGTCACGCACGAAGGAGAGACGATGATGCAGCTCGTGACCGTCGGAAGCGCTGCCGAGCAGACAGGGCTCAGCGCCAAAGCGATCCGTCTCTACGAACGCAAGGGACTGCTCGCGGAAGCCGAACGGACTGAGGCCGGGTACCGCCTGTTCACCCCCGACGACATCGCGGTCCTGCACTTCATCCGACGCGCCAAGACCCTGGACCTGGGTCTGGAGGAGATCAAGGACATCCTTGACCTCCAGCGAGGCGGCGAGCAGCCCTGCCAACCGGTCACCGCGATGCTCGACACACACCTGGCTGACCTCGATCAGAAGCTCGCCGACCTGCGCAGGCTGCGCGACTCCCTGCGCAACGCGCGTCGGGCCGCCGCCGCCGCCCGACGCGAGGGCAACCCGGCAGTCGTCTGCCAGATCATCGAATCCGCGTCCGCCTCGCCTGCTCTTGAACCCCCCATGAGCTCCGCGCAAGCCGGGGCGCCCGCCCGCGCCTCGGGAGAGGCTGAACCTGCGCGGAATCTCCCGAGCCAGGACGCGTGAGGAGACCGGCCTCGCTCGAGGCGGTTTCGTTCGGACTGCCTGTCGTGCCACCTGCTCATGTCCGGCGAGACGACGTCCGCGCGAGGTCAGGTCGTTCCCGTTCACCCGACCGGATGTGCGAGGCGTAGAAGCCTGCAACTGCTGAGTGGAGGGCCGCGCCAAGCTGCCGGCGCATGGGTGGCTCGCACTCAGCGGCTGGGGCGGGTCAGGTCATCGTTGGTCTGCCGGTCGGCTTCGACGGCCTGGGAGGCTTTGCGGGCGGCGATCAGGACAGGGTCCCACAGCGGGGAGAACGGCGGGGCGTAGGACAGGTCGACGTTCAGCAGTTCGGAGACCGTCGTCTCGTGCCACAGTGCCGTGGCGAGGACGTCGATGCGTTTGGCGGCGCCCTCCTCGCCGACGATCTGGGCTCCCAGCAGCCTGCCGGAGCCCCGCTCGGCGACGAGTTTGGTGCGGATCGGTCTGGCTCCCGGGTAGTACCCGGCCCGGGTGGTCGAGTCGACCGAGACGCTCACCGCCTCGAAACCGGCGGCCTCGGCTTCGGCCTCCCCTAGGCCGGTACGGCCGACTTCTACGTCGCAGATCTTGGTCACCGCGGTGCCCAGCACGCCGGGGAAGGTCGCGTATCCGCCGCCGAGATTGATCCCCGCGGTGCGGCCCTCCTTGTTCGCATGCGTGCCCAGCGCGATCGTGACCGGCCGGCGCGAGACCCGGTGGAACTTCTCCACGCAGTCCCCCGCAGCCCACACTCCGGCCACACGGGTCCGCAGCCGCTGGTCGACCGCGATGGCGCCGGTGGGCCCCAGCGGGATCCCGGCGGTTGCGGCCAGCTCGCTGTTGGGGCGCACCCCCAGGCCGAGAATGACCAAATCGGCGGGAACGGTGCCCTGGTCGGTGACCACCGCTCGTACGCGTCCGGCGTCGGTTTCGAAGCCGGTCACGGCCTCCTCGAGCCGCAGCGTCATCGTGAACCGCCGCATCGCCTCGACCAACATGCCACCCATGTCGGGGTCCAGGGTGTCCATCGGGGTGCGGCCTCGCTGGATGACAGTGACGGGGATCCCCCGCGCACACAGGGCTTCGGCCAGTTCCAGGCCGATGTAGCCGGCACCGACCACGACCGCGCTGCGGGGAGGTTCCCGCTCGAGCGCCGCACGAACCGCCAGCCCGTCGTCGGGTCTGCACCCCGAAGATGCCCGCGGCATTGATACCGGGCAGGGGCGGGCGGATCGGCACCGCACCGGTGGCAATCATCAGCTGGTCGAAGGCCTCCCAGGTCTCGTCACCGGTGGCAAGGTCGCGGGCCAGAACTGCCCGCCGATCCAGGTCGATGACCAGGACCTCGTGGCGAACCCGGGCCTCGATCGCGTGATCGTGGACGAACTGCTCCGGAGTGCGGGCGATCAGGGCGTCCAGGTCCCCGACGACGTTGCCGATGAAGTAGGGGATGCCGCACGCCGAGTACGAGGTGTAGCCGCCGCGCTCGAACGCGACGATCTCCAGGTCATCGGGGCCGCGCAGCCGCCGGGCCGCCGACGCCGCACTCATCGCAGCGGCATCCCCGCCGACCACGACCAACCGCTGCCTCATCTCACGTCCTCGCCCTCGCGGACCGCCCGGTGCCGCTCCCGCAGGTCCGGCGGCCCAAGGCGAGCTGGTGCACCTGGTCCCACAGCGACCACGCCCGATCAGGGGTCGGAACACTGTCGAGCTTGACGAACACCGTGTGCTCCGCACCGAGCACGAGGCTCGGAGTGCCGAACACGCCCAGCCGCTTGGCCGCGGCGTGCTCGCCGGCCAGTCCCTCGAACGCCCGGTCGTGGTCCCACCCGCCCATCCCGGCGTCGCGACCGAACCCCACGATGTCCCCGGTCGAGAGCCGGGCGGTCTCCTCGTGCCAGGCGGTGAACATCCGGCGGCGGTAGTGATCGACGTCCCCGCCATCGGCACCGACCGCCACGTGGACCGCGAGCGCGATCAGCGAGACGTTCTCGGCCAGCGCGGCCCGCTCGAAGACCGGCGGTCCGTCCCCGGCACGGTTCTGCTCGAGCAACGAGAACGGCCGCCACACCATCTCCACACCGTCCAAGGCGTCGAGCCAGTGCCTGGCCCGATTGGAGAACCCGCAGGTGTAGTCGAAGAACACCTCAACATCGATCCCGATCTCCCTCATCTCACAATGGTCGGTCATGCAGTCCCGGCTTCCCAGCCAACGGGAGCTCGCCTTACCTCTGAAGTCGCCCGGTTGGCCCGGGCGCAACGCACGGACCTGTGAACTTGGCGGGTTCAACGAGCGCGCCCTCGGTCGAGCAGCAGACCCAGGGTGGTGCCGTAAACCAGGTGCAGCAGGAGGGTGGGCCGCGGCGATCCTGGCGGTGATCCCGGTGCCGAACAGCCCCCAGCCCAGGTAGGGCAGCCAGGCCAGACCCATCAGCGCCCACAGCACCACGCCGTACCCGATGCCCTTAGCCACAGTGACTCCTCGCAGCACCACCGCGAGGACGGCGCCCGCGGTCGCGCTCCGTAACCGAGGTGCGCCAGTACCGCGAGCCGAATCAGGGCGGGCTTGGGCACCGAGCCCACAGTGGGCGACCAGGACTTGCGGAATCGGCTTGGGCATCGGGAAAATCTCGGTCGCGAACCCGGCGATCATCAGCACGCTCATCGCCAGTGTGGCCACGAAGGTCGCCGGATCGCCGATGGGTCACCTTCACCTCCACGTCGAGCCGAGCGGTCGCAACCCCGGCGGACAGCCTGGCCTGTCCCAGTTGACGGGAGACACCCGTGGGCACGCACGAAGTAGCGACCTAGTGCGGCGTGCCGTGCGGCCCGCTGCCCGGGGTCGAGGAGGCCGGGCACACCGCCCCCCTCCCGAGGTCCGGTCGGGTGTCGAACCGCGGACCCGTGGTTCGCGACCGCTCACGGCGGCGTGTTCACGGTGAGCCCCCACCGCCTGCGCCGGTCGGGCACCGGCCCGCGTGTCCGGCTGGCGGGCTGGCTACGGGAGGCCGGTCGGTGGCCTCCCCGCCGGACGCAGCAGGGACCCGAGCCCGAAGTCCCTCATCCCCTGAGCCAGGACAAGCCCCCACAGGCACCCGAGACCACCGCAGGCAACACAGGTGCGGGCACCGGTGATCACGCCGCTCGCCGTGGCCTGCCTCTGGGCCGCCCTTGCCTACCGATCCCCGACGTCACCTACTGGCCCTGACCCCGGACGGTGGACACGGGGTTATGCGGCTTCTGCTGCTGCCGCAGTCTGGTTGCAGTGTTGCAGTTCGAAGGCGACGGGGCTGATCTGGCCGATCGAGGAGTGCCGGCGGCGGCGGTCGTGACCGGTCCTCGATCCATGCCCCGACTGCCTGTGTGGCGCCGCCCCGGGTGGGCCAGACCCGGCGGTAGTAGAACTCGGTCTTCCAGGTCGCGAAGAACGACTCGGCCATCGCGTTGTCCCAGCAGATCCCGGTGAATCCCATCGACCTGGTGATGCCGTTCTCTGCCGCGAACTCGGTGATCGGCGCGAGGCGTACTGCGTGCCCCTGTCGGTGTGGAACACGACCTGCCCATGCAGCTCGCCACGCAGGGTGATCGCCATCTTTAGGGCGTCCTGGACGAGATCGGTGCGCATGTGATCGGCGATCGCCCACCCGATCACCCGACGCGAGCAGGCATCGATCACGGTGGCCAGGTACAACCATCCTTCCCAGGTCCGCAGATAGGTGATGTCGCCCACCCAGACGGCGTTGAGGACCCCGGTGTCCCACTGCCGCTTCGCGGCATCCGGTGGGTAGGTATCGCCACTGTCGCGCTGGGTGGTGCTACGCCACTGCCGCGGGCACCCCCCGCGCAGGCCGAGCTTGCGCATCGTTTTCGCGACCGTCTTGCGGGAGATCCTCTCGCCATCCTCGCGTAGATCGGCCAGGATTCGAGGTGCGCCGGAGACCTCGTCGGACTCGCCTTGGAACCAGGCGATCTTGGCCTCGATCCGCTCGGCCCGCACCGCCCGCTTCGAGGGAAGCCGCTTGGCCCAGGCGTAGAACCCTGAGCGTGAGACCTCGAGCAGCCGGGCCATCCGCGAGATGCTGAAGTCGCTCCTCTCCGCGTTCAGTGCGAACGCTTCTGGTTCGTGTCCGATGCTGCCTGGGCGAAGAAGAGGGAGGGTCGGGTGGCCGGGGGGAATCTCACCCCCCGGCTCCCACGGAACCGTGCGTGACAGTCTCCCATCACACGGCTCTTACCATCCTGTCGGAAGGAATCCTCGGGTCCATTGCCATTGCGCGAATCCGCGTGGGTAGCGGTTTCCGAGCGCGTCCCACCATGCCTTGGCTTTCTTGAACCCGTGGAGCCGTCGGTATTTCTTGCGAGACCACCGCACCAGATAGGTGTTGATGCGTTTCAGGAGTGGATACAGCGCGGTGCGGTAGAACCGCCCGTAGTACTGCATCCAGCCGCGCACGATGGGATTCATCCACCGGGCGAGGTCGGCGAGATCGGAGCCGACGTGCAGGTGGATTCGCCACCTGCGCACCTGTTGGCCCATCGCCTTGAGCGCCTCCCGCGACACCGCCGGCAAGAACGAGGGGAACTTGACCCCGTGCTTGTCCCGGGCGCTGCGGGTGCGGAACGTGTACCCCAAGAACGTGAACGACACGTGCTCGTAGGAGCGGCGCCGGTTGTTGTCCTTGCAGTACACGATCTTGGTCTTGGCCGGGTGTAACGCCAACCCGACCGCCACCATCCTCGCCGCGATCGCCGAGCGCAACCGCTCGGCCTGGCCCAACGTGCTGGCATGGACCACCACGTCGTCGACATACCTTGCGAACGTGACGCCGGGGTGCTCCCGAGCCATCCACGCATCGAAGGCATAGTGCAGAAACAGGTTCGCCAGCACGGGCGAGACCGCTGAACCCTGCGGGGTCCCGCGGTCTCTGGCCACCAACGTCCCGTCCGGGTGAGCCAGCGGCGCAACCAGCCACCGCTTGACATAGAGCACCACCCACGGATCGTCGGTGTTCGCCTCCACCGCCTTGACGAGCAGGGCATGGTCGACGCTGTCGAAGAACGCACGGATGTCCAGATCGAGCACCCAGTCCTTCTTCCAGCATCGATCCCGGGTGACCTCGATCGCTTCCAGTGCGGACCGCCCGGGGCGGTAGCCGTAGGAGTCCGGGTGGAACATCGGTTCCACCCTCGCCTCCAACCGCGCCGCCACCACCGTTTGAGCCACCCTGTCCGCGACCGTGGGCACACCCAGCACCCTGACGCCGCCATCGGCCTTCGGAATCGACACCGCACGCACCGGCGGCGGAAAGTAGGACCCCGAGGACATCCGATTCCAAACCCGGTACAGGTTTCCCTTCAGGTCGGTCTCGAACTCCTCGATGGACTGCCCATCCACTCCCGGTGCGCCCTTGTTGGCCTTGACCCGCCGATATGCCTCCCAAACCTCCCACTTCGAAATATCGAACGACTTTCCCCTTGACACTGATGTGTCCACCCGATTCCTCCCAAGAACTCTGGTTGATCGAACAAACAAACCTCGAATGGTCCGGCCCCTTCACTCCACACCCATTACAGGTGCTTCATCACTACTACGAGCCGGTCCGCCAGCACTCCCCGCATCGGTACTCAACGCCTCACAGTTTCTGCTGCTTGACGCTCTTCCTCTCAACACCCACACGCCCGGTGGTCATATCGGGGACTGCCTTCCCACGTTCCGTGCAACAGCCGCAGATCAGGCTCGCGTCGCCTCCATGCCGGACACCATCTGGCCAACCAGCGGGTACCCGCCAGACTCATCCCGGGACCAAAAAGACGCCCCGGTTTCGATGTCACCTATATTCCATTTCGACACGTCGTCAGCGATTCACTCACGTTCGCCTTCCTGATCCCCACCTGACGCCTCAAGGACGCCTTTTCCTCATCGCTCACCACGCACGGCATTCAACCGGCGCAGCATGAGGTGGTTTGGAGCCTCCCCCCGCAGGAGCGACTCCGAAGGGCCAAAAACCTTCATCTATTGCACAGCACCGCCTTCACCCGGACCTACCTACTCGACCCAGGCGCCAGCGTTCGTGGCACACCTTTTTTCAAGAACGCCCGACCCACTGGGCGCGATCATCGGCTGGTGGCTAGCCAGACAGGACGCACTGCGCCCACGCAAGATCCGTGAGCGCCACTGGCGTTCCAGCTGACCTCACGCGGCTGCGGCACCAAGCTATCCGACGGATCCCTGGTGGGGCGACAGCGCCGACGACCCGGGTCGCATGTCGAGCCGGCGGCCCGAGTCCTGCGCGTGGACCCTCAAGCGGCACCGCGGGCGGGGTAGTCGCTGTCCTGCGCGAAA
>JAABVA010004734.1_pt1 | contig 12511 bp, 11 predicted proteins | sample 5560331 | NCBI WGS metagenome assembly JAABVA01 (sample SAMN12812661, study PRJNA571458) | rock metagenome | isolation source: Antarctica rocks | place: Antarctica: Victoria Land, Mt New Zealand sud | collected 2016-01-07
GAACCTGATGGGGAGAGAAAATAAAATCGGTGCAAAAACAACACTTATATGCTGTTTACTCGTTTACTCGTCTCCGGGTAAGACTGGCGAACAAAGCCAGTAGAGACACAATGGCATTGTTTACACGACAAGAAGAGGTAAGATGGAAACAAAAGAAACAAAGGCGACCAGTTGGGCCTTTCACTGACACGCTTTGAGCAAGGTTCTAATAAAGAATTACTTGCTCCATTGTCTAGATATTGGTGAGTGAACGATCCATGGTGCTTGTAAAAGAAAGTGAACCAAAATATCGTTCGATGCGGTGGGTGGGATTCGAACTTGCAACAATGAGCGAGGTTCAACACCAAATCGAGCCTCTCAAGTAGTATCTCCATAGTTCAAAAAGACAAAAGCTCTAGTGGAACTCCCGAAGCCGCGTGCTTCAGGGGGTCCACTATACGAAACCCCAGAGGGATTTACTCCGATGTCGAATGGATCTGGCCGGCTAGCTCTCAGGAGTGAACCAAGTCTCGGAGAATTACCAGAAAGTTGCGTACAACCCATAGGCGTATCCTTGCGAATAGCGTGGGGTGGCCGAAGCGCATATTACAGTACGGCTCTGAACCCCACTAAGTTAGGTTGAGTCCAGTTGAGCCATCCAGCCAGATCCATGATTGATTTGGTCCCTACTTTAATTATGAACCATGGCCATAGTCCCAAACACACCCACCCCAACGCCCCGGTGACGCTTCAATCTCCATAAGATTATATGCAAACTGTTCTTTCAAATTATTCCGACGATTTGTCCCAATCAGAATTCGTTCGCAGGTTGTTTTGTTGGTGGTCGTTGTGGACGGTGCATATACAGCCAGTTTAGCACCTTCGCACACACACTTGCCACCAACACCGCGATACATCTAACACCAAGAACATCAGACTCCATCTATATCACAGCTTGGAATGAACAGGATATACGTACGTCTTCGGCGAGCTATCGACACTACTGACAACATAAATCAAGTATTTTTCCTCTTATTCCACCATAATTCGGGCTCGGCTTGCCGACCGGACGATTTCCAAGTCGCAAGTTCGCCTTCCACATCATTGTACTATGGGCTGCGCAGCCACGATGAGAGCCGAACAACAACATCTTGATCAAGATCGACATAGCTCCGATGACCCATAGGTGTGACAGCACGAAGTCGAACTCAAAGGATGACTCCTAGGAGGAGAGGACTTTCGGCATATCTTGGCTCGAACAAGGCCAAAGCAACGGTCGCAAAGAGAAGGATATGATAACACATGGTGCGGACGTCGAAAAATGGATGGCTGGCAGTTTGACTTCAGCCACCACGAGCCGATGGAATCCTCGCACACAGGCAGTCGAGATGAACAGGAGTCGTTGGATGCTGAACAAGGTCTCCATATGCCAGAAAGGCACGTCTGGCCTCCATGAATGGGGACGGAGGTGACCGGTTCATCATAGGATCCCACTACCACAGTTTCGGATCCATCATTGACTGCCGCCGTTCAAGAAGACACGATGCTTCAAGTCAGCCATAGTGGAGTCAGAACGGACATGGAGAAGGGGTCCTTGAGAAGCCACAGTCCCGGCAGAGTTCAACACCTCGATACAGCGCGACAGTGACTGACGATGAAGATATCATGGACTACAGCGTTACTGGAGGATGAAGATGATAAGGCAAAGGAAGGGAAGAAAAGGGAAGGGAAGGGAAGAGAAGAGGAGGGAAGGCGATGGGATGTCGTCCAGATATCCAGTCAGAGCTCGTCGCTAAAAGCTTCCTTCAGGGTGGTGTGACTATGCCCAAGCTGGGATATCCTAACCCTGTACAGTGACATAAAGCATACCTTAAGGTATACCCGCCCGGACTGTAACTTACCATGCAGTACAGTAACTTACATGGCTGGGATTGAAAGAAAAAGTGCGGGGCCTGCGCAGGCACGCCCATTGAACATTTACTATACATTTATTACGCTGTTAATTACGTTATGGTTAACTAACTTAAGTTATGGGTTGTGTTAGGGCGTCAGACAGTTCGGAAAAGGCCTGATAGTAATGACACCTTACGGTATTTGTACCTAACCCTTTGTCGAAGCATGGAGAGGTACTTAATCACGAGACTTCATTTGAGTTGTACTTTGTACCTTGACTTACCTAAGCTGTTTAGCTTAGCTGAAGGAAAGAAGGAAAGAAGGAAAGTTTACCCCAACCAGCGGAGCTGCTCAACACGCTGCCCGCTCTGGAGCGAAGCCGGTAGTCAGTCACCTTCGTTTCCTCTGTTGATGTTCGTCCAATTGCGCTTCTTGAGTACATTCGGAGAGAGGCTGTAGGCTGTCTGTATGTAAGCGTGTGGATATATATGCATTGAGTCACTCGTACGTACGTTGTTTACCTTAGTATCTGACCTTCCACTTCCAGTGTGGGGAAGCTTGTCAAGCTTGTCAAGCTTGTCAAGCTTGTCCACTCGCTTTTTGCTTGGCCGAAAATTACTACTACCCTGGCAAATATCGATGTTTGAAAACTGACTGACTAACTTACCACACCCAAATAGCTCTGCGAATTCGAACCTACCAGCTTGGGAAGGCAGCACGGTCACTGGTACCTGCCTCAGGTAGATGGATTCAATTGCATCTGCTGCCATGGCCTCCGCCGCAACCTCACAGGTCGCCGGTGCTCACACAAACGGCACCATGGAGGACGCCGACTCCGGAAAGCGAGACATTAAGAGCCATTTGCTCTTCGAGGTCTCGACCGAAGTTGCCAATCGAGGTGGGCTTGACCGTGCAGCCGACGATGACTTCAACGTTGACCACTTGTAGTTGGAGGCATTTACTCGGTCATCAAATCGAAAGCGCCCGTCACCACCGCCGAGTATGGAGACAGATACACCCTCATCGGCCCGCTCAACACTGCTTCGGTATTTGCCATTGCTGGTCGCAGCGCCGAGAAAAGCGCTGATGGATGACTAGGCTGCCGTTGAAGTCGAACCCCTCACGCCGACCAACCCCGAGCTCGCCCAGTCGATATCGAACATGCAAGCACGAGGGATAGGGCTGGTATACGGCAGATGGTTGATCGAAGGTGCTCCGCGGGTTCTGTTGATCGATACCAAGACTGGCTACCGTTTCCTGGACGAGTGGAAGGCCGACCTTTGGAATACGGCTGGCATCCCCTTGCCTCCGGGCGATGATGAGACCAACGAGGCGGTCGTCTTCGGTTACCTGGTCGCTTGGTTCCTTGGAGAGGTACGCCGTTGCAATCAATCACGGCGAGCCTGGCTGACTGGAGTACGTAGTTTGTATCTCACGAGAAGCGGAGGGCGATCGTGGCCCACTTCCACGAATGGCTGGCAGGTGTTGCTGTACCCTTGACCAAAAAGAGACGGATAGATGTGACCACCATCTTCACCACTCACGCCACGCTTCTGGGACGATACCTCTGCGCCGGTTCGGTAGACTTCTACAACAACCTGCAGTATTTCGACGTGGATGCGGAAGCGGGCAAGCGTGGCATCTACCATCGGTACTGCATCGAGCGCGCGGCGGCGCATTCTGCCGACGTCTTCACCACCGTCTCACACATCACCGCCTACGAGAGCGAGCATCTACTGAAACGGAAACCGGACGGTGTGCTGCCAAACGGGCTGAATGTCAAGAAGTTCTCCGCCATGCACGAGTTTCAAAACCTCCATCAGCAGTCGAAAGAAAAGATCCACGACTTTGTCCGCGGCCATTTCTACGGTCACAACGATTTCGAGCCCGAGAACACACTTTACTTCTTCACTGCGGGGCGGTATGAGTACCGAAATAAGGGCGTGGACATGTTCATCGAGGCTCTGGCGCGCCTGAACCACCGGCTGAAGACGTCGGGGTCCAAGACGACCGTCGTCGCTTTCATCATCATGCCCGCACAGACTCAGTCCTTGACCGTCGAAGCACTCAAGGGTCAAGCCGTCATCAAATCACTCCGGGATACAGTCGACATCATCGAGCGAGCCGTCGGCAAACGCCTCTTTGAGCGCTCGTTGACCTGGCACGAAGGCGACAACCTCCCCGACGACAAGGACCTGCTGAGCAGCGGAGACCGCATCATGCTTCGACGTCGACTATTCGCCATGAAGCGCAACACCCTCCCCCCCATCGTGACGCACAACATGGCCAACGACGGCGAAGACCCGATCCTGAACCAGATCCGGCGCGTCCAGCTCTTCAACCGGCCGTCGGACCGGGTCAAGGTCGTCTTCCACCCGGAATTCCTCAACTCGGCCAACCCCGTGCTGCCGCTCGACTACGACGACTTCGTGCGCGGCACCCACCTCGGCGTCTTCTCCTCGTACTACGAGCCGTGGGGCTACACGCCCGCCGAGTGCACCGTCATGGGCGTGCCCAGCATCACCACCAATCTGTCCGGCTTCGGCTGCTACATGGAGGAACTCATCGAGAACTCGTCCGACTACGGCATCTACATCGTCGACCGCCGCATGAAGGGCGTCGACGACTCCGTCAACCAGCTGACCGGGTTTATGTTCGACTTTGCTGCCAAGAGCCGGAGGCAGCGCATCAATCAGCGGAATCGCACCGAGCGGCTGAGCGATCTCCTCGATTGGAAGAGGATGGGCATGGAGTATATCAAGGCTCGGCAGTTGGCGCTAAGAAGAGGTATGAATATCACCCATCCCGAACTAGCCACAAGCTCCAAGCCACAAACTACCGAGATAGACTTGACTAACCTAACCCCCACCCCAACCCAGCATACCCCTCCTCCTTCGAAGACGAATACGACGACACCGGCTTCTTCGACGGCACCGAGCAAAAAATCTCCCGCCCCTTCTCCGCTCCCGGCTCGCCGCGCGACCGCACCGGCATGATGACGCCGGGCGACTTCGCCTCGTTGCAGGAAGGCCGCGAGGGCTTGAGCACCGAGGACTATATCGCTTGGAAACTGCCGTAAGTATCTCTCCTTCCCCCCTTCCCTTCCCTTTCTCTCTTTGTTGTTACTTTCCTTTCCTCTTTCTGCCGTCACTTTACTTTATTTTTGGGGATTCTTGCCGACGGTACGGTGTGCGCAGCGAAGAGGAAGATCCGACGGACGACTACCCGTTCCCGCTGAACTTGCGCGGGGCGAAGAAAGTGAACGGTGGGACGTCTCCTGTTGATGGCGTTTTGGATGGGGGGGTGATTGGGTCGTGAGGATGGAGAGTTGCGGTGCTGGTGGAATGGATGTCGAGGCGTGATACCTAGTGATGGCGAAAGAGAGAGTCGGAGAGGCGCGTGGGGGTTCAGCGGGGCGTGAACATGGCGAGGGTGACGGTAGTAACGCCATGGGGAAGCTGTGAGACTGGGACAACAGTAAAGTAATGGAAAAGATGGAGATGGAGACGGAGACCGGAGACGGAGACGGAGACCGGAGACGGAGACGGAGACGGAGACGAAACCAGCGTGCGCTGTGGGCGACTGGACTGTACTGTACATTGTCTTATTATCTGATCTGTACTGTACCATGACGCTATCTCCTTTGGTCTTTTCTTTTCTATTCTCCGACCGCCACTCTCCGCATCGTACTGCATCAGCGAGCGAGCGTTAAGATCAGAATGCTTGTCAAGGACTCAAGCGAAATTTCTTTTCTTCTTCTTTTCCTGCTCTTTCTCTCTTCCACATGAGCGAGCGCAAAATCTGCCAGTCTGTTGTTTTTGGGCGGGGTGTCTTCGCCCTGCTCGTATGTACGCTATCTCTCTCTTCATGCATCTCGTCGCGTCGATCGTTGTATGTATTTTGTGTCTGTGTGCGTGTGTGTATGTATGTTTGCAATCTGTGTATCTACCTATCCACCCACCTACCTCCGTCTCTCGAAGCGCAACACGAAACCGAGATGGTGATGGTAGCAGTGACGACGCAATCAATTTAAGCTAGCTTCTACCACGAGCGAATAATGCAACGCGATGCGATGCGACGCGACGCGACGCGGCCAGTACATGCGGAAGCAGCAGGACGCGCAAACAGCACGAAAGCGCAGCCCACCGAGCCTCTTCTCCTCCCTCACCGGTTCGTCCTCACCTTCCCGTCTCAACGCCAGCCTAGACGAGGGAGGCATGCCAACCCCGGACCGGACGCCACCTGCTGCACCCGCCCAAAGCCCACCTCACATCCCCCACCCCACCTCCCTCACCTCCCCTCCCCTCCCCTCGGCTCTACGCCTTCAGCCGAGCCCTAACATCCCGAATAAGTGCCTTCGCCTCCTCGACCTCGACGCCATCCTGACACAACTCATTCGCGAGCTCCATGGCGCGCAGCAACCTCTCCTGGCCACGGTTCCCATGCCCAGTCCCATCCCTTCCGTCCCCCGCACCGACCTCGCGCTCCCCGCGTCGAAATTCATATCTCGCCAACCACATGCGCGCTTTACTCGTCGTGGGCGTGACGCCGACGCCGCCGCCGATCGCGTGGCCGGCACCGTGGCTGTCTTCCGCCGACGAAGGCGGGCCGTCTTCCTGCGCGAGCGTGAGTTCCATGTACGCAGCGGCCTCGTCTTGATCGTCGAGTTTCTCGTAGAGGGCAGCGATCTGATAGAGCGTCTCTGGATCCATAACGGCGGAGTGAGCGTCAGGGTTGTTAGACGAAGAGCCAAAAGAACTAGCGACGTCATAATACGAGCCAGCGACGAGAGCGCGTTTAAGCGCCTTAACACCCTGAATGGCCTTGCCCATCTTCGCGAAGCACGACCCAACAGCCTGCCACATCTTGGGATCGTAAGGCCGGAGGGAAGCAGCGCGCTGGTAGTAGAAGAGGGCGTAGTAATGCATCTCCAGCACCTCGTACGTCTGGCCGAGGCCGTACCAAGCGCGGTAGTCCTTGCGGTTGACGTCGACGGCGCGGCGGTAGGATTCGATGGCGGCGTGCGTGTTCTTCATCTCGACGTACTCGTGGCCCATGAGCGTCCAGGCGGAGAGGAAGGAGCGGTCGAGGGTGAGGGCGCGGCGGAAGTACATGACGGCTTTTTCGTGCTCCGATTTGAGGCTGTAGTAGTTGCCGACCACGCAGCATGTTTCGGGGCGGAATTTGTCGGTTGTGGTGGCGAGCTGGGCGAGGAAGGCGAGTTTGGGGCGGGCGGACATGACGTAGAGGATGTTGGAGTAGTGGTCGAGGGAGTCGATGCGGTGCGGGTCGTGGTGCATGAGGGCGGAGAAGATGGATTCGGCTTCGTCGAAGTCTGGAGGTTGGTGTGTTCAGCTACGGACAGAGCTTGGAGCAAGGAGGAGGGTTACCTTTTGAATGGTAGAAAAGGAGGGCTCGCTGGGTTTTGAGGAATTGGCTGTTTGGAAAGAGAAGCTCGAGCTCCGTCAACTGACTGTGGGTTTGATCGGTGGACAGGAATAGCTCTTGGCTAGTGTAGAGACGGAATATGAGGGCCATGATATTGTTAGGTAACTCTTGTGAAACTCGATTTAACTGTGAGAATTTTAGCATACGATCTTCTGCTCACGAAATGTCATCCCTGACACACCTCCTCAACATTGCCCAGAAGCTCGCTCAGCTCAAGCCAAGCTCCCCAGTTGTACGGGTAAAGGTGGACACTTCGTATAAGCCAACTTTTCGCTTCTTCCTCATTCTTCCCTTTGGCGAGCACAATGCCATACAAGTACTCCAACCATCCTTGGCCATATCTCTCCTCTTGGCCTTCTTTCCTTTCTGCAAACCATCCTTCTAATCCTCGCCCGAGTCCCACTAGTTCCTTGTTCACCGTAGCCCCGCCATCTTGAGGACCAAGTACCATCTCACTGTCTTCATCCTTGCGCTTTTCCCCAGACATATATTTCGCGTACAGGGCGAGGAACAGCGCTTTCTGGCTCAGCTGTGGAAATTGGTTGCGTGGTGGTATGGAAGGGTTCGTTGACGCCTTTGACTTTCCTTTGCGCAGACTTGGGGTAGGTTGTTTGGCTTTCAATGGGGAAGCTGTCGACGCAGTGCTTCTCGGCAAGCGTGAGGGCAGGAAGACAGCCGCGCATCGATCATACTCGCGGCAGTCGAAGTAAGATTTGGCCAGGAGGAATTTATGTAGCTCTCGAGCCTCAAGCTTTGCTTCGGCGGATTCGAGGTTAGTCGTTACAACTGTTGGACATGGTGGTTGAATAGGTTCGGCACCGTCCATAGGAGAGTCGGGTTCAGTGTCCGATCCGGCATCTTGATCGGGTAAATCTAGAGCTGTCAGGAGTTCCGCTGCCCTGAAAAGCTTAGTTTTGAAGCGCAGCACAACCTCTCTCCACAGAGGTCGGGATTACCATTTGGCTGACTGATAGAGGCAGCGCTCCGAACACTTCACCACCGCATCCTGCAGCGTTGAGCGCAGCTCCTCGGCGTTGCGCGCTGTGAAGTTGGCCATACTTGCGATTGAGACTTGAGACTGGAACTTTCACATCGATAGTCTTCTGTTGTCATGAGCAGATCTCGGAATCGATAAGTCCTGCCGACTGCTTGGAATGCGTGTGTTTGGTGTGGTAAACGCGCTATCACGTGCCAGTGTATAATGCCTGGGACAGGGAGCCGTAGCTGTCCGAACTGCTCTCGAACTGATCTAGGACAATCATAATAGATCGAGTTTCCAAGTATGATATAGTCCTTCTAAAGCAGGTCTTCTACTCTATAGCAACAAGCAAAACAAATGCCGATCAGCACTGACGCCAAAACGTGACGCCCTTGCATATCGTTATCGCCAGGGTCCTCTAACCCTTTCAAGCTTAGTGCCCGCCTAGCCCATGCCAAAGCAAAAACCGACCGCCTTTGATCTGCCCCGCCATAAAAGGCTTCTGTTTACCTTCGTAGAGACTGAAAGAGTCCCAATTGGCACCATTCACAACGATCTAACTACACCTGTCATTACCACAACACCTTCGAAATGCCCACACCACTGGAAGAGTTCGAGGCCGTCTTCCCCAAGCTCGTGGAAGACCTCACCGAGCACGCGAAGCAACATGGCATCCCATCAGACGCGCTGAAATGGTATCAAAACGTACGCTCCCCACCCCCCCCCACCCCTTGACCCTCCTCAACCCCCTCCACCCCCCCCGTCACCCCCCAGCTAACCAATCCCACCCCAATCCAGTCCCTCCACCACAACACCCTAGGCGGCAAATGCAACCGCGGCCTCTCCGTCCCCGACACATCCACCATCCTCCTCTCCCGCCCCTTAACCCCCCACGAATACTTCCAATCCGCGACCCTCGGTTGGCTGACGGAGCTCCTGCAAGCCTTCTTCCTCGTCTCGGACGACATCATGGACGCCTCGTCCACGCGCCGGGGCCAACCCTGCTGGTACCTGCGCCCCTCCGTCGGCATGATCGCCATCAACGACGCTTTCATGCTGGAATCCTCCATCTACACCCTCCTCCGCCTCCACTTCCGCGCCGACAACAACCCGGCCCGCTACCTCGACCTGTTCGAGCTCTTCCACGACATCACGGCCAAGACGGAGTGGGGCCAGGCCTGCGACCTGCTGACTGCACCTGAAGACCGCGTCGACCTGGCCTCCTTCTCGCTCGAGAAATATAAGTTCATCGTGGAGTACAAGACGACGTGGTATTCCTTCTACCTCCCCGTCGCGCTGGCGCTGCACCTGCACGACCTAGCGACGCCGGGCAACCTGGCGCAGGCGCGGGCGATCTTGGTGCCGCTGGGGGAGTATTTCCAGGTACAGGATGATTATTTGGATTGTTTCGGGGCGCCGGAGACGATTGGGAAGGTGGGGATGGATATTCAGGATAACAAGTGTTCGTGGTTGATCAATCAGGCGCTGAAGAGGGCGGATGCGGGGCAAAGGGAGAGGTTGGAGGCGAATTATGGGAGGAAGGATGTGGGGAGGGAGGGGGAGGTGAAGAGGGTTTTTGGGGAGTTGGGGCTCGAGGGGGTGTATAGGGCGTATGAGGAGGAGAAGGTGCGGGAGATACGCGAGATGATTGGGAGGGTGGATGAGAGGGAGGGGTTGAAGAGGGAGGTGTTTGAGCGGTTTTTGGGCAAGATTTATAGGAGGCAGAAATAGAGGGGGGTTAGAGCTGTTGGATCTTTGGTGTGATGGTGGAGAATGTTTGAGGCATTTAGCTGAAGGTACTGACATCACTTTCGGTGATCGTTTGTAGATGTCGGACAAATTGACTGACATTATGGTGCTGATGCACAAGTAAGAGGGTATCAATCTATCAACGCCGTCTCCACGTCCGCCTGTAAATATTCAATCACAATCCTCCATATACCCATCAATCCACCTACCTATCTACACAACCGCCAACGCCCCCCTCCTAACTATTATCATAAATCCACTCCACGCTCGCCCTCCCCCCCTCCCCGCCCACCCCCACCTCCCACGCAACCCTCCCCTCAAACCTCCTCCCCCACATCCTCCTCCACCTCCCCCCCCCCTCCCTCAACCCCACCAAGTCCTCCAAAACCCTCCAATCGAAAAACTCAATATCCTGATACGTCTGCAGTCTCGCGAACTCACGGACCAGCCAAGCCGACTCCTCCGGCCGATGCGACTCCACCAGTACGAGTTTCCTGGTCCTTGGTGGTGGGTGTGGTGCTGCTGCGACCGGAGGCGAGGAGGATGCAGACTCGGAGTCCAGGTGTGAGGAGGCCGGGGCGGGAGGCTGGGAGTCCGGGTGTGAGGTCGGGGTGAGAGGGTGGGAGTCCACGTGTGAGGTGGTCGGGGCGGGACGAGGGTGGGAGGAGTCGTGGGCGATGAAGCGCAGCGGGTCGGTGAAGACGTGGGCGTGGTAGGGTGCGAGGAGGTTTTCGGTGAGGTAGGGCATGCGGTTGATGGATGGGCTTAGGAGGACGATGGCGTTGGTGAGGCTGGTGTCGAGGGGTGGAGAGGCGGTGCTGGTGGGGAAGGTTGTGGGCCGTGGCGAAGATGGAGCTGTGAATGTTGAGAGTTGAAATTTGGGTGGAGATGAGGATGGTTGGATTGGCGCGTCGTTGACTGCTGGGAGGGATTGCTCGGTGGGAGTTGGATCAGGTGTCTGCGGTGCGCTCATGGTGGGTGGATTCCGTTTCTCAGCGAAGTCTTGAGGTTTCGTGATTGTTTTTGGATCCTTGGACCTTTCCCTCCTTCGAAGCAGTGGTGATGCTTTTCGATGTAAAGAAGGATTGACGACTTCTGTGAGAGGTGCTTTGCAGACCGTGTACTTTGTGGAGGTGAGTGAATCGGAGGTCGCTTTATTGATTTCAGGTGCCGTAGATCTGATCCTTTTCGGATTGCTGCCATGCTGGTCCCCGTCAATGGTGTCTGCATTGCGCTTCCTGCTGTTTCCAGCCGAAGGACCAGCGTCGGGAACGTTTGATGCCATGAGGCACGTCCCCAATGCAGCTTCTGGGGAGGATGCAGGCGGAGTGGGCAATGACATCACCGTAGCTTGCAAATCTCGTGAGGTGGAACGCAACAAAAGTTCGCCGGTTTGTGAGCGTGATTCTCCCGGGAGCATCTCCTGCGTATCGACGCGTACCAGGGATGCTGGTGCCGCAATCTTTCTACGTCTTGTAGATTGACTTTGGCTGTGAGTATCCGAAGCTTCAGAAGTAGGCTGACTAGACGACAGAGTCTGAGAATCTCCCCACCAAGACGGATCGTTGCGTTTACCCCTGTCCGCTTGTTCAAGTTTTGCGATCCATGCAGCATCTTCCTGCGATGTCGCGTCATCCGGGATTTGTCTTGCTTGATCTGCCATATCCTCATATTCCGCCAAGCTGACAGTGTCTTTGAAGGTCCTGTCCCAGTGGATTTTCAAGACACGTGGGAAGCGTAATGTGAAGTAATTGGTGTTTGGCAGTTTGTCAAAGCCACTTCCCATCACCTCAAAGACGAACGGCTGATCAAACACAAACTCCATTCTCTGACCTAGGCTCGGCGGGCAGCGTACCTCTAAGGCATCGTAGCTGGCTTTTGGATCGTAAGGCTTTGCTCTGAATTGGCCTAGCTGATTGAGAGTTTCTAGATCTTCTTTCCTGATACACTGATTTACCGCATCCACAACCTTGAACACCGGCTTAGCGTCAAAGCGAAGCACGTCCTCTTTGTTCTCCAGACATGCAATATGGAAATGGGTCCAAGAAAGCTTCTTCACGCCGGCGGCCTTCGCAGTGTTGCCGTCGTAGCCTGCGCCAACAACCGCAAAATCGGCGGTATCACCCAGTCCATGGATGTAGTCTTTCTTCAGCTTGATCCAGCACCCAGCATAGTCATCTCTTGGGTGTTCCATCATCGAAAAGTAAGGCTCGTCGGATGGCTTCAGCACAAAGCCTTCCCATCGCTGCGTGATGCCGCTTGCAAAAGCTCGCTGAAGGTGCTTAGGACCATCAGGTGAGGAGAAGTAGACCTCTTCTCGCATGACGAGATCTGCCCTACCAGGTATTGGCAGTACGAGTTGCTCCAACTGCTTCCGACGATTGCGATGAGGTTTGGTTAGGACTGGGTCCTTGTCAATCAGCAGCACGTCGTAAAAGATGACCATCAGGTGCTCAGACTCGT
>JAABVA010004735.1_pt1 | contig 12510 bp, 10 predicted proteins | sample 5560331 | NCBI WGS metagenome assembly JAABVA01 (sample SAMN12812661, study PRJNA571458) | rock metagenome | isolation source: Antarctica rocks | place: Antarctica: Victoria Land, Mt New Zealand sud | collected 2016-01-07
CACCATGAGGGGCCGGGATTGCACCGGCCGTCGGATGAGTCAGTTGTGACCAGGACCACGCCTGGCCCCTCTCGTCCCCCGCTGTCGCCAGCGGTTTAGAGAGAACGGGTCGCACCACCAGCCGCAAACTGCGTAAGGATTGCCCCGAAGGATCGCGGCCTCGCGCCAAGGCCGCTGGGGGCGGAGCATCCGTCCCGCTAGTACTACAACGACGGATTCTTCCAATAGCTACGAAGAGCCGCTTTTGTGCTAGATGTTGACACCCTTATGGCAGCAATAACGGGTTTCGAAGGCCAGCATAGCCGCGACATCGGTCGAGATTTGCCGCTGAAAACGGCGGTTTTACACAAGCGTCGTTGTAGTACTAGCGAGGCTCCGCCTCAGACCGACGAGACATGACGCGAAAACTTGACTCAATCGCACCATGTTTGCCTGTATTAGGAGTCTAGGTGACGCTCGGGCTATCCCTCCATCATTCGCAGGGCGCAGGCTGCTCCAGTATCTGCCGGTCGATCTGTGCCAGGAGCACCGTAGGCACGGGCAGACGATGCCGGCGGGCCAACGCCTCCATCATCTCCTTGCCCCAGATCCAGGACGCTCGGTACGCTGCCCACAGTGCGCCTGCTTGCGCGGGGGCCGTGCAGGCGACGTACCGGGCGTAGGCGCTCGCGGACAGATCGCGTTCGACGGCACGCGCGGGCGTGGGCCAGTGCGTGGTCGCCCGCTCTAGGAGGCGCGCCATCCACAGCAGGTTGCGGTGGACGCTACTCAAGACCTCCAGCCCGCGCGCCACCTCACCACGGGCCAGCACGGCCGTCCCGAACACGATGCCATTGATGAAGTTGTCCGCGAGGCGCTGCGCGCCGGCGGGCGTATCGCGCTCGATCGGCGCGCCGGCGAGGGGCTGCAGGTGGTGCGCGAGCTGGCCAGTGCGATCGACCAGCACGACCGTGGCGAGGTCAGGGAACCACGCGTTGCCCCGCCATGAGGCGACGATTGCCATCGCGGAAGCCGGCTCGACGTGGAACTCGCCGCGGACGAGATTGGTGAAGAGGGCCGTGTGATGCCCGAAGTCATCGGCGAAGTAGAGCGCCACGGGCGCAATCTGCGCGACCCAGGCACCCTGGTCGAACGTGGGCAGGGCGTCATCGGCGACGAAGACGGCGGCCTCGATGTCCGAGTTCGCGTCGCCTTCACCCGTGGTGAAGGAGCCGTAGAGCAGGGCGGCGACCACCCGCTCATCCCGTTGGCACAGCGCCCGCAGGCGCGTGATCATAGACTCCTGGACTAGCATGGGCTCTCCTCTTGTTTCATGACGCCGCCGTCGGCCAGTCCGTTACCCTTGCGCCCGATGTACACCCAGAGCGCAGCGCAAACACCGAGGGCCTTGTGCGCACACGAGCACGTTGTTCTTCACCGTCCCCCATCTAAAATACCGCTTTGTCTTCTGGACTGCGCACTTCGGCCCTGTGGAGTGGATAGGCCTCTTGTCGCCGTGTCGCGCCTGCGGTACACTCGCCGCAACCGAAAAGTGCCCGCTCTTGGTCTTACCGGCACTCTTCCACGAATCTTGCTTTGCGGCCAATGACAGCGACCGTTACACCAGGCCCGTTACCGCCGGCATACGCGTGTTCTACGCCGCGGCGACGGCGCTCATCGCCGACATCGCGGCTCTCATCTCAGCGAGCGGGACCGCTGGTATGGATTGGTCGGCGCGACACAGAACGTGGGCCTGGATGCAGGCGACCTGCTTGCCGGCCTCGTCGTCGACGTGAACGGGACTGGAGGCTACCGCGTCTTGATCCTGGTGAATGCGCTCAACTTCGTCCGCGCGGCCGCTCTGGTGCGCTGGCATACGGGCAAGCTACGGCCCACCCATGCGGGCACGATTCCGACCCGACAGGGGTATTGTGCCGTCCTGGCGGATCGGCCCTTCCTTGGCCGCATCGCTTGCAATGTCGTCTTCGCGCTGTGCGCCCAGGTGCTGGAGATCGCGCTACTCGTCTACGCCACCGAAGCCCTCGGCGCCCCGCTCTGGATCGTCGACGCGGCCTTCGCCCTCAACACGGAGTGGGTCGTCGCGCTGCAGACCGTCGTCGTTCGTCTCCTGGAGCCCAATCGGCGAACGCGCATCCTACTCGTCGCCGGCCTCGTGTGGGCGACGACGAACGGTCTCTTTGCGCTGTGCCCTGCTTGTTTGCCGTCGTGGCGCTCTATACCGTGGGGGTCTTGTTGTACGCGCCGACCGCGACGGCTTTAGCCGCCGTGAGTGGAATGGAACACCTGCGCGGCCGCTATCTCGCCGCGTACGAGTTCTCATGGGGCGTGTCCGCGGCCCTAGCCCCCGGCCTGTTCACAGTGCTCTATGCAATGGGGCCTGCGCTGCCCTGGCTCGTTCTGGCCGCGCTCGTCCTCGCGGCGGGCATGCTCGTTGCGTGGTTAGAACCGTGCCTGCCCGCACCTGCGGTGTGGTCTCGCTGATGCCACGCGCACAACAGGTCAAGGTCACGTCACCGGCAGCGCTTACTAGTACCGTCCGACGGAAATGGTTCCGCAGAAAAGGTACTCGATCTTCGCGCTGCTCACGGGCGAACGGGTCGCTGAATGTGCGGAATGTTTTCAGGCGAAAGGTACTAGGCGGGGAGGACCACACACTCCCCGACCGCGAGCCGTCCGGTACCGTGGTGGATCAGGTTCATCCCGAACATCACGCCGCCGTTAGGGGACCGCCGATACGTCGCGAGCGTCCGTAGGGGCTCCTTGCTGAGCTGTGCCGTCCGCTGGTCCACTGTGGTGATCTTGCACCGCGCGCAGAGCTTGACGGCGCTGAACCCTATGCCCCCGATCGCGAACCGGCCAAGCGTGTCTTCATAGTACGGGATCACACACCCCGCGATCACGATGTTCGGCCGAAAACGATCCATCGGCAGTGGCTCCGTCAGCCGCCGGTTCAGATCTGCAAGCGACTCGTCCGAGAGAAGCAGGAAGGGGTACCCATCGGCGAATCCTACCTGATCCGTGGTGTTCGTGGCATACGTGGGATCGACCGCGCGGACGACCCCGGCAGCTTTACGGACGACGCGAACGCCGCGGTGGAGGAAGGCGCTGAACCAGGCCGCGACCTCATCTCCCTGGTCGACGCTCTCCACCCGATCCTTCCAGATCGTGGTGAAAAGGCGGGCGCCGTTCTCCACAATCTCCGCCTCAAGGGGTATCATCCCTGGGGCGATGGCAGACAACCGTCCATTTCTGATCGCGGGCGCGATTAGCGCCATGGGCGGACTGTCCCGCTGTGTGAGAAACCTGCCGGTCTGGGCGTCGACAACCATGAGCTCACGGTCGTGGACTGGACCCATCTCGACCACCTCAATGCTCTCCACGCGGGTCCCACCGCACGACTTAATGGGATAGTGGTACAGTGCGGAGACGCGCGCCTCCGCCCGTGTATCGCCTGGATCGGCAAGGGTCGCCGGCATCGTCGCTCTGTGTCCCCTATCCTGTTCCGCATCCGTTACGGGTTATATGCTATCGTGGTCCTGTATCGATCCACGCGGATGAGCGGCATCACAGGCCGGACGCTTCAGCGCCACGACATGTGTCGCGATGCGGCGTTATCACGATGGCGCGAGAGCGGCCATCATATAATCCAGTCTACACATGCAACCGTAGACGTACAATTCATGCGTTGGACAAAGGAGAGGACGATCCCATGACGCGTCAGGTCTTTCCGCTCAACCGGCACTGGCTGTATAGTTCCACTCCGGTCCCTGGCTGTACCCAACCCGACTTCGATGATAGCGGCTTTGAGCGCGTGACCATCCCGCACACCAACCGCGTTCTGCCCTGGCATAGCTTCGATGACAGGGAGTACCAATTTGTCTCCATTTACCGGCGGAGCCTCACGTTGCCCCCCGACCTACAGGGGCAACGCCTGTTTGTCGACTTCGGCGGCGTGATGACGGCGGCCACGGTCACTATCAATGGCGCGCGACTCGGTGAGTATCGCGGCGGGTTTACGCCTTTTTCTTTCGAGTTGACGGACTGGGTGAGGTGGGACCAAGCCAACGTATTGGCCGTGGACGTTGACTCCACCGAGCGGACCGATATCCCCCCCTTCGGCGATCGGATCGATTACCTCACATTTGGAGGGATCTACCGGGAGGTGGCGCTGCGCGCCGTGCCCGACACCTTCATCACCCGTGTCTTCGCCAAGCCGGCCGACGTCCTCAGCGACGAGCGGCGTGTGGCCGTGCGCTGTGTCCTGGATAGTCGTGGCCCGGCATGCGCGCCACTGACATTACTGGCCGAACTGCGCGATGGCGATCAGCTCGTGACGGCGCAGAGGATGGATGTTCGGCCGGGCAGCGCCGGCGCGTCGCCATACGAACTCACTTTGGATAGCCTGGCAACGGTTGATCTCTGGGATATCGATCATCCAAAGCTCTATGACGTAATCGTCCACCTGTGCCGGGGAGATGAGTGTATTGACACGTATGCCGTACGCATCGGCTTCCGTGACAACCGCTTCACGCCCGACGGCTTCTATCTCAACGGGCGACGTCTGAAGTTGCGCGGGTTGAATCGGCACCAGACGTATCCCTACGTGGGCCAGGCCATGCCCGCGCGCGTGCAGCGGCGCGACGCGCTCATCCTCAAGGACGAGTTGAAGTGTAACATTGTCCGCACGTCGCACTACCCCCAGTCGCCACATTTCCTGGATTGCTGTGACGAGATTGGCTTGCTGGTCTTCGAGGAAATGCCTGGCTGGCAGCACATCGGCGACGGCGCGTGGAAAGAGATCGCGTGCCGCAACGTGCAGGAGATGATCCAGCGCGACTGGAATCATCCCTCGATCATCGTGTGGGGCGTGCGCATCAACGAGTCACAGGACGATCACGAGTTCTATACGCGGACCAATGCGCTGGCGCATGCGCTGGATGAGTCGCGTCAAACAAGCGGCGTGCGTTACTTCTTCGAGTCGGAGATGCTGGAAGACGTCTACGGGATCAACGATTTCAACCCCGACTTTATCGAGCCACCACGCCATCCGCTCTACCTCAATACCGAGTTTTGCGGGCACATGTTCCCCACCAAGCGCGGCGATAACGTGGAGCGGGTGCAGGAGCACGTTCTACGCCACGCGCGCGTACACAACATGTTGGGGGCGGATAATCGGTTCGCGGGCGGTATTGGCTGGTGCGCGTTCGACTACAACACCCACGCGGAATTCGGCTCGGGGGATCGGGTGTGTTACCACGGGGTGTCCGACATCTTCCGCATCCCCAAGCCGGCCGCGCACCTGTACACGTCGCAGTGCGATCCGGCGGACGCGGTTGTCTTGGAGCCGTGCTTCCACTGGGCCATCGGCGACCATTCGGACTACGGCGGACCGGGTCGCGGCCTGATTTGTTCCAACTGCGAGCGCCTGACAGTGTACATTAACGACCGGCGTGTGGCGGACCTTGAGCCGGACCACGCCACCTTCCCCCACCTGCCGCATCCCCCGTTCTTTTTCGACCAGATCAGCGGCATCGCGCCGTGGCGCCAGGAGTGGCGCGACCTGCGCATCGACGGCTATATCGACGGCCAGCAGGTCATCTCCAGGCGCCTCTCAGCCAGCGGCGTCGACCGGCAGTTCCATGTAGAACCGGATGACACCGCCCTGGTGGGCGACGGTATCGATGCGACGCGTGTGGCGCTCCGCGTGAGCGATGAGTTCGGCGGCCCACATCCATTCGCCACGGGCGCCATCGTCCTGACAATCGAGGGTCCCGGCGAGATTATCGGCGAGAATCCCTTCGCCCTCACTGGCGGAGTTGGCGCGGTTTGGGTGAGGACGCGGGAGGCCGCCGGTACCATTCGTCTGCGGGCGATACATCCGATCCTGGGGCCGCGCACGATTGAGATGCAGGTGAGCGAGGCCCCGGTGGAGATGCGTTAAGGCGACGGGCATCGGCGAGGGTGGCGTGTCCTCCGCGTAAGGAGACGTGGCGCGGTGTCCACAGCGAACACCGCCCGACCCTTAACTCTCACGCAAAATCACAATCTCGCGCGGCCCCAGTTGGACCGCTCCTTCGCGCCTCTGGCCGGTCAGCGCGTCGGCTGAAGGCCGTGGAAGCGAGAGATCGACCGTATTAACGGTGTGGTTCAGGGCAAACAGGAAACTGGCCTCGCCAGCAACCCGACGCGTGACCTCGACACCCGGGGGGGCATCGAGCGGCGCCGACACACCGCCATCGCGGCAGATGCCCTCCAGGAGTCGCGCCAGGTACTCCTCCGCGGGGCGTGTCCCCACGTAGTAGGCGATTCCGGCGCCGTAGGCGTGACGCGTGATGGCCGGTCTTCCCGCGTAGAAGTCGTGCGCGAACGTCGCGATAGCCTCGGCCCCTTCCAGGTGGATGACGTCGCTCCACAGGTCGCACATGTCACGACCACCGTCCGCCGCGATCAAGCCGTTCGACTGGCCGGGCGCGTAGGGGTCAAACTCCTCTACCCGCAGCCCCAGCAGGGCGCGAAACGGAGCCGGGTAGCCGCCGAGGAGGATATGGTCCTCGGCATCGGCGATCCCGCTGAAGAAGGACATCACGAGCCGGCCACCCGCCGCCGTGAACCGCTCCAGGCTCTCGGCCACGCCCGGGCGCACCAGGTAGAGGTTGGGGACGAGCACGACGCGATAGCGCGCGAGATCGGCGTCCGGCGCGACGAAGTCCACGGCGATGTTGCGGTCGAATAGGGGCGCGTAATACCGCCCGACCTGCTCCAGTAGGCGGACGTCGCGGGAGGGGTGGGCGTCCAGCTCCAGCGCCCACCAACTCTCCCAGTCGAACACGATGGCGACCGCGGCCGGGGTGCGCGCGCCGACCACCGCGTCGAGCCGCCGCAGCTCGGCGCCTAACGCGGTCACCTCATGCCAGACGCGCGAGTTGTCCGTCCCCCCATGGGGGACCATCGCCCCGTGGAACTTCTCCGCGCCCGCCCGCGCCGCGCGCCATTGGAAGAACATGACGCCGTCCGCGCCGCGCGCCACCGCCTGCATGCTCCACAGCCGCATCTGCCCCGGCCGCTTGAGCGCGTTCTGGGCGCGCCAGTTGACCTGGCTCGTCACCTGCTCCATCAGCACCCAGGGCCGGCCGCCACCGAGCGAGCGCATCAGATCGTAGCTCATGGCCGCGCCGACGTGCGCGCGCGGGTCGGCGGGGTCGGGATACGCGTCGTGCGAAACGATATCCTCGCGCGCGGCCCACGCCCAATAGTCCAGCGGCTTGAAGAAGCCCATGAAGTTGGTGGTCACCGGCACGTCGGGCGTGACCTCCGCGAGGATCGCGCGCTCCATCTCGAACAGGGCCAGCAGCGCGTCCGAGGAAAACCGCTGGAAGTCGAGCTGCTGGGTCGGATTGGAGAAGGTCGGGGCCGTGCGCGGCGGGGTGATCTCTTCCCAGCGGTCGTAGCGCTGACTCCAGAAGGCCGTGCCCCAAGCGTCGTTGAGGCGGTCGAGTGTCCCGTAACGTTCGTGCAGCCAGGCGCGGAACGCCGCCGCCGACGCGTCGCAGTAGCAGGCCGCGACGTGGCACCCGTACTCATTGTTGCCGTGCCACAGGGCCAGGGCCGGGTGATCGCGGTAGCGTTCGGCGAGGCGGCGCACCAGCGCGCCAGCCGCGTCGCGATACGCCGCGCTGCTCGGACAGTACTGCTGGCGCGCGCCCGGCCAGAGCGTGACGCCGTCGGCCGTGACGGGTAGACTCTCGGGATGGAGGGTCGCCAGCCAGGGCGGCGGCGAGGCCGTGGCCGTGGCAAGGTCTACCTTGATCCCATGCTCATGCAGGAGGTCCATCACGCGATCGAGCCACGCGAAGTCGTACACGCCGGGCCGCGGCTCGAGCCGCGCCCAGGAGAAGATGCCGAGCGAGACGAGATTGACGCCTGCCTCGTTCATCAGGCGCGCGTCCTCGGGCCACGTCTCCTCGGGCCACTGTTCGGGATTATAGTCGCCGCCATAGAAAATATGCGGCAGCCGTGGAGCGATCATTGGCTCTATCCTCTCTTTTCTCTCCCCCTATCTATCGTAGGCGCGCATAAGGTCTGGGATCGCGGGCATCCCGCCCGCGATCCCAGACCTTGTGTACGCCTACCATTGATCATTAGCATCGCAGGGGGGCAGTTCCATGGCAAGTACTTAGTCGAACACGGCGCGGACAGCCTGACCCGGGATCGCCATGACCAGGCCGAAGTCGGACTCGTCGCCCGCCCGTCGTCCCTCGACCACCCAGCGGTCGCCTTCGAACCGCCCCACCTCAACCAGGAGCCAGGGGTCGAGCTGGCCGCGCCGGGGATGAGCCCGCAGGATACGATCGACGTCCGTGATGGGACGGAGGTATACGGTGAAGCCTACACCCGTGACGTAGAATTCCTTGGGGCCGGTCTGAATGAGCAAACCCCGCCCGCGTTCTGTCTCCATCCCGCCGCGCGTCGGCGCGCGGCGCCCGTACCAGGAAAGGTCGAACTGGACCAGCGCGTTGTATCCCTCCAGCGCGATGAACTGCTCGGCGACGCCCTCCTCCTGGACGATCGCGTGCAGCCGCCCATTTTCCTGGGCCTGCGGGATCAACGACAGGATGGCGCGCGTCGCCGCGAAGCTCTCCACCAGAGCCACGCCCGTGTCGACGATCGCGCCATCCTCGTCGACGAGGCTGTCGATGCCGAACGGGGCGATACCGATGGCCTTATGCGTGGCGATGGCGTAGAACATCTGGCGCGCCGTCGCCGGTCGCAGGCCGCACTCGGGGATCAGCAGCGGGTTGTCCGCGCGGCTGTACGCGGCGCAAATCTGACGGAAGGAATCCGAATCAGGCAGGTAGATGTCGGGCGCCAGGATGTCGACGTGCGGCGCGGCCGCTTTCCACAGTGGGATCATGTCGCTCACCGCCCCGCCCGAGGGATAATCGTAGCCTGCGTCGCGAAAGCCGTTCTCACCCAACCACACGTTGACGTAGAGCGGCACGTCGTAGACGGCCCTGGCCGCCGCGGCAATAGCGTCGATGTAACGCGCCACATGCCAGGCGTTGAATACCTCCGCCGCGCGCCGTCCGAAGACCTCCACCCATGCGCCGCCCGTCCTGGACCCGTTCTCCGCCCAGGCCTGGTGCAGGCCGGAGGCGGCGATAGTGGGTAGGAGGGACATGACAGCCGGTGGCGCCTCCACGGCAAACAGCGCGTTGCCTTCGAGGGAATAATCGCGTTCAGAGCCGTAGCTCCCCGGCTCATTCTCGATCTGCACGGCAATGACCGTCCGTTCGCCGGCGTCGGCTCCCTTGATATGTTCGATCAGGGCACGGAAGGCGGCCGTGTCGGCCGCGAGCGTGGCCGGGCAGTGCGGCGACAAGACCGGCAGAGGGAAACCGTCGGCGGTGATGACGCGCCGGAAGCGGTCGGGCTGCACCTTGACCCAGCCCGGCGTGTACTTCATTGTGCCGTTCTTCCATGTGGCAAACCACAGCAGAACGAGTCGAAGCTCGTGTTCGCGGGCGCCGGCGATCACGTCGTCGACGATGCTGAAGTCGAACGCGCCTTCCTCCGGTTCGATCTGCTCCCAGTACACAGGAACCTCAGCAGTGTTGGCGTGCATGCGCACGAGCACATCCCACAGCGGCGCCATGCTGTCCTTCGTGTACGCGCTCGAGTTGTGAACCTGGCCGCCTAGGATGAAAAACGGTTTCCCGTCCACGGTGATGTAGCCATTGTTGCCGGTCATCTATCCCCCTGACGCTCGCGACGTCATCACCAGCAACCCTCGGTGGAGTAGGCCAAATATCCATTGGGGCCGCCGAGTAGCGGGCACACCAGGCACGAGCAGCGCTGATAGCAATGTGCTAATGGAGTATTAGCATACTGGGCTATTGACGTCGAGCAGGCCGGATGGGGCACATAGCCAGCACGGCGGCAAGCGGCAGGTTTATCTGCCTTGCGGAGCCTCATCGTCGACAGGGCTGATGGCGCCGTGCGCGTGCTGGACACCCGTACGGAGATATCCGGCCTACGGTGGTCCTGTTCAATGGACGTGGGCGCCATCCTGGCTACGGCATTGGCTACCATGACCGGGACGGCCAACCCGCCTCGTGCCGGCTAACGTGACCGTCCTCGATACGGCGCGCTAAGGGGCTGGCCGCATCTCGGCTATATCGCAAGGGTCGTGTGAAGATACTGACGGGATGCACGAGCGGTCGCGCTTGGATCGCCGGCGCGATCGAGGTCCGCGATGAGCGGCCCGTCGAACGCCATGGCGCGTCGGATATGCTACACACATATAGCAGTCGGCACACGCGAGGAGGAGGACGCCCGATGACGTCACCCGTGGGATACGCCCTGTTGCCCTGGGAAGGGGCGAGCCGTGCACGGACCGAACGGCCGGTCGAGACAATGAAACGTGGGCTGCGGGAGATCGCGGCGGCGGGCTTCGATGCATTTGAAGTAGCCGCCGAGACGACGCTCACCTCCTACTACGCCCGGCGCGTGATGCCGTTTGCCGAGTGGATGCCGCCTCCGCGCACCTTGCTCGACATCGATTTCATCACGCGTATGGCGGCGGTGTTGCGCGCCGCCGAGGAGGTCGGCCTCACCCCCACGACCATCTTTTGCGAGTCGGAGTGGATTAACCCGCGCATCGCCGACGCGGAGTTCGACCAGGTCGTGGTCATCTCCCACCTCATGCACAGCGCCGGCATCGCCTATCTGCTGGTGGACGGGGGACCCCGGCGCGACGGCGCCCGGCATGAGGAGGATATCCACGCTCTAGCCCACCAGATGACGGCCATGGGTCGGGAATGCGCCAGGAGGGAGGTACAACTCTGCTTCCACCCGCACATCGACACCTGCATCGAGACGCCGCACGACATCGAGATGTTCTTCGACCTGGCCGATGCGGAGGTGGTCGGTATGGCCCTGGATACGGCGCACATCACGGCGGGTGGAGGCGATCCGGTGGAGTTCCTGCGGGCCAACGTCGCCCATGTCAAGTACATCCACCTCAAGGACATCGCCATGCCACCCCGCCCGTCGGTCGACTTCGCCGGCTACGCCCGGTTCGCCGCCTTTCGCAACCTGGGCGAGGGCAGCGTCGACTTCCCGGCCGTCGGGCGTGTCCTGGCGGAGGCGGCGTTCGACGGGCCGCTCATCGCGGAACTCGACCAGACCGATGACCCTGCGGCCACGGCGCGCGCTGCCCGCCAGTACGTGCGCGCCAGCATGGGCGTCTAAGCACAAGCTCCCACTGTGCGCGCTGGCGATCTCACTCATCTACGGTGAGCCCCTGTACCCTGCAACGTGCAGCCTATCCCAATGCCGCTGTGTGTCAGCCGCCCATGCATGCCTACACAGAGGTGCATGATCATCCGTTGGCGTGAGTGCTCATCGGGATCGTCACGGCGGCCGCGAACCGGCTTGGGCAGGCGCGACGATGGTGTTCACCCGGCTGTAGCTCGTCCCCTATGCCGGCGAGTTGGCGAGTGCATGCCGATCCGCTCATGGGGCCTCTTCACCGCGAGTCATGAAATAGTTGCGCCGAATGCCTGCAACAGCCTCAAAGAATCCAATGCGATGCACGCCTTCGGGGCGCGGCTCACAGCGGAGGAAGGGCAGGGGATGACACACGACATAACCAACAGGGCTGACAGGTGGGCCAACAGGGCGGGAGGCGACGCATGACCGACGCGCAGGCCCGTGCCCGCGTCTGGACGCTCTGCCTCGCCGCCCTCGTGCTCGCGGCCCTCACCGGCCCAATCGTTACCCTCCTCGCCCCGCTGGCCCATACCTCCACGCCCGCCCTTCACGTCGTGGCCGCCATCCTCGCCGCCGCCCTCGTCGGCGCGTACGTGGCCCTCGCCGTCCTGCGCGTCATGCGGCCCCGTCCAGACGGCCACCGCTAGCCCTCCTGGAAGCGCCACCGCCGCCCTCTGGGAGGGCGTGAGCAGTCCTCTCCAGGGGCCTCAGATCATGGCGCTATTTTGGTACTATGGAGGCTCCAACGGGCCGCGGATCATGGTACCATTGGGCCGCAAAGCGTAGTACCATCCGTAGCTCTAGCACCAAAGCTATGGAGCTACGATAGAGCTACGATTCACACGGGAAAATGGGGGTTTAGCGCGACCATGGAGCTACTCTTTATCTTGGGTGAGTGGCCCCCGTAGCGCTAGTACCAGCGCCGCGTTAGTACCATCGTCGCGCCATACTCCTGCGCAGGCCGTGCGTGAGGGTGGCCCCGCGCGCAGCGACGGGGCGGAGGGTACGGACCAGGGGAGCGCGCTCAGGAGCGCTCGCGGACGGTGACGGTGGCGCGGCCGCCCGTCGTCGTCCCCCCCGCGCACCGCGTCCTAGGAGGGCACCACTGCCGGTACCGCCCGCACGACCCGCTCCCTGTCCTGAGCGACCGCCACACCGCCGTCCCCCTCCCTCACGGGTCGTGGCCGATGAGCGCCATGTCGTCGGCGTCGTCCCGCCGCGTTTGCGATACTGGAGGGA
>JAABVA010004739.1_pt1 | contig 12506 bp, 11 predicted proteins | sample 5560331 | NCBI WGS metagenome assembly JAABVA01 (sample SAMN12812661, study PRJNA571458) | rock metagenome | isolation source: Antarctica rocks | place: Antarctica: Victoria Land, Mt New Zealand sud | collected 2016-01-07
CCAGCATCTTGATCGTCGTGTCTATGGAGAGCATGAACAAGCTCAGCAGTCTGTTTTTGGAAGCCTGCGCGATGGAGGTGTGGAAGGTTATGTCGGGGAAATAATCGTCGAAGTCCCTGCCCTCGTCACGCGCAATGATGTTCCGCATCGTCGCGAGATCCTGCTCCGTACGCTGGACCGCGGCCATGCCCACGAGCGGCACCTCTATAGCACCCCGGGACACCCACAACTCCTTCAGCGTGAGCTCGTCCACGTCGAGCAGCAAAGATATGGAATGCATCAGGTACTCCGCCACCCCGGCGCCGTCCAGAGGCTTGACGAAGGTTCCCCCCGTCGGCCCCGTGGAACTTTCCAGTACGTTCAACGCCTCCAATACCTTGAGCGCTTCTCGCACCGTAGGACGGCTAACACCAAGCTGACGGGCAAGATCGGTCTCCGGTGGCAGCCTGTCCCCCGAGCGCAACTCGCCGGCAGAGATGGCCTCGCGGATGCGCGCGACTATCTGCTTGTAAGTCTTCCCCGAACCGTTTAAGACCATATCTTGAGGTATTCGCATAAACCCTTCTCAGCGAGCGACCACAATACGCAGGATTAAAGTACCATGATTGTGCGTTCAATTATGTATATACCTACGATTATGCGCACGTTATTAAACCAGAAATTCTCTACATGACCCTCTTGTTTGACAAATAGCCGGACGTTGGCTATCGTGCTCTCGTGGGTGGAGTCGCGGGTAAGCGGCCGTTGTGGCGCGGCTTACCATAGATAAAAGAGAAGTACATGAGGGAAAGGAGAGCGCGACGTGGATACGCCGACCAATAGAGGGTCCGGAGGCTCTGCCGGAGGGGATGGAAACCCCGGCAGGACGGTCGCTGACACTCCAAGTATCGACACCAACATTACTACCAGGACGCTGGTCTATTCTTCCATCGTGTGCTTCCTTGCCTGGGTATTCTCCGTCTACGATTACACGTTGTTCGGGGCGCTGCTTCCAGTAATATCGAATGAGTTCGGCTGGTCGACGTCGTTCGGCACCTTCATTGTAACTATTGTAGCTATAGGAACCTTCATCGTGGCTCTCGCGGTCGGACCGATGCTCGACTACCTGGGCCGGAAACCGACGCTGGTCATCTCTACAATTGGCGCGGCTCTAAGCTCCGGGCTCACGGCGCTGGCCCCTTCGGCGCTCGCGGGTGTCTACATGTCGATCGTTCGGACGTTCTCAGGTCTCGGCTACTCCGAGCAAGCGGTAAACGCGACCTACCTCAACGAGATGTACGGCAACCACCCTCGGCGGGGCTTTATCTACAGTCTCGTGCAGGGTGGCTGGCCGATAGGGGTGCTGCTCGGGGCTGCGTTGTCGGCGGTGCTGTTGCCGGAAATTGGATGGCGAAACACTTTCCTGGTCGCCACCTTCCCGGCCATTGTGATTGCCATTCTTGCCGTCAAGTTGAGGGAATCTCCCAAGTACCTGGCCATGAAGCGGGTCCGGGAGATGGAGAAGGCGGGTCGGCACGAGGAGGCCGTCGAGTTCGGCAGGGAATTCGACATAGACGTCCAACACACGCAAGAGTCGACCTTCAAGCAGCTCTTCGAACCCGATATAAGGAAGCACACGATCTTTATCAGCCTGGCGATGCTCTGCAACTGGATCGGCATCCAGGTCTTCGCGGTCCTGGGCACTACCGTGCTTACGGAGGGCAAGGGAGTGCAGTTCTCCAGTTCGCTGATCATACTCGTCGTCTCCAACGCGGCCGCCTACATCGGCTACCTCTGCCACGGGTTCATGGGAGACCGCATCGGTCGGCGTCTGACCATCGCCGGCGGTTGGATTATATCGGGCCTCGCATACACGTTGATGCTGTTCGGGCCGAACTCGGGGGGCTTCGTGCTGACGATGTACACGGTCGGCCTCTTCTTCATCATCGGCCCCTACGCGGCGCTGCTATTCTTCATGGGCGAGTCGTTCCCAACCCGGGTGCGCGGCACGGGCTCCTCGTTCGTCAACGCCATGGGTCCGCTCGGCGCGATCGCCGGGTCCGGTTTGTTCAGCCTGTTTACCGGCCTGGGGATAGGCGTGGTGACCACCGCCTTTCTCGCCGGCGCCGTCGCGACGTTCGTGTCGGGCTTCCTCATGCTGGGCACCCGAGACGTGAAGGACCCGCACCAGGCAGAAGTTACGGAGGCGGATTCCACGGTTGCCCGTGTGCGGTGATCCGGGCTGCGAACATCCTGGATGAAAACGACGAAGGGGCGGGCCGCATACGGCCCGCCCCTCGGTATCTGTGAGGGAGAAAGAGGACTTCAATGACGCCTGAACGCTCCCTGATTACCCTGGTTACGGGGGCAGGAAGCGGGATAGGTCGAGCCATCGCCGAGAAGCTGGCCAGGAACGGGGAGAGCGTCGTCGTTAACGATCTGCGCGCCGAGGCCGCCGAGGAGGTGGTCGTGCGGATAAAGGAGTCGGGAGGAAACGCGGCGGCGGCACCCGGGGACGTTTCGGAGCCTGAGTCCGTACGGCGTATCGTGGAGGCGGCGCGCGAGGCCTTCGGACCTCTCGAGATCCTGGTGAACAACGCGGGGTTTTTGCAGCAGAAGCAGTTCGTCGACCTCACCGTAGAGGACTTCGATCGTATGATCGCGGTTCACCTGCGTGGCACGTTCCTGTGTACGAGCGCCGTGCTGCCCGAGATGCTGTCTGCCGGAGGTGGCATCATAGTCAACGTCGCCTCTCAGCTCGGTCAGATCGGGGGCGTGGAACTGTGCCATTACAGCGCGGCCAAGGCCGGGATCATCGGCCTGACGAAGTCGTTGGCTCGCGAGGTGTCCTCGCGGGGCGTCCGGGTAAACGCGGTCGCGCCCGGACCCATCAACACCGAGCTGGTACTCGGTCTCTCCGAGGAGTGGCGGCGAGCCAAGTCCGCCGAGCTTCCCCTGGGACGCTTCGGCGAGCCCCACGAGGTCGCGGATACGGTGATGTTTCTCGTCTCCGACGCGGCAAGCCTCTACGTGGGTCAGACGCTCGGACCCAACTCGGGTGACGTGATGTTGTAAGGATCAGCCACCAAACTCATTCAGGGAGCAGAGGATCGCATGGAAAACTCGGAGAATCCCACCGTTCTGATCACCGGCTCCGGCATCGGTATCGGCGCGGCTACGGCTCGCGCCTTCGCCCGTGCGGGTTATCGGGCTATCGTGACGGACATACTCGAAGACGAGGGCCGTTCGGTCGTGGCCGACATCGAGTCCGATGGCGGGGAGGCCGAGTACCATCACCTGGACGTCATGAGCACCGAGGAGACCGACTCCGTGGTGTCGTCGATCCAGGATCGGTACGGGCCGCTCGACACCGTGGTGGCCAACGCCGGGATCGCCCACCGGGTTCTACTCGCCGAGCTCACCGACGAGAAGTGGGACCACACCCACGAGATAGACCTGAAGGGGGTCATGAGGGTGTTCAGGGCCGCGGCCCCCGCCATGCGGGAGGCTGGACGCGGGAACATGATCGCCCTGTCCTCGATCATGGGGGTCGCCTACGGGTGGGACGAGCACGTTCAGTACTCGGCGGCCAAGGCCGGCGTGGTCGGCCTCGTGCGGGGCCTGGCGGTCGAGCTCGCCCGCGACGGTATCCGCGTCAACGGCCTCGCTCCCGGTTACATTCGGACCGCCCAGGCTCTCTCCGAGAGACACTCCCTGGGTCCAGAAGGACTGGAACAAGCCGCAGAGTTCATACCGATGGGCAGGGTGGGGGAGCCCGAGGACATCGCCGACGTCGCCTTGTTCCTCGCCTCCGATTCTGCCCGCTACCTGACAGGTCAGGTCATCACCGTGGACGGCGGTTTGGTACCGGGCCGCTACTAGGAGGCTCGGAGAGGGCACGAAACAGCCCTGCTTCGTAGACTCAACTCAAAGACCCTCTGCGCCTGCAATTCAGTTTCTTGCCGTCAGGACGTGAGCGCGCATGGGCTGCTCCAGGATCATCCGGCCGTCTTCGGCGACTCGCGCGTGAGATCGGAAAACAGCTTCGACCTCGGGGCGGCGCTCCTTGACGACAGCGGCGCGCGCGGAGTCCACGGCGACGATATGGACCAGGAACTGGTCCAAGTCCGTGAAATGCTCGCGCCGAAGATAGTCGATTCGACCGAGTTGCTGGAGTGTTCCGCTCTCAAGAGCCTCGTCGATGACGTCCTGCGCAGCGGTTCGAACATACGTCTCGTCCTCGACCGGGCGCAATGCCGAAAAGAACGAACCTTCGGCAAGAGGCTCGACGATAACGATACGCGCCGCCGACTTTACGACGCGGGCCGCCTCTCGCAGGGCCTGAAGCATGGCGGATTTCGGTACGTGATGGAGCAAGTTGAGGAAGACGGCGCCATCGAAGGAATGGTCATCGAAGGGCATCGCTTCCGCGCTGGCCTGGCGAAACGTTCCCGCGGAGTCGGCTTGACGCGCGGCCTCCAACGCTTCGCCGCTCGGATCTATTCCGACGGTACGTGCTCCCCGGGCCGACAACGAACGCGCGAGAGCGCCGGCGCCGCAGCCGACGTCGAGGATCCGCTTCTCCGCGAGCGGTTGGAACGCCGCCGCGATTATGGACATGGCATCGTTCTCTGGCGACAACTCCTCCTCCTCCTCCTCCTCCTCCTCCTCCTCAGGTGCGGCTTGATCGCGTTGGTCGGGATCCCGTGGCGGTCTGAAGGCTCCTGCTAAGGAGAGTCAAGTTCGTGACTGCGACCGGAAAGCAAAAGACGACGGACGCGCAGGACGATGTGACGGCGCCGGACCGATTTAAGAGCCGGGATTCCGGGCAGATGTATCCTGCCGTGCGTCAGGTCGAGATCATTTTCTTCTCGATGCCGACTCCGGCGGCGAGCGCCCGCTCGTATTCCAGTGGTACCGTCGCCGAGTCCTGAAGGGCGAACCCGGTAGAGTCAAAGACGGTTATGTCGGTTTCGGAGGTGCGCCCTTCGAGCTTGCCGGCGATCACCTGACCGATCTCGCCCACGACGTCGTTCTCCGAGATCACGCCTTCCCGGAGTGGTACGTTGATCTCGCCGTCGGTCCGGCACTGCCGGATATCGTCGACGAAGATGCGGGCCCGCGTGAGAATCTCGGGGTCCAACTCCTGATCGCCCTCCTTGTCTGCCCCCACGGCTGCGATATGGGTACCCTACGAGATCCAGCCGCTCTCGACGATCGGACCCCGGGCCGGGGTGATGGTTACAACGACGTCCGCGCCGCGCACCACCTCTTCGAGGTCGGTAGACGCCCGGATCTCGAAGCGGTCGTACTTTGGCTGTTGATTGCGGACGAACTCGTCGAGGGTTGCTTGCGAGCGGATCCAGACGCGCACGTCCTCCCAGGCGAAGACCTCGTTGCAGGTAGCGAGGGTTCCTTCCGCCATGTTCCCCGCGCCGACGATGGCGAGCACCTTGCTGTCCTGGCGGGCCAGGTATTTCGCGGAGACCGCCGCCGCAGCCCCAGTGCGCATCACGGTGTGGTAGCTGCCGTCGCAGATCGCCAGAGGGAACCCCGTCTCGGGGTGGGTGTAGATGAGGATCGAGAAGACGGTCGGGAGGTCGAACTTGGCGCGGTTCTCCTCGCGGATGGAGACCCACTTGCAGGCCGCCGCCTCGGGCTCCTCGATGTAGGAGGGCATCACCTCCCACTCGCCCGGATACTTGTCGAGCACGATGTGGCCCTTTGGCTCCATGTAGTAGCGGCCTTCGCCGTGCATCCGGTAGGCGTGCTCGACGCGGTCGTTGTACTCGTTGGGCTTCAGCAGGCCCATCATGTCGGTCCGGCTGAGGATCAGGGTCTTGCGATTTCTCCAGCTCTCCATCGTTCTCCATTCCTCGCGTTTGCGGGCTCCGCGTCGCGCCCCCTACCCAACTCGGGCGGCGCCTCCCGATGCTTATTAGGACCTGGGAACCAACCTGGGCAGGCACCGCAAACCGCTGGGCGAAATCCTATGCCGTCGGCGCGCCGATTCTTTCTTTCACGCGTTCCAGGTAAGACAGCGCATCCTCGACGGGGACGACGTCGGCGTACTTGGCCTGGATGTCGAACAGGTTGGCCTCGTGCGGCTCCTGCGCCCGGTCGCCGACGCATTCACGCGGCACGAGCGTCGGGTAGCCGTTCTGGAGAAGATCTATGGCCGTCGCCCGGATGCAGCCGCTGGTCGTCGCGCCGCACAGGATCACCGTGTCGACGTGCTGGGAGACGAGAATCGAGGGCAGGTTCGTCCCGAAGAAGGCCGATGCTCCCTTCTTCAGAACCACCGTCTCGTCCTCGCGGCGTTCGAGACGGGAATCTATCTCGACCCACTTGCCCCCGATCTGTAGATCCGCCAGGGCGGGAGCCTTCTGGAGCCAGAGAGAGCCGTCTTTGAGGTTTTCCTCGAAACCGATGGTAGTGAAGGTGATCGGGGCCCCGGCCTCGCGGGCCAGATCGAGTAGCCGTTTGGTCGTCTCGACCTCCTCCGTAAGGTCCGATCCCATGGCGCACTCGGGATCGGTGAATCCGCGACTGAAGTCGACCACGAGCACGCCCGGGCGCGTGCCGAGCCTCACGCTCTGGCCGAGTCGGGCTCGTTCGTAGATCTCCTCGCGTGTCTGTTCGTCGCTCACACGAACCACCTCGCTCCTGCCGGTTGTTGCCCGGAGCCACCGGAAAGCTCCTCGCCGAAGCGGGCGCGCTTCACGAACTTGCCGGCGCCGGGTTCGCCGACGAGGCTGTCGCCTTCTACTATGACCTGCCCCCGGACGAGCACGACCTCCGGGGCACCGCTCACCTCCGTGCCCTCGAAGAGGTTGTAGTCCACGTTGGAGTGATGCGTCTGGGCCGAAATCTTTACCCTCTTCTCCGGGTCGAAGACGACGATGTCAGCGTCGCTCCCGACCGCGATCGTCCCTTTACGCGGGTACATGCCGAAGAATTTCGCCGGGTTCGTCGAGACGAGCTCGACGAACCGGTGCATCGAGAGACGGCCCTGCCGGACGCCGAAGTGATGGAGCATGTGCAGGCGGTTCTCGATCCCCGGCCCGCCGTTCGGGATCTTTGAGAAGTCGTCCCTGCCAAGCGTTTTCTGGCCGTCCCAGTTGAACGGGCAGTGGTCGGTCGAGACGACCGAGAGGACGTCGGTGGCGAGCGCGTGCCAGAGATGCTCCTGGTTCTCCTTGGGTCGCGGCGGCGGCGTGTAGACGTACTTTGCGCCCTCGAAATCCGGTTGATCCAGCGCCGTCTCGTCGATGAATAGGTACTGGGTGCAGGTCTCGCCCCAGGCGTGCCAGTCGTTCGTGCGTGCCTGGGCGATGGGTGCTATCGACTCCTTGCATGAGACGTGGACGACGTAGAGCGGGCAGTCGGCCACCCTCGCGAGCTGGATCGCCCGGTTCGTGGCCTCGCCCTCCGTGATGGGCGGCCTTGTGGCGGCGTGCCACTTGGGCTCGGTCTTCCCCTCCGCGAGCGCCTGCTTGACGAGTACGTCGATCGCGTCGCCGTTCTCGGCGTGCACCATCACGAGCGCCCCCGTCTCCGAGGCGACCTGCATCGTCTTGAAGAGCGTCTCATCATCTACCATGATCGCGCCCTTGTAGGCCATGAAGAGCTTGTAGCTCGTCACCCCTTCGTCGGCCACCTTGGCGAGGTCTTCGAGCGTCCCGCCATTCTTTAGATCGGTGACCGCGAGGTGGAAGCCGACGTCGATCACCGGCTTGGCACGTTCGATCTTCTCGTGCCACGTCGCTAGCGCGTCCGGAAGGCTCTGGCCGGGTTCCTGCAGGCAGAAGTCCACATGGCTCGTCGTGCCGCCGAAGGCGGCCGAGACGGTCCCTGAGGTGAAGTCGTCGCAGGAGACCGTTCCGCCGAACGGCATCTCCATGTGGGTGTGCGGGTCGATGGCGCCCGGGATGACGTATTTCCCGCTCGCGTCGATCACTTTGTCGGCTTGAACGTCGAGCGACTCCCCGATGAGGGAGACCCTCTCGTTTTCGACGAATATGTCCCCCAAGTAGGCGTCGGCGGCGGTGACTATACGGCCGCCTTTGATCAGTACAGACATACGTTCTTTACACCCCTTTCCACTCGTGCTTCACTGTCCGGCTGCGGTAAGCGACCTTATGGTGTTGAGCATGACCTCGGCTCCCAGAGCCGCGTCCGCCGGGTCCGCGTCCTCCTCCGGCGAGTGGCTTATGCCGTCTTTGCACGGGACGAAGACCATCGCGCTCGGGATGCGGTCGGCGATGCTCATGGTGTCGTGGGCCGCTCCCGAATGCATAGTAATGTACGGCTCGCCGCTTGTCTGTGCTGCCTCCTCCAGCGCGGCCACCACGCGCCCGTCCAACGGCGTAGCCGATAGAGTCTGGCGTTGTGCGTACTCGGCGGTCATGCTGCGCCTTCTGGCAGCCTCATCGGCAAAGTCGGCGATCGCGCGCGCGGCGCCGCGAAAGCCCACTTCGTCCACGCCCCGGATATCGAGCGAGAAGCGGGCTTTGCCCGGAACGGCGTTGATTAGGTTCGGGCGCAGCTCGATCTCTCCGACCGTCCCTACCGTACCTTTCCCGGCTTCCTTCGCGAGGCGTTCCAACTCGAGCATGCACTCGGCCGCGACGAGACCAGCGTCCTGACGGAAGTCCATCGGGGTCGCCCCGGCGTGGTCGCCACGTCCGTGGACGGTAATGTCGGCGTGGACGTAGCCCGCGATCGCGCCGACGATCCCGATGCGGTTGCCCGTATCCTGGAGCACGCGCGCTTGCTCGATGTGCAGTTCAATCCAGCCGGCAAGATCGTCGAGAATGTGGATAGAGTCCTGCCAGCGCTCGGGCTCGTAGCCGGCCTCCTTCGCGTGCTCCCAGAAGCTGCGTCCGTCGTCTATGGCGAGGAATTTTTCGCGTAACTCTTCCTCGGTCACCCTCTGCGCGATGATGCGGCTCCCTAGCAGCATCTGGCCGAAGCCAGAGCCCTCCTCCTCCAGAAAAGAGATTAGCTGCAGTGGAAGTTCGAGGCCAAGATCGTGGTTGAGACGACAGACTTCCAGCGCGTTTGCGACACCCATCGTGCCGTCGTACTTACCGCCGTTCCGGTTCGAATCGCAGTGCGAGCCGACGCCAAACACCTTCTCGCCCTTGGGACGGTTCCGGGCGACGAGCGTGCCCACGGGGTCTTCGTAGACCTCGAATCCCAGAGTCTCTAGCTCACCTTTGAAGTAGTTCAGGGTATTGCGATACTCCGGCGTGTAGGCGTAGCGCTGGATTGCCTCATCGGAGCGCGTGTAGTCGGGGCCGGCAAGGGTCTCGATGTCGCGCTCTAGGCGTTCCGTGCTCTTCGCGCGGTCTATGGACGAAGACTGGGTCGCCACTCGCGTTCTCCTTTCTCTCTACGAAACCGGCGGGCTGGGTGTGATGTGCGACCAGGGTTGCGCCTCCTCGAAAGCCGCGCTGGCGCGCAACAGGTCCGTTTCGCGGTTAGTCCCAGTGACCATCTGCAGGCCCACCGGGAACCCTTCTCTGGTGAAGCCGCAGGGAATCGAGGCCGCGGGGTTTCCGGTCAGGTTGAAGGGATATGTATAGTAGACCCAGGAGACGACGTTTCGCTCGGGCACCTCCGGCGGGACGTTGACCCCGGCTTCGAACGCTGCCACCGGCAGGGTCGGCGTTACCAGCAGATCGTAACCCTCGAAGAACCGACGCACTTTCTCCCGCAACGCGTACCTTGCGAAGACTTTGGTGTAATAGTCTTCGAGCGTTTGCGTAAGGGCGCCGTCCAGTATGTCGGCCACTGCAGGATCTAGGAGCTCGCGCGAGTTTCGGAGTGCGTCCTTGAGCCGGGTCCCCGCGCCCGCGTAGAACTCGGCATTCCACAGGTCGACCGGATCGTCCATAACCTCGTCCACGAGGTCCACCGAGCAGCCAAGGACCTCCAGGGTGTGGACGGCTCTCTCCGTGATCTCCAACACCTCTGACACCGGCTTGGCGTAGCCTAGCGTGGGGCTCCAGGCGACGCGCAAACCTTCGACTGGCGTCTCGCAGGCCGCGAGATAGTCCGGGACGGGCGCGGACACGCTGGCTGGATCTCGGGCGTCGAAACCGGAGACCACACCGAGCAGCAGCGCGGCGTCCCGGACCGTCCGCGAGAGGGGACAGACGTGCCCGAGGGTCGGGGTGGCGCTGGTCGGGAACACGGGTACGCGTCCGAACTGCGCCTTTAGCCCGAAGACGCCGCACAGAGAGGCCGGTATTCGGATGGAGCCGCCGCCGTCCGTGCCGAGGGCGAAGGGCGTCCCCCCGGCGGCCACCGAGGTTGCCGCCCCCGCGCTCGAACCGCCGGTGGTCTTCGAGGGGTCCCAGGCGTTGCGCGTAACGCCCGAGAGGGGGCTGTCGCCGCCTCCCGCCTTGCAGCCGAACTCGGTCGTGGTGGTCTTGCCTATGACGCAAGCCCCGGCGGCGCGAGCCCGCTCGACGGATGGCGCATCGGCCTCGGCCACGTTGTCTGCCATGGTGCGCGAACCGAACGTGGTTCTCACGCCTCCCACGTTGATGAGGTCCTTTACCGAGATCGGAACGCCATGCAGCGGTCCGGGCTCTCCTCCTTCAGCAATTAGCCTGTCGGCGGCCCTTGCGGCCTCCATGGCCTGCTCGGGCATCGGCGTGACGAAAGCGTTGAGCGTGGGCTCCAGAGCTTCCATGCGAGAAAGGGTCTCGGCCATAACCTGGCTCGCGGAAACCTCTTTGCGGGAGATCGCGGTCCGGATCTCCCGCGCTGTCGCGTAGGTACTGGAATCCATCACAAGATTCCCAGCGTGTCTAGCTACTCGTCGAGGACGGCGAAGGCCCTGACCGGTGATCCGCTGCCGCCCATTACGAGAAGCGGCGCCCCGTAGAACATGAACTCGCCCTTGCCGACGAGCTCCTCCAGGTTGACAAGCCACTCCCAGTGGAAGATGCCCCGGTCCCGACAGACCCTGTGGCTCGGGAAGAGGTCGTTGCTCGGCATGTCCGTAGAGGGGCCCTCGACGCCGTGGGCCTTGGAACCGCGGTCGGCGAGCCAGTGAGTTGCCTCGGCTGTGAGGCCGGGGTTGCTCCGCACCACCTCTGGGTTCGGATAATGACGCTTGTGCAGCCCCGTGTTCAGCAATACGATGTGTCCATCGACTCTGACGCCGCTCTTCTCCTCGGCGGCTTCAAGGTCTTCCACATCTATCTCGCCGAGATCCGGTATGTGCGTCAGGTCGAAGCACACAGCCTTGCCAAAGAATACTTCGAGGGGCATCTCGTCTACCGAATCCCCATCAGGGTTAGTGTGGTAGAAGGCATCCACGTGAGTACCCACGTGATCCAGAATCCCCAGATAGTTAGTTGCGAAGGTCATCTTGTCCTCGGGAACGCCCAGACCGAAGTCTTTCGTCTGCTCGTGTGAGAGAGCCGGAAGAATGACAGGACTTTGAAACAGCTTGTGAGCCGGCATGTTGTCTGTCATTGCCAACGAGAGATCCACTATCTTCTGCACCGTAACCTCCTTGTCGAAACCGAAAAACCTTTGCGAGGACGAATTCTTACGACCTTGGCGCTAGGGCCAGGGACATCACCTATACCTTCGTCCCCAAGTCAGGTAGCCAAGAAAGACGATTAAAGAGTACATAACTAACCCAGTGTGCAAGTTTCTCTGAGCAGTTGAGAAAAGGCAGAGACTTTCTTACTCTCGGTGGTGCTCCATACCAACCGATGCGTAGAGGAGGTCTCCGCTCGTGGGGAGGTCTCCGCTCGTGGATCTTAACACCTTCATCATAGCCGTCTTCTGCCTCGTGGACGATCAGCTCAAAGGAAGACGTATCCGACAGCGTGGCCCTACCCCAAAGCTTTCCGACGCTGAGGTCCTCACCATCGAGATCGTCGGCGAGTTCCTCAGCATAGATACCGACAAGGGCATCTACCTGTTCTTCCGACGCCACTACGGTGAGTGGTTCCCCGCCCTCAGCGAGGTGCATCCGACCACTTTCGCCCGCCAGGCAGCTAACCTCTGGAAGCTCAAGGAGTGTCTCTGGCAGGAAATCCTCCCCCTCGCTCCCCACGACTCCACCTTCGCGCTTTGCGACTCGATGCCCTTGCCAGCGTGCCTCTTCGCCCGGGCCTACCGCTGCCGGCGCTTCCGGGGAGAGGCGGCTTTCGGCAAAGACACCCTCCTCAAGCAGACCTTCTACGGCTTCAGGATGCACGCGAGAGTTTGCTGGCCGGGTGTCATCACTCGTTTTGCGGTGGCCCCGGCCAACGCCCACGAGCTTTGTGTGCTCCCGGAGATCGCCGAAGGAACCTCGGGCCTGCTCCTCGGGGATCGCAACTACCATTCGCCCAAGACAAAGGAGGACCTCCTGGCGGAGATGGGCATAGAGCTTCTGGCTCCGTACTCCTCTAAGAAAAGAGATCCCACCCCAACAAAGAGCGCCTTCTTGAGCCGTTTTCGATACCGAATCGACACTGTCTTTAGCCAGCTCGTGGAGCGTTACTGTGTAA